>MWVV01000889.1_pt1 | contig 10781 bp, 7 predicted proteins | sample 1047281 | NCBI WGS metagenome assembly MWVV01 (sample SAMN06349986, study PRJNA376086) | soil metagenome | isolation source: PT-2 sample Antarctic (ecotone) soil | place: Antarctica | collected 2015-01-13 | reverse complement strand
CTTTTACCGGAACTTTGCTGATATATTCTTCGCCCGCCGCGCACATTGCTTTTTCTAGTTTGTCGGCTGCGCTTTCGGCTTCTGAGGCATCGGCTTCGAGGATAACTTCGTCGTGGACGATGTTGACCAGACGCGCCGATGTTCCGTTCATTTCCCGGTGCAAAAGATGCAGAGCGCGTTTTAGAATGTCGGCGCTCGTTCCCTGAATCGGCATATTTTTGCCGTTTCTTTGCGCCAAAGAAATTGCTTTGCGGTCGTCTTCGTCAAATCGAAAACGCATCATTCTTCCCGTCGCCGTTCGTGCTACTCGTTCGGTGACAACCTTTCGTGCCGCTTCGCGCAGCCACGAATCAAGTCCGCGATAGGTTGCAAAATATTTACGCATAATATCTTCGGCGTCGGTTTGCTTTAAGCCGGTCATTAATGCAAAGCGCTGCGAGCCGATGCCGTAAACCACGCCGAAATTTAAACGCTTGGCGAACGAGCGTTGGTCGGCGGTTACGTCTTCCGGTTTGACGCTGAAGACTTGTGCGGCGGCGGTTGTGTGAAAATCTTCGCCGGAAACGAAGGCGTTGATAAAATTTTGGTCTTTGGAAAATTCGGCTAAAATTCTGAGTTCGACCTGGCTGTAATCGGCGATAATTAGTTTTTTTCCTTCCCCGGCGCGGAAGCACCGGCGGTAATTTTCCTCGTGCGGTATCTGCTGTATGTTTGGTTTTGAGCAGCTAAATCTGCCGGTCGGCGCACCGATTTGGCGGAAGTCGGAGTGGATTCTGCCGGTTTTGGGTTGGATAAATTCCAGGATGTTTTCGCCGAAGCTCGAAAGGGATTTTGCCACGCCGCGATATTCAAGAAGTTTTGCCACGACCGGATATTCCAAGGCAAGCGGCTGCAGTTGCCAGCCGCGAGTGGTTTCGGGAACGGGGACGCCCAGATTTTTGAGCGCGTCGGTAACTTGCGTCTGCGAATCGAGATTTATTTCCGTCATTCCGAAAAGCGACGCTTGCGCCACCCCTGCCGAGAGCATGTGTTGCAACTCCAGCGCAACTTTCGCCTGCGATACTTTTACTCGTTCAAGCTGCTCGCGCCAACGCGCTTCATCCAGATAAAAGCCGTTGAGCTCCATCGCGGCAATCGGCATAATGCAATCGAATTCAAGTTTTGCAACCTGAACAAGTCCGTCGGATTTTAATTTTTCAACAATTTTTTCGCGCAGAGGAATCATCGTTGCCGCATCTCTCGCCGCATATTCAATTTGCGACTGTGAAAGCTCGGGCGCGCTCCAATCGCTGACCTGTTCTGATTTGTCGAGTTCCGTATCAAGAAAATAGCTGGTTACTTCAACAAGCGAATGCCGCCGGTCCTGGTCGCCTGCCGCGATGAGTTGACTGGCGAGAAGCGTGTCGAACACGCCGCCGAGTTCCGCGCCCAGATGATGTGAAATCCATTTCGCGTCAAATTTGGCGTTGTGCGCGATTTTTATCGGTTTCGGAGCGGAAAGCAACTCGCGGAGCGGAGCGAGTTCCAAAGATGTCCGTAAATCTCCCCGCTCGGCAAACGGCTTCAAATCAATAACTTGCGTTTCCTTACCGGTGCTTAACTGGATCAGCCGGATTGTTCCTTCATACGGATCGAGGGCGGTCGTCTCGGTGTCAAATCCTAAAAAGTCTTCGCCTTTTAATTGATCACACGCCTTTTGCAGAGCTTCTGCATCGGTAATAAGCTGAAAATAAATTTCCATATTCGTTTAACGGTAAATAATCTTTTTTATAAATGATTTTTGTTTATGGTAAATCGTAAACGGAAAATGGTAAATGCCGGAGGCGTATAAAAACTAATCATTCGCATTAATCATTGACGCTGAAATCACTTTTTACGTAAACGTTTGAACCGTTAATTTCAAAAACCTTTAGTTCAATCGAACATTTATTCTTCGCCATTTACCATTTACCATTTACCATTTACTATTTTTAATTTATACTAGGCGAAGTTTGCTTGAAGATTTTAGATTTTTAATCGAAACGAAAGAAGCAGACGCTCAAGATTACAAGAATTTTTACACTGATTTAGTTTTACGACGAGAGAAATTTAAGATAGGTTTGAGCGCGACGAGACACAAATTTTTGCGCTCCCTGTTTGAAAAAGCGGTTTGTTTATCGCTTTTTGTTAAAAACCGAGATCCTTAGCGTGATAAAACTCAAAGTTCCAATTGTTTTGGAAATCAATTTCGAAAACAAAATAAAACAATTGAAAGACGCAAAATTCGCTCGCTAAACCCGGGTTAAAGCCTTGGTGTGTAAAATTTCCAAATCCAAAGCGTTCGCCATCCGTAAAATCTTCAAGCACCCAAATTAATCAAAAGTCCAGGGAGTCTGGAGAGTCCGGAGAGTCAAATAAATAATTCGAGTTGACTCACGACTCTAAACTCTCGGAACTCTCAAAACTTTACTTTAAAAATTTATGTCAAAAGAAATGATTATCAGTGTCAACGGACGCGAAAAAAAGATTGCTATTCTCGATAACGGTCTCGTTACAGAGTTTTATATTGAACGCGGTGACGAGGAAAATTCCGGTATTGTCGGCAATATCTACAAAGGTCGTGTGCAGAGAGTTTTGCCCGGAATGCAGTCGGCATTTGTCGGCATCGGGCTTGAACGCGACGGGTTTTTATACGTTTCCGACTTTTTCGATGAAGAAGAAGAAATTGAACGAATTGTGATGGAAAAATCCAAAAAATCCTCGCCTGAAGAAGCAACCCGCGAAGCCACGGATCGTGTCCAGAGAGCGCGGCTTGAACGCGAAAAACAGATGGAAGCCGTGCAGGATATTGCCGAACCACTGCTTGAAGCAAATGGCGAAATGCCGCCGGAAATACTCTTTGAAGAATTGCCGGTTGGTGAAACGTCAGACGATGACCAACAGCCGAAATTTGACGAAACTCCGGCAGACAACCGTCGCGGAAGATCGCCGCGCCGCGGAAACAATAGAAATAATCAAGGCAGAGAAAGAGATTTTCAAAGAAGAGAGCCTGAAAATATCAGAGAAAAAGCCGCTGACCAAAATACGGGAGAAAGCGAAAATATAAAGGAAAGCTCCGGGCAAGAGTTTGCTCCGGAAGCCATGCAGGAAGCATTCCCGCTTTTTGAAATCGACGATTCGGGGTTTGAGCGAATTATCGATGACGAAGATACGGGCGATATGTTTAAGGATGCCTACATGCAAGAGGCGATTATTGACCAGGTTCGCGCCGTCGAATTTGATATGGAAAGCGAGGCAACCGCTGAAGTCGGCTCGCTGATCGGGTCGGTTTCAAACCAACCAAACGGTTTTGAGCGCATTGCCGACGATGAGGATGACGACGAACAGCGGCAGCAACCTGCCGAGACTAATAAATCAAGCAATAAACGCGGAAGTCGGGGCGGCAGAAATAGAAATAAATCAGGTCGAGAGTCAAAAGCCTCTGAAAAAGACACGACAGATAAAATTCAAACAACTGATGCGGCTGACAAAGGCAGTGAACCGAAATTGGAGGAAAAGAATCTGCCGCAAAACAAAAAATCAAGCGTTCAAGATTCGGATGATGAAAAGGAAGATATGACAAAGAGTAATACCAAAACAAAATCGTCTTCATCCAGAGCGAAATCCAAAAAACCGGCTTTGAAAAACAAAAAAACCGGAAACCGGGAAATGCTTGAAGACGGAGAGGCAAGCGTCAAGGAATCCGACAAAAATGCGGAGATGGCTGTTCGCCGTGGTGGTCGCGGTCGTCGCCGTCCAGGTGAACGCGAAAGCGGCAGCGCCGAAGGAAGTGTGCAGACAAATCAACCAGCGAGTTCTGACGATAAAATTTCAAGCGTAAGCGAAGTTTCGTCAACCGGCTATCAACCTGACAATCGGCGCAGCAGCAGCGGCAGCAGGAATAACCGCGATCGTAATCAACCGACAATCACCGATTTACTGCGCGAAGGACAGGAAATTCTTGTCCAGATTGCAAAAGAACCGATTGCGAAGAAAGGCGCGCGCATCACTTCGCACATTGCTCTGCCCGGAAGATTTCTTGTTTATATGCCGACGATCGAGCATCTCGGAGTGTCGCGCAAAATAGAATCTGCCAGCGAGCGCAACCGGCTTCGGATTCTAATTCAAAAAATTAAGCAGGAAGAAGTCGTTCCGTCCGGCGGATTTATTGTTAGAACCGCCGGAATCGGCATTTCTGAAGAAGATTTAAGGCAGGATGCGCGTTACCTAATCAATACGTGGCTCGACGTTAAAAAGACTTCGGAAAAAGCCAAGTCGCCCGCCCTCGTTCATCAGGATTTGGACATTATTCAGCGTCTTCTACGTGACCAATTATCCAATGAATTTACGGCTATTCGCGTTGATTCCGAAGAAGAATATCAGCGCATCGTCGAATTCATCAATCGTATTCAACCGCGCCTGGTCAACCGAGTTAAACTCTACACGCGCGACGAACCGATTTTAGAAAACTACGGCGTTCAGGAAGAAATAAGCAAGGCTCTGAAACCGCGCGTATGGCTCCGTTCCGGCGGTTATCTGGTAATTAATCAAACCGAAGCGCTCGTCGCCATTGATGTTAACACCGGTAAATTTGTCGGCAAGGGCAATGCGCGGCTGGAAGACACGATTACCAAGACGAATATGGAAGCAGTTGATGAAATTGCCAGACAAATTCGCCTGCGCGACCTCGGCGGAATTATCGTGCTTGATTTAATCGATATGGAAGACCGGCGCAATCGTTTTAAGGTTCAGCAAGCTTTGCAGGAAGCTCTCTCAACCGATAAATCGCCGAACAAAGTATTGTCGTTTAACGATTTCGGATTAATCATTATGACCCGCAAACGCGTTAAGCAATCTTTAGAGCGAACAATGTGCGCTCCGTGCGATTACTGCGAAGGAGCGGGCTGGGTGAAATCGCCGCAAACCGTTTGTTTTGAGATTTTAGAAGAAGCCAGAAGACTTGCTAAAACTGTCAATGACGTGCGGCAAACCACTCTCAGAGTTCACCCGGACGTGGCAAAATCTCTTTATGAAGCGGAAAGAATGGTTCTGCAGGAAATCGAAGATTATCTCGGAAATGTAGATATTACAGGCGATAAAACAATTCATCAGGAACAATTCGATTTTGCGTTTATTTAGTAAGCAGCGAGCGGTGAGCAGTGAGCAGTTTTGTTGAGTTTCATTTAACTGTTCTGCTCGCTGCTCACTTTCAAAGTTTCAAATCCTTTTTCAATTCCTTCGCGCTGTTTGGTTTTTTAAAAATCGCGTCGGAAATCGCTTTGTTAAATTCGATTGATTCGTAATTGATGCGGCTGGTCTGCACACTATTTGTAAAGTGATCAACGATGAACGGAGTTTTGATTCCCGCAACATCGATGAATTGCGCGTAGCGGTCTTCTTCTCTGACTTCTTCATTGTCCGGATTGAGACGTTTGTAAATTGCTTTCGTCGGCAAACCGTCGGTTGCGGAAAATTCAAATTCAACCGCGAAATTATCGACAAAAACGAGTTTGACAACATCATTGCGCCTGCCGATTCCCGCTTCGCGTTTCCCGACGTAACTCAAAACTGCTTTGCCGCGCCAATGCCCGCGCAAAAGATTGTCGAGGCTTGTGCGGACCGAACGCTTAAAATTTTCAATTTGTTCTTTTGTCTGCTCGCCCAAAGTTTGCGCTGCGCCGTCAAAAACCCAGCCGGTTTCGCCCGTATTGGTTTGCACGTTTTTGGCGCCCGCCTGCTTAAACTCGGTTCGTTCCCTGTCAGGATAAACGATAACATCGACAAAAGATTGAAACGAAATTATTACGCCGTCACGCAGAATGCTGAAACGCCCGCGCCCGACGATTGATTTCACCTGAAGATATTTGTCGCCGCCGAGTTTTTCAACGGCACGTTTCAAAATGGCTTCGGCTTTTTCGTCAATTTTTAAGTCGTATTTTTTATTATTTTCAAATCGGCTGGAAGAATTTTTCCAATCGCCATAAGGGGGAAAATATTGGAATTGGTTAAAAATATTTACAGGTCTTTCCAAAATAACTGATGATTTTGATTGTTGAGCGAAAACAAAAAAACTGAATAATAGAGTGAAAAATACAGAGAGTGAAAACTTTTTCATAAAATTTTCTCCAAATAAATTATTTCAAAAAAGACACTGAATAATTCTTAAACACCTTGTCAACCGTAACAATCGTTAAATTACCGCTCAATGCTTGGCTTATCAAAACACGGTCAAACGGGTCGCGGTGCAAATCGGGCAGCGAAACGAGATTTTTCAAACTTGTTTCACTTATCGGCAAACTTTTGATTCGATGTGTTTGTCTTTGACGCGGAATGTAAATTTCAGGTGATTGCGGCAAAGGAAGTTTTCCTAGCTTGTATTTGATGATAATTTCCCAAAGCGAAGCGACGCTCAGAAATACAGAATTGCCGGGCTCCTGAATTTCATCCCGAAATAAAATGGGCAAACGCGCATCACCGCTGATAAACCAGAGAAAAATATGTGTGTCGAGCAGTAAATTCATTGTTCAAAAGAAGCGAGAATCTCTTCGGGCAGAGGCGAGTCAAAATCTTCGGGGACAACAAAATCCCCTTTACTCAAACCAAAGGGACGAAGTTCTTTATTTTCGGCATCTTCTAAAATTGTAATAAAAACTTCAACAGATTTATTGTTTCGTAAAACTTGCGGCGCATCCGTTTCCCACTGGATTTTGTCACCACGCAAAGTAGCTTTATAAGTTTCCAACATAGTATTTCTCCAAAAAGAAAAGGCTTTGATGAAATTTTATCACCAAAGCCTCTGCTATTGCTAAACATTTTCGCTATTAGTTTAATTCAAGCTAAACGGGTCGGTCGGCTTGATGACAATTTCACCATCGACCGCGTCAACGGTAAAGCGCGTCGTGGTTTTCCAGGCGTTTGTAATCGGAAGTTTTACCTTCTGATCAATATAACGCTTCAAAAATCTTGCGCCGTACGTGTGGCTGTAACCTTTTTCCGTCAGCACGGCAATCGCTGTTTCGGTAATTTCGACGAGTTTGCCCTGCCGTTCCATCAGGCGTTTTAACTTGGCAAGATAAATTTTGGCAATTTCGCAAACTTCGTCCATCGTCAAGGGCGAGAAAATAATGATCTCATCAATGCGGTTGCGGAATTCGGGCGAAAACCTTGTTTCGGCTGCCTTCATCACGTCCGCTTTGATTTCCTTCATCTCGCCGCGCGATTTCATACCGAATCCGAGCGGTTTTTCGTATTTCTTGAAATTATCCGAGCCTAAATTGGAAGTCATAATCACGATTGCGTCGGAAAGATAAACTTTTTTGCCGCGCCCGTCCGTGAGCCAACCTTCGTCAAATGCCTGGAGGAAAATGTTCATTAAATACGGATTAGCTTTTTCGACTTCATCGAGAAGCAGAACGGTGTACGGATTTTCCCGGAGCTGTTCGGTCAGAATCCCTCCGCGTTCCGAACCGACGATGCCGCGCGGCATGCCGATCAGTTTTTCGATGCCGACCGTTCCTTCGCCGTATTCCGACATATCAATCCGCACCATTTTGCCTTCGTCGCCGAACATAAATTCGGCAACCGCTTTGGCTAACTCGGTTTTCCCGACGCCGGTCGGACCGAGAAAAAGAAGAACTCCGTCCGGCGCGTAATGATTGTCTTTGAGCGGACCTTTGTTGAGCCGCAGACGTTCGGCAACCGCGCGAACTGCATCTTTTTGCCCGATCACGCGCTTTGCGAGCTGGTCTTCCATCACCGAAAAACGGTCGGAAGTTTCCCTGTAAATCATATCCTTCGGAATGGAAAATGTTCATTAAATACGGATTAGCTTTTTCGACTTCATCGAGAAGCAGAACGGTGTACGGATTTTCCCGGAGCTGTTCGGTCAGAATCCCTCCGCGTTCCGAACCGACGATGCCGCGCGGCATGCCGATCAGTTTTTCGATGCCGACCGTTCCTTCGCCGTATTCCGACATATCAATCCGCACCATTTTGCCTTCGTCGCCGAACATAAATTCGGCAACCGCTTTGGCTAACTCGGTTTTCCCGACGCCGGTCGGACCGAGAAAAAGAAGAACTCCGTCCGGCGCGTAATGATTGTCTTTGAGCGGACCTTTGTTGAGCCGCAGACGTTCGGCAACCGCGCGAACTGCATCTTTTTGCCCGATCACGCGCTTTGCGAGCTGGTCTTCCATCACCGAAAAACGGTCGGAAGTTTCCCTGTAAATCATATCCTTCGGAATGCGCGATTCCTGCGAGATGACATCGATAATATGTTCGGCTTTGACAACCGAGGAAGCCGGCTCGTTGATTTCTACTTTTACCGAAGCCGTATCGAGCCAGCCGATTGCTTTGTCGGGAAGATGCAAATTGCGGATATATTTCGGCGACATCTCAAGTGCCGTGTTGATTGCTTCATCGGAAATCGTGACGGAATAATTTCTCTCAAGTCTGGGGCGCAGCCCGAGCAGAATTTCGCGTGTTTCATCAATCGTCGGTTCGGAAACTTTCACAAGCCGGAACCGGCGCGCCAGGGCTTCATCCTCACCGATATATTCCTTATATTCAGTCAGCGTGGTCGCGCCAATAATTCTTAACTCACCACGCGCCAGCGACGACTTGAACATATTGCCCGCGTCCGACGAAGTCCCCATCGCCGCACCCGCGCCGATAATCGTATGCGCTTCGTCGATGAAAAGAATAATATGACTCTTTTCCTTTACTTCATCAATAATGCCTTTGATGCGTTCTTCAAACATCCCGCGCAGCATCGTTCCGGCAACCAGACCGCCCATCTGCAATTGCACGATATGAGCGTCCCTGAGACGCGCCGGAACTTTTTCCGGTTCGAGTTCAATCATCCGAGCTAAACCTTCAACGACGGCAGTTTTGCCGACGCCCGGTTCGCCGACCAGCATCGGCGAATTTGAACGCTCGCGGTGCGACAGGATTTCCATCATTTGCAAAATTTCCTGTTCGCGTCCGATGGTTGGCGGAATTTTGTCTTGTCTGGCTAGTTTATTTAACGACACACCGAAGTGTTTGAGGTATGAAGGTAATTCGTATTTCTTGCGAATTTGTTCTTCTTCCCTTTCAATCTTGCGAATGCGTGTGCGCGCCGTTTGCGCCAGTTCTTCGGACGGGACGCCCAAATTCTGCAAAACATCATTGAGAATACTGCGTTCGTCATTCGACAAAACATAGAAAATATCGCTGCCGTCAATAACGCGCCGACCTTGTGAACGCGCCCTGTCCATCGAGCTTTTGAACAAAGCGGTTGTTTCCGGCGCAATCTTGTAGCCTTTGCCCGTGTGCTGTCTGCCGGAGTTAAGCCGCCTTTCAATCAGCACTTTGACCGAGCGCGGGTCAACTGCCAAATCATGCATAGTCGCGTTAAAAAGCTCGGCTTCTTCATTAACCAGCGCGTGCAGTATATGTTCAATCGCAATGTAATTCTGATCGCGCTTTTTCGATTCATCCAGCGCAACTTCCAGTACACGCCGACCGCTTTCACTAAATTTATTTTTGTAATCGTCTATTTCTGCCATATAATTCCCTTTCGTTGATCAATTCTCTTTAACAGGTTAAAAACTTATTACCTTTGGATGCCGACAAACAGAAAATTTTTGCCCTAGAAAATATCATAACACTTGGAAAAGTCTTTTATAAACAAAAAGGGGAAAGATATTTAATTTTGCAAAAAATATACATTGAGACTTTTTACATTCTGCGAATCTGTATTATATAAATCCGACAAAAGGTTTACACAAGTTTTACAGCTTCTGCTTCTTCCGAACGCTGTTGTGCTCTTTCGATAAGGCATTATAATAATTTACAGATGATAGTTCTTTAGAGTTATGAAAAATATTTTGGTAACGGGCGGCGCGGGGTTTATCGGCTCGCATCTGGTTGAACGTTTGCTTGCCGAAGAAAACTGGCAAGTCACGGTTGTTGATAACTTCAATGATTTTTATTCACCTTTGATTAAACGCGGAAACATCGCCGCGTTTTTTGATAATCCGCGCTTTAGTTTGCGCGAAATTGACATTTGTCACGCGGACGCTCTGCGCGAAGTTTTTGAAGAAAATCAATTTGACGCAATCGTGCATCTGGCAGCGCGAGCGGGTGTTCGTCCGTCGTTGGAACAACCAAAACTTTACAATCAAACAAACATCAGCGGAACGCTCAATCTGCTGGAATTGACGAAAGAGTTTGGCATAAAAAAATTCGTGTTCGGTTCCTCTTCGAGCGTTTACGGTATCAACTGTAAACTTCCTTTTTCCGAAGAAGATCAAATCGCCCGTCCGATTTCTCCTTATGCAGCGACTAAAGCGGCAGGTGAATTGCTCTGTCACACTTACTCACATCTTTACGACATCAGAATAATCTGCCTCCGGTTTTTTACCGTTTACGGCGCGCGTCAACGACCGGACCTGGCGATTCACAAGTTTTCCAAATTGATTTTGGAAGACAAACCGATACAGGTTTTCGGCGATGGTCAAACGAGACGCGATTACACTTTTGTCGATGATATTATTCAGGGAGTGCGAGCGGCGATTGATTACGACGCGAGTGATTATGAAATTTTCAATTTAGGCGAATCGCGAACGGTTGAATTAAATTATTTGATTCAGCTTTTAGAAAAAAATTTAGGCAGGAAAGCGATTATCGATTGGAGCGAGATGCAAGCCGGAGATGTTCCGCAAACATTTGCTGACATCACAAAGGCGCGAAAATTATTAAGTTACAATCCGCAAACTCAA
>MWVV01000888.1_pt1 | contig 10800 bp, 12 predicted proteins | sample 1047281 | NCBI WGS metagenome assembly MWVV01 (sample SAMN06349986, study PRJNA376086) | soil metagenome | isolation source: PT-2 sample Antarctic (ecotone) soil | place: Antarctica | collected 2015-01-13 | reverse complement strand
GCCTCCAACTACACCTACGCGGAAGCGACCTGGACGCAAAGTCTCCCGGATTGGATCGGTTCACACACTCGCGCCTTCGCCTTCTTCGGCGGCACCCCGCAACTCATCATCCCCGACAACCTCAAGAGCGGCGTCACTCGCGCCTGTCGTTATGAACCGCTGCTCAATACTTCTTACGCCGAGATGCTGGCGCACTACGCGACGGCGGCCATGCCCGCTCGTCCTTACAAGCCGCGAGATAAAGCGAAGGTCGAAGTCGGTGTGCAGATCGTCGAGCGTTGGATCTTAGCCAGGCTGCGCCATCACACCTTCTTCTCGCTCTTCGACTTGAACCTGATGATCCGCACCCTGCTCATTCGTCTCAACGAGCGCCCCTTCAGGAAACTGCCCGGCTCCCGGCGCACCCAGTTCGAGGCGCTCGACTGCCCGGCGCTGTCTCCCTTGCCGCCCCAGACTTATGAGTTCGCCGAATGGAAACGGGCGCGCGTCAATGTCGATTATCACGTCGAAGTGGCCGGTCATTATTACAGCGTCCCGCATAGCCTGGTGAAGCGTGAGATCGCGCGTCCGCCTGACGGCCACTTGCGTGGAGTTCTTTCATCACTCCAAGCGCATCGCCGCTCATGTCCGCAGCGGGTTGCGCGGCGCTCATTCCACGCAACCGGACCACATGCCGAAAGCCCACCGCGCGCATCTGGAGTGGACGCCCGGTCGCTTTCTCAACTGGGCCGTCGAGATCGGCCCCTCCACGCGCGATCTCGTCCGTCACCTGCTGGAGCAAAAGTCGCACCCGGAGCAGGGTTATCGCAGTTGCTTAGGGTTGCTCGGCTTGAGCAAGCAATACGGTAAAGACCGGCTGGAAGCCGCTTGTCAGCGCGCCCTCGCCCTCTCGGCGCCGACGCGCCGCAGTGTCCTGTCCATCCTCCGGCGTGGACTCGACCAGGTAGCGCTCCCCGACCCGGAACCAACCCAACCGCTCCGCACTCATGAGAATGTGCGCGGAGCCGCTTATTACCAATAGCCGCAGAAAAGGAGAATGATGCTGGCCCAACAAACACTCTCAACTTTACGCCATCTCAAGCTTTTAGGGATGGCCGACGCCTATCAACAGCAACTGGAACAACCCGCCACCCATGACCTGGCCTTCGCCGAACGCTTCGCCCTCCTGGTAGATCGCGAAGCCACACAGCGCGACAGCCGGAGACTTCAGCGCCTCTTGCAGATGGCACGCCTCAAGCAGGCGGCGTGCGTTGAGGACATCGACTACCGCCATCGGCGCGGACTCGATAAAAGTCAGATGGCGGCGCTGGCCAGTGGCGACTGGATCAGAGCGCATCAACAACTGCTCATCACGGGGCCGACCGGATCGGGGAAAAGCTGGTTAGCCTGCGCGCTCGGGCATCAGGCCTGTCGGCAGGGGCTCAGCGTGCGCTATGAACGCACCTCACGCCTGCTCGAAGAGTTACGGGTCGCCCGCGGCGACGGCAGCCTCCAGAAGCAGTTCGCGGCACTGGCGAAAACCGACTTGCTCATCCTCGATGACTTCGGGTTGAAGCCCCTCGCGCAGCTGGAGCGACTTGACCTGCTCGACATCATCGAAGATCGCTATCATACGCGCTCGACTGTAGTGACCAGCCAACTGCCCGTCGACCACTGGCACGAATATGTGGGCGACCCAACGGTGGCGGACGCGCTGCTGGATCGGCTGCTCAACAACGCGCATCGGCTGGAACTGAAAGGTGAATCAATGAGAAAGAAGACCGACAGCTTGACCCATCGTGAGCACCCGGAGTAAATAACTGATGCCAGCGTTGTCATCATGGGAACCCGCTCACGATAGAGCGAAATCACTGCTCATCTTCACCGTATTACGCACGTAGGACTTGAGGAAAACAAACTCTTCGTCACCCGGTGAAATCTTTTATGATTTTGGCAAGGAGGTTTTTGCTGTAATGAGCCAAGAAGTTCTGATGTATAACCTCCGCTTTGTCATGCGGGAGAATCAAGAGAAGCGCCTGTTTCTGCTGCGGAAGGTATTCGAGATGAGCATGGGCATGCCGTGTCTGGTCGCCTTCTCTATTTTCGAGGAAGAAACAGGCTGGAAGGATTATGACATTGAGGAAGCGGCACGGTATCTTTCTGAGGAGGGTCTGCTTACCATCCGGGACGATGACGGACCCAATGCTCACCCGCGCGGGCCGTACCTTTATCTAACACACAAGGGTATTGTAGAGGTTGAGCAATCCATCACCAGACCGACGGAATCAACTCCACATTTTCTGGCTCCGGTTATTCAGAATTACAACAACTACAACGCATCCGTAGGGGTCGTGCAGACCGGGCATTACAGCACGGCGCACAGCGTTCAAAACATAGGTGTCGAGTTTCCTAAAGCCTTCAAATATACGGAGGGCCTACGCAAGAAAATCAAGTTATTACCTTCCGACTCTCAAGAATCGGCTACACAACTCATTGGAGGTCTGGAGGAAGAATTCCGCCTGTCTCAGCCGCGGAAGGCGCGCGTGAAAGCGTTCCTAAAGGAACTCTATGAATTGCTCGATGAAGTCTCCGTAAGAAAGTCGCTGGCGTCATTAGCCAAGCAGTATGACATACAGCTATAAACTGCTGTTCAGAGGGGTGATTTAAGCAGCGATGGGAAACAGTTTAACAATTATTCAGGAGAAGCAAAGACGACGGTATCAGATGCTTCACAAGTTGTGGGAAGCGGTCGGGGGCAAAGAGTACGCTGAAGCCGACTTCTTCGGAATCGCGCGGGAAATGGGACTAAATGAAGATGAAGCCAATGAGATTTACGGCTACTTTACAAGCGAAGGTTTATTCGGCAACCGGGGGGTGGGCGGCGAGGTGGCACTATCTCACAGGGCTATCGTCGAAATTGAGCAGTCGATCACGCAGCCGAATAGAGGCACGGAGCATTTCCCCTCGACGGTCATTCAAAATTTCAACGCCCCGGTCGGCTCAGTGCAAACAGGCTCGCACAGTGTCGCCCACGTGACGCAGAACTTCGGGTTTAGCGCCTCCGAAGTGGTGAACCTCATTCGGGAGTTACGTCAGAATCTTCAAACCCTACCTCCGGAACAGCGGCAGGAAGCAATCGAGGTGGTTGACGCGTTGGAGGAAGAAGTTCAGTCGCCTACCCCCCGAAAGGGAAGAATTAAAGCGTTCTTGGGCCAGCTTGGCACATTCACGGCGAACACCGCTTCGAGCGTACTGGCAGATACGATTGCCAGAAGTCTTGGTATGTAATGATACCGACGAGAGTCAATGCCTGCGCTCGTCTTCACCCTTCGTGGGTAATATTTCGAAGGAGGAGCGGCTGGTGATTCTCCATGATTGTGAGAGCAAAAGCGCCGCAGAAGCTTTATACTGAACGCAGGCAATTCAATCCGAGAGTGAAACGCTATGGCTACCGTCATCAGTCCGCCGGAAGAAAGAATCCTGCTCCACGACGTCACGTGGGAGACCTACGAGCAACTGCTGACTAACTACGAGAACAGCAGCGGCCCGCGCTTCACCTACGACCGAGGAGTGCTTGAGATCATGATCCCGTCTTCCGAACATGAAGAACTGAACGACGTCTTTAAGCTGTTGGTCAACGCCCTCGCCGAAGAGTGGGGCATCGAGGCTCGCGGCTTCGGCTCGACCACCTTCCGGCGCGAGGACATCAGCCGCGGCTTCGAGCCGGATTCCTGTTTTTATATCCAGAGCGTCGGGAGCATCAAGGGAATCACCCGACTCGACTTGGCCGTTCATCCGCCGCCCGATCTGCTGGTCGAGATCGACATCACCCACCCGTCACTAGACAAGTTTCCCCTTTACGCGGCGGCGGGCGTGCCGGAAGTCTGGCACTACGACGGGCGGGCGTTAAAGATCTTGAGACTGGAGGGCGGCGGTTACGTCGAGACGCGAGAGAGCGCCGCTTTCACCCGCCTTACCGATGGGGTGCTCACACGCTTCATCGAGGAGAGCGGGACAATGAGTCGCCTTGATTGGCTCCGCAGGGTACGCGCGTGGGCGAGGGCATGACGGGCATTTCAGCAACCGGAGGTTGGAGGGTAGCGGACGAGCAGGCGGTATGCTCTCACGGGCGGTAGCTTAGGGAACTAAATTAAGCTGTCGAAATCTACCTCTCTATTGAGCGCCGGACACCGGTCCTGCACCGAACACCACGCGCACGCCTCTGAAGGGACGGGCTCAAAGGCGCTCGTCGCAAAGGCGCGGGCTTGCGCGATGAAACTCCGCTTGTTAGCCGTCACCTGCGCCTCGTCGTACTCGACTTCGACCTTCGCCAGCGTCAGCACGTTCAGTTGTGAGACGCGCACGGCCTTGTGGTCCGGATAACAGATGCGAGTCAGAATGTAGTAGAGAAAGGTTGGCAGATCCTCCGTCAACGACTCCGCCGTCGGGAGCCTCCCCGAAGCATTGGTTTTGTAGTCCAGAACTTCAAGCACCCCGCCATCGTCAACCGCCATCCGGTCGGCTTTACACCCGAGCTTGACGCGCAGTCCCTTCATGTTAACCACATAAGACATGAAGACTTCAGTCCCAAGGAGTCGGCCTGTGGAAGCGAGTTGGGTGCTCATGTATCTGCGCAACGCGTCGCTCCCTCTGCTGAAATACACCTCGGATTCATCGTTGTCCGCATAGCCGCCTTCATCCCAATGACGCCCGAGCAACTGCTCCGGCGCGGGCAAACTATCAACGTCGAATTTATGTAGTTCTTCGAGCGCGGCGTGCATACTGCGCCCGAACGCGAGCGCGGCGGAAGTCGTCCCGGCCTCCACCCGGTCGATGTGCCGGAGCTTGTACAACTGCGGGCAGACTAGATAGTCGCGGAGCTTCGTAGGGGTCAGGGAGAGCATAAGACACCCCTCTACTGAGTGAGACTAATTTGTAGACACCGCCGGCTGCGTTAGATAGACTCGGCGGGTTTTAACAGTTCGCAACTTGTTTTACAAATGCGACGTTGTTGCACGCTTGGGCGAGCCGATAATAAACCAATTTGGTTTATTAGCAAGCACTTTTTTGAGACTCCCGAATGGCACTCCCGGCCCCGAAGGACAGATACGAGAAGTTAAGAATGATGCTGGTCGAAGCGCGCGAAGCGGCAGGGTTGACGCAGGTCGAACTCGCCGGGCGGCTCGACCGGCCTCAATCCTTCGTCTCTAAGATAGAGCGCGGGGTCAGGAAAATGGATGTCATCGAGTTCGTCGAGATCGCGCGCGCTATCGGCTTCGACCCCGCCGCCTTCCTGCGCAAGCTCGACAAGTGAATCACCACCTGATCAAGGTGACTCTCCATCCATCGTCGTAAAGCTGAAGGTCTGCGATCCCTTTGCGGATTTCGTCGTAGTTCTGGAGCAGCCCGCCGGCTCTGTGCGGCCTTGCATGAACGCTACCCCAGTTTGCCCATCTTACTGGTGGAGGACGCTTTATACGCCAACGCCCCGCACCTGCGGCAGATCATGGGCTACGGCTGGAGCTTTGTCTTGAACGTTAAGCCGGACTCGCACCGGAGCTTGGCGAAGCAATTTGCCGGACGCCTTGAGAGCGGGCAAGTCACCGAACTGCGGCAGACAGCCGCCGACGGCGTGCAGCATGACTTCGCGTGGACGAGCGGCCTGTGCCTGTGCGAGAGCGCGACGGATGTCAAAGTGAACTATCTGCGCTACGAGCAGACGGACAAAAAAGGCGTGGTGACGCGCTGGACGTGGATTACCAATCTGCCGCTCACAGCGCGCACGGTCGAGCGCGTGATGAGAGCCGGGCGCAGTCGCTGGCAGATCGAGAACGAGACCTTCAACACCCTGAAGAATCAAGGCTATCACTTTGAACACAACTACGGACACGGAACGCAAAACTTAGCGACGGTCTTAGCCGTGCTGACGGTCTTAGCCTTCACCATCGATCAAATCCAGCAACGGTGTTGGGAGTTATTCCGTCAGGTGCGCGCGGGTTTACGGACGAAGGTCAAGTTATGGGACAGCCTCCGCAGTTTGTTCAAAGTGCTGCTCTTTCGCACGATGGAAGCCTTGTATCGTCAAATGGCGTCTTTGTACGACATCCAACTCCAATGAATTTCTAAACCGAGAATTGCTGCAACATGACTCGGAATTCTGATAACCAGAACCTCACTTGAGGTTTACAAGTTTTCGCATCACCGAGAACTCGGGAGAACCCATTTCCCCTGGTCTAAACACGAGAAATCTTGGGATTCCGGTCCCTTAACTATAGGAGACAAGGCCATTGGAGATAACAACACGAATGCTCGGGTTGTATGAGCGGAATCGCTTAAACTTCTTGACAGGGAGATTAGTGCTGGCATAGAGTGGCCTCGTTCTTCACTGGCTTTTAGCCGTCGAGCTGTTAGCCTCGACATTTCTCAGGTAGACTTCCTCGCATGAGCTACTGCCCTTCGCTTTGTTTTGCCCAAACAAGCAATCAGCTGAGCTTCATGACGTGCACTGTTCTTTGTAGTTGTTCCGCGTTATGGATTAGCGACTCAGGGCAGCGTAACCCGCTTTAACCGTACTCCCGCCGGAAGGTGCCGGTGCCAATCTGCCGGAGTGGGATCTCAAGTCGAACATTGGCTCAATGGAAAGCGGTCTCTCATTCAAACAACGAGTGGCGCTTCAATTGCTGATTGTTTCAGCGGCGGTTGCCGTGTGGAGTCTTCTCTCTGTGTTGCAACTCTTTCCCCGGACTACATTTCCATCGCCGATGGAGGTCGTGTCCGGCTTTGGAGAGGAAATACGTGCGGGACGCCTTTTCAATGATTTGATCGCGTCATTATTTCGGGTGGCATCAGGTTTCTGTTTAGCTACTCTCCTCGGGGTTCCGCTTGGGTTATGGCTGGCCCTTCATTCGTCGGTTCGTGCGGGGGCACTTCCGGCGATCAATTTTTTTCGCAGCCTTTCCCCGCTTGCCTGGATACCCTTTGCGATTCTCTGGTTTGGTGTCGGCGATCTTCCGGTCGTCTTCCTGATCTTCATGTCAACATTTTTCCCCATTCTGCTGGCAACGATTGCTTCGGTGGCGAATATTCCAATTGTTTATTTTCGTGTCGCCGAGGAGTATGGATTTCGCGGAACGGAATTATTGACGCGCGTCGTGCTGGCAGCCATTCTGCCCCAGCTTATTACCACGATCAGGGTAGCCGCAGGTGTGGCGTGGCTCGTGGTTGTCGCGGCTGAGATGATCGCGGGTCGGGATGGTCTCGGATTCGCGATCTGGGATGCTCGCAACGGCCTGCGCACTGACCTCTTAGTCTGCAACATGGTTGTAATTGGGATTATCGGCATTGGACTGGATCGGCTGCTTATGCAACTGACCAGGATGCCAAGTGTTCAGTGGGGTTATGAGCGATAAGCAGTTGCGGCTTGAAGCCGTATCACACTCCTTTGGTTCGCATCAAGTGCTGCATAAGTTCTGCCTCGATATCACCCGGGGCGAGTTTGTTGTCCTTGTGGGTCCCTCAGGCTGTGGTAAGACCACAATCCTGAATCTCATGGCCGGTTTTTCTCAACCGACCTCAGGCACCATCGTTCGCACCTGCAAAACTCATATGGTGTACCAGAGTGATGGACTCTTTCCGTGGATGACGGTTGAGGAAAACATCGGCCTTGGTGTTCGCCACCTCAAGGACAAGGATCAACGAGAAGCGACTTTAAGCTCCTTGGTGCGTCTCATCCAACTTGAGGGTTTTGAGAAACATTATCCGTATCAACTGTCAGGGGGAATGAGGCAGCGGGTGGAACTGGCCCGAGCGCTCGCGGGAGATAAAGGTGTCCTGTTGATGGACGAGCCTTTCTCGTCCCTGGATTATCAAACTCGACTCCGCATGAGGCGCGAACTTCTACGTATCCTGGCCGTTAAGCCTTGCACAGTTGTATTTGTAACCCACGATATTGAAGAGGCGACCCAACTCGCGGATCGAATCGTGGTACTTACGGGAAAACCTACCAAAATCAAGTATGAGATTCGGTTGGATCTTGAACATCCCCGAGATATTTCTCATCCTACTATTACAGATGCCATGAAACGCATTCTCGGCGAGTTTGGCCTACGTTATGGCGAGGAAGATTACGCGACTGTCGAAGACCAAGATTCTGTTTTTACCCCGGTGGGTCAGTGAGTAAATCTGTGGCGGTAACAAACATGACCAAACGCCTGCTGTCTTGGTGAGCCGGTGCATTTGAGCACGTGGCTGCAATGCAACAAGCCTTGAGCATGGCGCTGGCGGCGGCGACGGAGGTGCCGATGGCTGAAGTAGACTGGAGCCTACTTGCGGGAAGGATTCGTGGCACGGTCGTGCCGCGGTCGGATCCAAACTATCATGCTCAGGTTGACGAGCTGGTTTGGAACGCGTTGAAACCCGATCGATTTCCCAGCGCGATCGCGTACATGGAGGACGACGGCGATGTGCGTGAGGCCGTCCTCTTTGCCCGCGAGAACGGGCTGAAGGTGGTCGTTCGAGGGGGCGGTCACAACTGGCAAGGCGCCCAGGTGCGCGACGGCCGCCTGGTGATCGATCTCTCGCGACTCAACGATGTGCATATCGACGTAGAACGGCAGCGGGCGATCATTCAGCCTGTCGTTACCAATGCGCAGACCGTGGCGGCCCTGGACGAAGTAGGATTCGGGTTCCCGGTCGGTGATTGCCCGACCGTTTCCGCGAGCGGTTATTTGCTCGGCGGTGGTCTGGGGCTCAACACGCCACACTGGGGCACCGCGTGCCAGAGTGTCGAAGCGGTACATCTGGTCAATGCGAAGGGCGAATCCCTGGTTGCCGACGCGACCCACAACACCGAGCTGTACTGGGCGGCGCGCGGGGGCGCGCAGGGTTTTCCCGGTGTCATCACTCGCTATCACCTCAAGATCCACCCCCTGCCCAAAGCCATCCGCCAGTCCGTGTTTATCTACCGCCTCGATGAAGCCCAGGAATTCGCGGACTGGCTTTCCAGCGTCAGTCTCGCCCTGCCGTCGGCCGTGCATTCGAACACCCTCATCACGTCTACGATATTGGCAAAGTTGATGGAGGACGTGGGGCAATCAAAAACCATGCAAGACGTGTTGAGTCTGCTGCCGCGATTCCTGCGCAACTCTGTGGAGGATCTGTTCGACAACGAGAACGTAGGCGGCGAGCGCGACGCCTGCCTCACCTATATCGGCGTGGCCTTCGTCGATACCGAGGAAGAGGCTCGGGAGTTGCTGGCGCCCTTCAAGACTCCGCCACCCGGACCCAAACCAATTGTCCACATACCTTTCACTACGAGTTCGTTCTGGTTCTTGAACACTTTCACCGGCACACTGTTTCCGCAAGGTCGGCGCTATGTGGTGGACTATCACTGGGTCGATTGTCAAATGGGCGACGTGGTGAGGAACCTGAGCGCGGAATTTGTAAAGACACTCGAGGCTGACTCCTTCGTGTTAATCGCATCGTACCAGACGTCCCCGGCGGACATGCTGACGCCAGGCAGCGCGTGCTTTTCTATGTCGAGCAACAACTTGGTGGGCGTCTATGGAATTGGCGACGAGGAAGCGGACGTCCCCATTAACAGAGAGTGGGTGGCTAGGATGAGAGGTCTGCTTGAACCCAATTCCCTCGGGCTGTATGTCGGCGAGGCGGATCTCGAAATTCCCGGCCGAGCGTCCAAGTGTTATTCGCCTGAGTCGTGGGCGAAGCTTCGGGAGATCAAAAAGAAGTACGATCCCGAGGATCTTTTTGCCTGGTTCCTGGGAGATACATCTCCTTCGGCGGGCGCTGAAGGATGAGTCTGAATTTCACCAAACGTTGGCCCTGGAATAATTCCAGGGCCAAACAAGTAGCTCACTCCCAACAACGGGAGCAGCTTGACGAAAGACAAGCTCATGATCCGTTCTAAGCCAATCACCATCGGCGTCGGGATAGCAATCGTAATCGCTTTGCTCGGAGTGTTGCGTTTCAAACCGTGGCAATACAGGGCAGGCGGAAGTGAAGGATCAAGATCGGCAAGGGAAGAGTTGACCGTCGGTTATCTGCCTGTCACCTGCCACTTGACGTGCCCGGTTACCGATTATGCCACGAAGACCAGCACTGCGAGTCGGTTCGTGTCACAGCGTTTCACTGATTTTCCCACCGTCACTGATTCCATCAAGGCCGGCAGGCTCGACGCGACGTTCATGATCGTGCCGCTGGCGGTGAAGCTGCGTGAGCAGGGAATTCCGATTAAAATCGTCTATCTGGGTCATCGAGATGGCTCTACGGTAATGGTTAGAAAGGATAACCCGGCCCAAGACCTGCGCGCGTTGCGCGGCAAGAGGTTTGCTATTCCCAGTCGCTACAGCAATCAATACCTCGTCATTAGTAAACTTATGAACGATCAAGGGGTCAAGCCGGAGGAGATCGAGTTCGTCGAAATGGCTCCTCCAGACATGCCGGTCGCTCTTGCCGCGAACGCGATCGAAGCTTATTTCGTTGGCGAACCCAATGCGGCCAAAGCCGAATTCGACGGCACTGGACGTGTGCTTTACCACGCTAAAGACATTTGGCCTCATTTTATTTCCTGCTGTCTGGTAGTAACCGAAAAGCTCATCAAAGAGCGTCCTGAGCTTGTCAAAGATCTGGTGCGCGGTATCGCCGAATCAGGTGAATGGGCGGAAACAAATCGCGAAGCGGCTGCAAAGATCGCTGCGCCTTATTTCCGGCAAGACGAAAAGCTGGTTCGATATGTGCTCACCCAGCCTCCTGACAGGGTTAGCTATCGAATGCTCACTCCAGCGGATCGGGACTTACAGGAGA
>MWVV01000887.1_pt1 | contig 10811 bp, 12 predicted proteins | sample 1047281 | NCBI WGS metagenome assembly MWVV01 (sample SAMN06349986, study PRJNA376086) | soil metagenome | isolation source: PT-2 sample Antarctic (ecotone) soil | place: Antarctica | collected 2015-01-13 | reverse complement strand
CTCGACGGTCATCCGGCTCGCCACGTCGCCCGCCAGCGCGCCGCCCATTCCATCCGAGACGATAAGCACCAATCCTTCAGCACCCACTTCCATGCGCAGGAGATTTTGGGGCGGCTCTTTTCTTCCGTCCTTCCCTTCTTCATTGCCCATCTGGCGAATCGCTTCGAGAAACGGCAAGCTCTCGATGTCGCCGACGGTGCCGCCGATCTCGACGATGACCACATCCACGCCGTCCTTTTCCGCGACCGTGCGGACGGCTTTTTTGATCTCGTCAGTGATGTGCGGAATCACTTGAATGGTCTTGCCGAGATAATCGCCGCGCCGCTCTTTTTCGATGACGGAGAGATAGATGCGACCCGTAGTCCAGTTGTTGGCGCGCGTCAGGCGGGCGTGGGTGAAGCGTTCGTAATGGCCGAGGTCGAGGTCTGTCTCCGCGCCGTCGTCGGTGACGAAGACTTCGCCATGTTGGAAGGGCGACATCGTGCCGGGGTCAACGTTGATGTAGGGGTCGAGTTTCATCAGCGTCACGGTCAAGCCGCGCGCTTCGAGCAAGCACCCGATGCTTGATGCCGCGAGTCCTTTCCCCAGACTCGAAACCACGCCGCCCGTGACGAAAATGTATTTAGGCATCTCTCTCCTCGGTGTCTGACGAACTCAACTTATCTTGACCGGGTTTAGCGACATCGTCGCCGTCGCCCGGCAGTCTTTTCTTGTTATAGTAGCCGTGTCTCAAATCCTGCTGCACCTCAATGGCATTCGCCCCCTTCGGGTTCAACCACTGCTGCAAGGCGAACATCGCAGCCTTCGTAGACGCGCCCTCTTCGACACGGCGGTCAAATTCTTCCTGCGAAATCTTTTCCGGCGGCGAGCCGAGATAAGCGGCTCCGCACAAGCCGCCCAAAATGATCAAGATAATGACTGCCAACCCGATCCAATCGTTCATAAGTCTATAAGTCGCCGGTGACAAAATTTTTGCGAGACACATCATGCCGAACCGTTGCCGCCCGTGATGTTGCGCTCAACCGTCGCCGCCAAACGATCAAGCCGCTCATCCGTCCGGGCGTTCATCGCCGCCATCCGGTCAAGTCGGGCATCCGTCTCCGCCCCGCGTGCTGTGGCCTCTTCAATTTTCTTATCCAAAAGGGCATAAGACTCTGCGTTCGTCGCCGCCATCCGGTCAAGCCGCTCATCTGTTCGAGAGTTTATTGCCGCCATCCGGTCAAGTCGCTCATCTGTTTTATTCATCCGCTCATCCGTGCGGGTGTTGGCAGCGCGCAGAGACGCGTTAATCTCCGCTTGCGCTTCCAATGTACGCGTTATGATCCGGATGAACTCGCTCTGAGTTTCCGCGTATATCTGTATCTGCTTGCTCATCTCCGCAATTTGCCCATTGGTTTGGTCAAGCCGGGCATCGAAGGAAGCCTGATTTTTCACCAAGAACTCAATTGCTCGTTCCATCTCTTCATTAGTCATGTGAGGTTACCTTTCTTTCAAATTATTGAGAGCAAACATCGCGCGGACGCGTTCGAGGTCTTCGGGCGTGTCAACGCCGATTGACGTTTCATCCGTTTCAACCACGCGAATCCGTGCGCCGTGTTCGAGCATGCGCAGTTGTTCGAGCGATTCGGCGCGTTCGAGCGCCGACTGGGCCCAGCGCGTGTATTCTAACAAAAAGGCGCGGCGGTAAACATAAAGCCCGGTGTGCTTGCGAAAAAGGGAGAGCAGCGCCGGTTGAGCTTCAAGTGCGGCGGCGAGCGAACCGTATTTGCGCGCCGCTTCACGCGGATACGGAATCGGCGAACGAGAGAAATAAAGCGCGTGCCCGCCGTTGTCAGAGATGACTTTGACCACGTCGGGACTCAGTACCTGGCTCGCAGTTCCAACAGCCTCACAGACGGTCGCGCAGGAGGCATTCACATCATCGTGCAAAGCGGCGACGGCGTGTTCGATGGTGCGCGGGGAAATTTGCGGCTCGTCGCCCTGCACGTTGACGATGATGTCGCAACTCTCGTCGAGCGCGGCGGCGGCTTCGGCGAGACGGTCGCTCCCGCTCAGGTGCTCTGCGCTCGTCAACATCGCCTCGTAACCGGCGGCATGCACGGCATCGCGGATGCGCTCGTCATCGGTTGCCACCAGCACGCGCGAGACATTCTTCGCCGCGAGCGCGCGTTCGCAGACACGCACGATCATCGGTCGTCCACAGATGTCGAGCAGCGGCTTACCCGGAAGTCGCGTCGAGTGGAAGCGTGCGGGGATGATGGCGATGGCGGAAATTTGAGTTGGCGAGTCCGTGTGGTTCACGGGATTGCACCATAACTTGCGGGACGGGCGGGTGTCAATGAAAAGCATTTAGGAACAGGGGAATGTATCAAGGGGAAAGGGTGACGGCGGGACTCAGAAAAGTCCGTCCGGATTTATTCTTTCTCCTTTAGCTCTTCCGCCCACGCCTCCACATACCGTTGAGCCGTTTGACACCACAGTTTCGGCGGGCTACGATGCGAAAAGTTTTTCGCTCGGATTTCGGCTGAAAAATATACCTTGTGCGCTATGTTCGCCTGAGCCTTGACGATACTGACGACTCATTTTTACCGTTTATTATTTTCTAATTTATGGGATTTCAAACGACAGCCATTCACGCGGGGCAGGAACCTGATGCGACGACGGGCGCGGTCTCCGTCCCGATCTATCAAACCTCAACTTACGCGCAGGAAGGACTCGGCAAGCACAAAGGCTTCGAGTATGCGCGCACGCAGAACCCGACGCGCCTCGCCCTCGAACAGAACATCGCCGCCCTCGAAGGCGCACGCTTCGGCTATGCCTTCGCCTCCGGCATGGCGGCCATTGATTCGACGCTCCGCCTCGTCAAAGCGGGCGATCATGTCATCGTCTCCGATAACACTTACGGCGGCACTTATCGCTTATTCTCCCGTGTGCTCTCGAACTACGGGATCGAGTTCACCTACGTTGACACTTCCGATGCCTCGAACGTCGAGGCCGCGATGCGCGACAACACGCGCATGGTCTTCGTCGAAACGCCGACGAACCCCGTGATGATGGTGACGGACTTGCAAGCGGTTGCAGACATTGCGCACGCACGCGGCGCGCGGGTGGTGTGCGACAACACCTTCCTCTCGCCCTACCTGCAACGCCCGCTGGAGTTCGGCGTGGACATCGTTCTGCATTCGACAACGAAATATCTGAACGGCCATTCGGACAGCGTCGGCGGCGTGGTCGTCTTAAACGACGAAGGGGACGCCGAGTGGATCAAGTTTATTCAGAACAGCGTGGGCGCGATCCTCTCGCCCTTCGATTCGTGGCTCATCATGCGCGGCACGAAGACGCTCGCGCTCAGGATGGAGCAGCACGACCGGAACGGGCGTGCCGTCGCCGCCTTTCTCGAAGAGCACCCGAAGGTGCAAAAGCTCTACTATCCAGGCTCCGTCTCACACCGCCAGCACGATCTGGCGAAACGACAGCAACGCGGCTTCGGCGGCATGGTCGCCTTCGATGTCGGCTCGCTCGACAATGCGCGCACGGTGCTCGAAGCGGTTAAACTCTGCACACTGGCCGAAAGTCTCGGCGCAGTGGAGACCCTGATCTCGCACCCGGCGACGATGACGCATGCTTCCGTGCTGCCGGAAACACGCTCGCGACTGGGCATCACCGACGGCCTCGTGCGCATCTCCGTCGGCCTCGAAGACGTGGACGACATCATCGCGGATATTGATCAGGCACTTGGGAAAATTTAATAAGCCGTGAACTATAGATCGTGAATAGATAAAAAAGGTTTGATCTATTTACGATTTGCGATTTACGATTCACCTTAATTATGTTCGTCGAGCTACACGCACAAACTGACATTGGCCGCGTCCGGCAAGGCAACGAGGACAATTTCCTCGTGCTCGATCTCGCATCGGCGGGGAGTTGGATCGGTTCGGACGAAAGAAAAGAGCCGCCCCAAAATCTCCTGCGCATGGAAGTGGGTGCTGAAGGATTGGTGCTTATCGTCTCGGATGGAATGGGCGGCGCGCTGGCGGGCGACGTGGCGAGCCGGATGACCGTCGAGAGCGTGCGCGAGATGCTCACCGAAGAAGACGACGCGCACAAGACGGACGGACAAGGCGTCAAGGTCTCGCTCGTGGAGTGCCTGCGCAATGCCACGGGCTATGCCAACTACGCCATCCATCGCAAGAGCATCGAAGACCCGCGTTGCAGCGGCATGGGCGCGACGCTCACCGCCGCCGCCATCGTGTCGGGGGCGATGGACTTCGTGCAAGTCGGCGACAGCCGCGCCTATGTCATTCGCGGCGACGAAATAAAAATGGCGACCAAAGATCAGTCGCTCGTGCAGCAACTCGTGGATGTCGGCCAGATCACCGAAGAAGACGCCGAGACCCACATGTTTCGCAACGTCATCCTGCAAGCGCTCGGCGCACAGAGCGACCTCAAGCCCGTCCTCTCACGCGTCCGTCTGCAACGCGGCGACATCATGCTGCTCTGTAGCGACGGACTCTCCGGCAAGATGCGCGCCGAAGACATGCTCCAGATCGTCGCGGCGAGCACAGGCGACCTCGCCGCGGCCTGCGACGCGCTCATCAAAGAGGCGAACAAACGCGGCGGCGAAGATAACATCACGGTCATCCTCGCACGCTTCGACGGCGACGATCTCCCGGCTTCCGTCCCCGATTCGATCACGGTTGAACTCGCCGCCCTCGAAGACGACAAAACCCTCCCCGGCACCGAAGACGACACTTCACCGATTCCGTAAGGAAGGCAAGTAATAATCTAATGCAAGACAAAAGCTAAGCCCGAAAGCATTTATGCCTTCGGGCTTAGCTTTATTGGCTCTCCCGCAACTTTGATGCTGACGAGTGAGACCTTACAGTGACATCCTATCCATCACGATATGCTCCATAATCAACGAGATATAAGGTCTGAGGCGGGAGGATGAGACAGAACAGTTATTTTGTCCCGTTCACTTTTACGATGGTTAGACTGTCCCGGTGCGCCCGGCAAGGCTTGCCACGATAGCAACCAACTCGACCGGCTCGACCGGCTTAGGCAGATGAACCTGAAAGCCTGCCATCAGCACACGTACCCGATCTTCCATTCTTGCGTAAGCTGTCAGCGCAATAGCCGGAACTTTCCCACCTCGCTCCGCAGAGAGCGCACGTACTTTGCTGATGAGCGCGTAGCCGTCTTCCTCCGGCATCCCAATGTCCGAAACCAGCACGTCCGGTTTCGATCTTTCGAGGGCTTCCAGGGCCTCTCTTACTGATCCAGCCGTGACCACTTCGGAGCCACATTGTTCGAGCACGGCACGCAGTAGATCACGGGTATCATCCTCGTCATCCACAATCAACACTCGCAAGTGATCCAACTGCGGCGGGCAATCGAGCGCCCTGCCGCCTCCGGCCGTCGGATGTCTGCGCTCCTGCTTCTCTACTTCCCGCCGCATAACCAATAGCGGGAGCTGCACTACGAAGGTCGCTCCCCGCCCTGCGCCTTCACTCTCGGCATGCACCGACCCGCCGTGGAGTTCGACGAGCTGGCGAACGATTGACAGGCCCAGTCCTAACCCTCCGTGCGCGCGCGTGCTCTTTTGATCAGCCTGTCGGAAACGGTCAAAGACGTGCGGCAAAAACTCCGCATCAATGCCTTTGCCTGTATCGCTCACCGTGATCTCGACGTGTGAGTTAACTCGTTCCAGCCGGATTTGCACGCGCCCGCCTTTGGGCGTGAACTTGACGGCGTTGGTGAGTAGATTCCACACCACCTGTTGCAGGCGGTCAGCGTCACCGGAGACTGTCCCGGCTTGTGGGTCGAGTAATACCTGGAGGCGGATACCCTTAGCTTCCGCCGCCGGGCGCGCCGCCCCGACTGCTGCTTCAATGACCTGCGCTAGTTCTATGGTGCTCACGTCAAGGCGCAGCTTGCCTGTGATAATGCGCGAGACATCGAGCAGATCGTCGATGAGTTGATTTTGCGCGCGGGCGCTGCGGTGAATCGTTTCAAGGGCACGGGCAGTTCTCTCGTCGTCCAGCTGCCCGCCGCTCAGCATACTTGTCCAGCCGAGGATCGCCGTCAGCGGCGTGCGCAACTCATGCGAGAGGGTCGCCAGGAACTCGTCTTTCAGACTATTGGATTCTTCGGCAGTCTTGCGTGCTTCGCGCTCCTGAATCAATTGCTCGCGCTCTTCCTCGGCTTGCCGCTGCGTTGTGATGTCGTGCATCACAACCACCGCGCCTAGCTTTTCTCCACTCGCGCTAAAGAGCGCCCGCCCGCTCGCCGTCAGCCTGAGCCTCGGCCCGTGCTTCGGCGCAATCACCATCTCCGCGTGACGCACGCGCTCACCCTGTAAAGCACGGAAGAGCGGGATGTCCTCACGCGCCATGAGCGTCTCGCCGTCGGCTGAGAAGAGGTCGTAGTGTTCGGCCCAACTCTGCGCGGGGAGCGGCTCGTTGGGCAGCCCGTGGAACTCGCGCGTCGCGCGGTTAAAGAGCGTCAGCACGCCTTCCGCGTCGCAAGCCACGATGCCGTCCTCCATGTTCTCCAACAATGCTTCTAAAAACTCCCTTTCCTTGTGCAGCGCGGCTTGGGCGCGCTCGCGTTCGGCGATCTCGGCTTTGAGCACGCCGATGACAGCGGTCAGCTTTCTGTTCGCCATCGCCACTTCTTGCGCGCGGAGGTAAACGTCCGTCTCCATCTGCTCCGCCCGCGTGCGTAAACCTTCATTAAAGTGATGCTGCTCGATGCCTTGTTGTTTGAGGCGAACGAACTCCGTCACGTCCTCGACCCGGTGGATGATATAAACGACTTGGCCATCCTCGCCGAAGACTGGCGAATTGAGTGGGCTCCAGTACCTCTCCTCAAACCCCCCCCCCCTCCGCTTCCGGTTTGCGGATGTCGTATTTTTGAAGGGCCATCGCGTCGGACACGCCGTGCTGCAAGACCCTTTCGAGCGACGCTCGCAGGTGAGCCTCGCCCATTGCAGTCGGATCATCGGGGTTGTCGGGGAAGACGTCGAAAATCCCGCGACCAAGAATCTCTTCGCGTTTGGTCAAGGTGGCTTGCAGGTAAGCCTCGCTGGCCGCGACGATGGTGAAATCGGGGGTCACGACGAGGTACAGTCCGGGGGCAGACTCGAACAGGGCGCGGAAATTTGGTGTCGGAGTCGAAGTAGCACCCATGATGAAGTTAAATTCTAATCCCTTTTGGATGGTAATTTATTAATGGGTGCCTCTCATGTACGGGCTATACCAACCCACTTTCGGGGGCCTGCGGAATCCTCAACTAAGCGGAAACAGCATAACGTTGAGTATGGTTGTTGTCCATATTTTGATTGATTCCGATGAGGGCTATGGCACGGCGATACTCACCTATTCATTGTCATGAAGGTATCAGAGTCATCTCATGGGCATGGTATAATGAACGGGACAAAAGAACTCAAGTGTCCCGTTCATACAATCCACTCAATGTCCGTCGTCGAAATAGCGTGAGAGTTTTTTAACTCTCTTCCTTGCCTTCCGACAACGCACTTTGTCGCCAGTCCGGTTCAGTCGTCGCGCGCCTCACATAAATTGACGCGCCGCGCACGCTCTCGACCACCACGCGCGCACCTGCCTCCAGAGGTTCTTCACCTTCCGCCGGGTAAGCCGTCCACGTCGAGCCGTAAACTTTGACTGCGCCCTCGGAGAGAGCGCCCCGGCTCGAAGTGACGACCGTTCCGATCTGTCCAGGCAACGACTCCGCGCCCGATTTATGACTGCCACCGTCTTCGACTTGCCGCGTGAGGAAGTTTGTGAAAATCGTCCGCGAAGCAGCGGTCAAGGCAATCGAAACCAGGAAAAAAAGTAAGAACTGCAAAGGGTAGCCGAAGCCTGCGAGCGCTGCGAGCGCCGCGACAATCGCCCCGATCCCGAACCAGAGCAACACGAAGCCCAGCGTGAAAATTTCGGCGACGATTAAAATCACGCCGAGCACTACCCACAATATCCATCCGAATTCGCTCATCTCGTCTGCCTCTGTTCGGAGCGTTGCGGGACAGCCCCCAACAGCTCAGTCGTATTATCCGTGACGCCGGCACCGCGTGCGCTGGTGAACAACCTGGAGTCGGCGGCATTCAGGGCAGGAGGTGCGTCCGCCGGTGTCAATCCGCCGACCGTCTCACTCGTCGTGGCCGACCGCGCACGCTTCAGCCTTCGCTGCATCTTCAAGTTGAAGACCATACTCACGATCTGATGAATGGCGATGACGACGCAGAAACTCGTCGCCACATAAACCTCCCCCGGCGTGCCCACACGATTGATGAAAGTGCCAATTAACAAAATCGCTGCGGCGAGCGCGATCAACGCGTCGAGCAGGTTAAAGACGAACATCGTGCGCATGCGCTGTTCCGGGGTGCTCGCGCTGTGCGGGAGGCGATTGCGACCATGACGACGGACGCTCTTCATGTCGGTCAACCACTCGCCGCAACGCGTGCAGTAAGCGTCAGTTCGTTGCTCGCCCGCCCCGCAGATGGAACAAAACATCTCTCACCTCACTCGCGGCATCAACCCTTCAACAGATTTTTCAAGATGAACCAGACGTTGGCCGGACGCTCCGCCAGACGCCGCATGAAATAAGGATACCAATGTTTGCCGTAGGGCACATAGACCCGCATGTTATACCCGTCGCGCGCGAGTTGCACTTGCAGGTCGCGCCTCACGCCGTAGAGCATCTGAAACTCGAACGCATCCTTGCTGATGCCCTCTTTCGCGGCGTGATTGACGGTCGCTTCGATCATGGCCGGGTCGTGCGTCGCGATGCCGTGATAGACGCCGCTCGACAGCAGCACGCGCATCACACGGATATAGTTCTCGTCAACGTCCCTCTTATCGGGGAACGCCGCTTCGGGCGGCTCGTTGTACGCGCCTTTGCAGATGCGGATGCGCGCCGGAAGCTGCAAGAGGTCTTGCACGTCTTGTTCGGTGCGCCGCAAGTATGATTGCAAGACGATGCCGACGGTGTTCACGTCAAACTCCGCGCGCAGGCGTTTGAAAATATCAATCGTGATCTGCGTGACGCTCGACTGCTCCATGTCCACGCGGACGAAATTGCCGCGCCCCGCCGCCTCCGCCACCACCTCGCGCGCGTTGCAGTAGGCCAACTCCGGGTCGATTCCGAGACCGAACTGCGTCAACTTGATCGAGACGTTTGACTGAATGCCCGTCTTGTCAATGGTCGCCAGCACCTCATTGTATTCGCGCACTTCCGCTTCCGTCTCACTGCTGCTGGCGACGGATTCATTCAAATGATCGAAAGATGCGTTCGCGCCGTGTCTGTTGATCTCTCGAATCGCCTCGACGGCTTCGGCGATGTTCTCGCCCGCCACAAAGCGCGTCGTCATCTTCTTAAACGGGCTAAAGCGCGTCGCGAAATCTTTCAACCCTTCTTGACGTGCCAAAAACAAAAGTGCGTTTCGAGTAACCATTATTTTGAGTAACAAGAGAAGCAAGTAAATGGTAAATAGAAAGAATTGGTTTCTTCCATTCACGATTTACCATTTACAGCCTTATCCTTGTCACTTGTCTCTCCTATGATATGCTTGGGGGCGAATTGCCCCAACTGCTTTCTAAATCAATTTCGCTCACAGCCTCCAGTCCGAAGCGATAGCGAAGGATAATTTTGCCCGGTGCGTTGGAAGTTGCTCATCATCACTTCACTGGTCGCCGCCCTCATCAGTGTGGGCGGAATGCACGCGCTTAATTACTGGCTGTCGGAACCTCTGACCCATTTGAGCGAGCAGCCCGCATTGAGTGCCGGCCTGATCGTTATCCCGCTCGCCCTCAGCACGCTCGCCAGCATCTTCGTTTACCGTCATACAGCACGGCGGCGCAAATTGCAGGCAACTATAACTGTCATTCTCTCAATCACCCTGACTGTCATCGTCGTCTTTATTGTCGCTGAAACGGTCATGGGACGCCCTGCCGAGGAGTCACACTTCAAATTACTAAGTCTCATCAAGCCGCGTGATTCATGCCGTGTCGTTTGTGGTTAAAATATTCAACCCGATTTCTTTTTGCACCGGGCGCAACGCGTCTAAGACAAAGCGGATGTGTTCGTCCAGCCCGACGCGCAATTCGGCGATGCCCTGATGAATGTCGTCGCGGTTGACCGTGCGGGCAAAAGCCTTGTCTTTCAGTTTCTTTTTGACGGATGAAACTTCCGGGCGTGCCATCCTTCAAGTCTCCAGTCAATGTTGAGTCGCAGGTACATGAAGATGCCTGAACGCGCTGAAGCGTGGGAACTTCTCTGCGAGTACACCACAGGCGAGAGCCTGCGCCGCCACGCGCTTGCGGTCGAGACGGCCATGCGCGCCTGTGCCGCGCGCTACGGCGGCGATGCGGATGCGGACGTTGACGAATGGGGCATGGTCGGCCTGCTTCACGATTTCGATTATGAAATGTTTCCCGACCCGGAAGCGGGCGGGCATCCGTTCAAAGGCGCGAACATTTTGTGTGGGCGCGGCTATCCCGATCACTTCATCCGCGCCATCATGGGGCACGCCGCTTACACCGGAGTTCCGCGCGACACACAGATGGCGCGGGCGCTGTTTGCGACGGACGAACTCTGCGGCTTTCTCGTCGCCTGCGCGCTCGTCCGCCCGTCGAAGAGTCTGGACGATCTGGAAGTTTCATCCGTCAAAAAGAAATTGAAGGACAAAGCTTTCGCCCGCACGGTCAACCGCGAAGATATTCAACAGGGCATCGCGGAGTTGGGCGTCGAACCCGATGCGCACATTCGCTTCGTCATTGATGCCTTGCGCCCGA
>MWVV01000886.1_pt1 | contig 10819 bp, 10 predicted proteins | sample 1047281 | NCBI WGS metagenome assembly MWVV01 (sample SAMN06349986, study PRJNA376086) | soil metagenome | isolation source: PT-2 sample Antarctic (ecotone) soil | place: Antarctica | collected 2015-01-13 | reverse complement strand
GGTATCTGGGAGAGAAGCAACGCCACCCGCAGTCGAATTGCGACCGCTGCCCAAAGATACGCGACCACTGCCAGTAATTTTAATTCTTTGTCCCTTTTGCACGACCCAACCCGAATTTGTCCAGCCATTTGAGGTATTATCCGCCAAAACTTTAACTTCTATTACAATCGGCTTTACAGGAGCAGTTGGGGCATTTGAGTTGGCTGGAGAGCCGGTTGACGTTCTATCTGGTTGGGCTGTATTATCTGACGAAATGGGTTTGGGCGGAGTCGTTTGCGGAGTCGCCGTGTTATTTTGCCCGACGGTAATGACGGTTGTATCTTGACCACTTTTAATATTTTTGTTCGCCGGCTCCGGGATTTTGTTTGTCGCTGATGGCGTCAAGTCCGAATCAAAAACGATTGACTCGATTTCATCGGCTGTAAAAGTCATCTGTCGTTGGCGCGTTTCATCGCTGATAACCACCGTAAATTTTCCGCCGTTAAAATTGATGATTTTTCCTTTGATAATACTTCCGTCCTTAAGACGAATGGTATCGGCAAAACCTACAACGCTCATCGAAAGGGCTAAACAAACGGCAAATAGGAAACGAAAAAAATTGGAATTAAATATCATACATCCTCCGCGCAAATTCTGGACTTTTGAAATTATTTATAATTAAACGCAAGTTCGACACCAAAAATGATCGTATAGTGAAGACTTCCCGGGCGAGCCACAAACATTATAAAATAGATGCACAATCAATTAAAAAGGATTGCATGAACCTGCAGAAATTTATTCAAGTCGAATTATACACGACTTCGTTAAGGTTGTGAATTGGATTTATGTATTTTAATGCGCTGAATTTTGCTTCCTTTCAACAAAAGGAAATAATAAAATTTGGGTTGTTTAATATGCTGCGATAGAGAATAACTCTCAGGAAATTAAAGCCTTTAATCAAAATAAAAATTCTAAACCCGAAATACGATTGTCCTTTACTAACAAAAAAAGCTGTGAAAATTTTGCGTAACTTTCACAGCTTTTGAAATTCTCGGCTACTGACAAAAATTAGTAACGACGTTTTTTCTTGTTAAAAACGTAGGTGTAAAGCGCACCGCTTCCCGCGCCGATTAATGCACCGTAACCAGCGCCTCTTTTGCCTCTGGCGATACCGCCGATTAAAGCACCGGCACCTGTTGCGACACCGACATTAATCAAATTGCGATGCCGACGATAAAAACTCGGGCGGTTGTAGGTATACCCTGCAGCACTGTATCGCGGAGCTGCGTAGTAACGCGGGGCTGAGGTTCTATAATATCTGGTAGCAGTTGTTCTTTTGGCTCTTCTGTGACGAGGGCATCCATTGTGAGCTTCCGCCGTCAGAGGAACGGAAACCATCAACATAAATAAAACTACTAAACTTATTAAAACTTTCTTCATTTTTTAACTCCTTGATTAATTTTTAACTTGATGGTGGAGAGCTTATAATCTTCTTTCGTCCTCAATTAAAGCAACGGTTGTGCCAAAACAGGAAAAATTTAATTTTTTCAACAATTTATAGATTGTGTGTTTTTTATCGAGCGCATTTAAAGACACCATATCGAATAATCTTCAACGGAATAGTATAAAAAGAGCGAGACAAGGCGCGAGAACAACTTCGTAGATGTAAAATGCTATTTACGAAAAAAAAGCAAAGCTCTGCAATCCTTCTTGTTTTGTTTATTTTTTTGAAGAGAAATATGGTAAGTTTTTGAGTATACGAATTCATCAGCAGGAAATCTAAATCAACTATAAATGCCTGCGCTTCCGACGATAAATTTGTAGTATCGAATGCTTTGCGGGCAAGGAAATTAACGACGATGAAATTTATCCGTTATTCAAAATTTAAGGGTTTTAATGTTTCCGACATCAATCTTGGCGATTTGATGAATACGCTTTCCGATTCGCTTTTAGATTCGGGTTTTAACGACAATTATTACTGGACACGGCAGCGAAACGAAATGGACGATTCGCTCGACGCGCTGCGCCAAGCGTTGCTAGATGCGCTTTTAGAACAGGAAATTTTGTCACCCCAAGACGTTGAACAAATGCTTGCCGAAAATGACGGCAAATTTAAAGGTTCGCTGCTCGAACAATTGATAAATCAATTGATTGAAAGATTAGTTGAAGAAGGTTATTTAAATCTCAAAGAAATCGAACAGCCGCAAGCGCAAAGACAACAGCAAAACGGCGAAGGACAAGGTGAAATCGGAACGCCGCAACAACGTGATGTGCGTTTTGAAGTAACGGAAAAGGGCTTGGATTTTCTCGGCTATAAAACTTTGCAAAAACTTCTCGGTTCAGTTGGAAAATCTTCAATTGGCAGGCACGACACTCATTATCTGGATACGGGAATTGAAGCGGCTTTGAGTTCAAAGCAATACGAATTCGGCGACACGATAAATCTTGATGTCAACACGACTTTGCTTTCGGCAATTACGCGCGAAGGCTTGGGCGTTCCGCTAAATTTGGAATACAAAGATTTGCACGTTCACCAGCAGGATTATCAATCATCGTGCGCGACGGTCGTAATGCTCGATTGTTCGCATTCGATGATTCTTTACGGCGAAGATAGATTTACGCCAGCCAAAAAAGTCGCTCTCGCTTTAGCGCATTTAATCAGAACGCAATACGCCGGAGATTCATTAAAGATTGTCTTGTTTCACGACGGAGCGGAAGAATTGCCGCTTGCAAAATTGGCGACAACACAAGTCGGACCCTTTCACACGAACACGGCGGAAGGCTTGAAACTAGCGAGAAGAATTTTGAACGCGCAGCGTAAAGATATGAAACAAATCGTGATGGTTACCGACGGAAAACCGACGGCGTGTTTTGTCGAGCCATCAAACGCCGCGTTTTTCAGCCACCGCCGTTATTCTCAACAGGTAAAAGGCGAGAAGAAACTACTCTACAAAAATTCGATGGGCAACGACCCGTTCGTGATGGCAGAAACTTTCAAAGAAGTTCAGGCGTGCCGCAAATCCGGCATTATGATAAATACGTTTATGCTGGCGAGCGATTACTATTTGGTCGAATTCGTCAAACAAATGTCGGCGATGACGCGCGGCAAAGCGTATTTTGCCAATCCGAATAATCTGACGCAGTTTGTCTTGATGGATTTTATGAAACAAAGAACTAGCCGCGTGAAATAAAAAATGTTTGGCAAACGAAAATAATAATGCCTCTGGAAACCTGAAAATGCTTTTTCGTGAACTTTTATCAAATGAATTGAGTAAACAGCGCGAAGATTTTCAGCGTTTTGCCGAAACGCAGTTCAGCGATTTGACCGAATACTTGGAAAAATTGCAGAAATTATGTCAAACGCCGAGCGCCGAAGTTTGGGCGCGATTGAAGAGTAAAGAAGACGCGGGTGCATTGCCATCGGAAGAATTAGACCGGCAAAAATCTTTCTCCTTCGGTTTCGAGCAAAAATGGGAAAATCATGAAGAAGCGCGTCGTTGGGCGTTTGATATTTTACAAAATCGAACTACCTTTGCTGCGGACGGAAGCCAGCTTTACGCCGAAAAGGAAACCTCTTTGCCAATTGCAGCAATCCAAATCGGCTGGTTTGAAAATCCGCACGACGAAAACGGAAAATATGAAAAAAACGCGCATTTTTTCGTGCTTCCGCCAAACGAGCTTTTATCGCAGGACGAGCCCGTCATTCCCGAAACGCGCGTCGGGCAAAGGCGTTTCGAGGCGGAGGTTGAAAAGGTCGAAGAGTTTTTGCAAAGGAAAAGCGGCTGGCAAGAACGCGGCGAGCGAATGCCGCTTGCCTTTTACGACGGCACTTTGCTTCTCTCAACGCCGCATCCGAAAACCGCATTGCAAACGAGCTTTACAAATAAATTGGTTGAGCTTGTGCGGTTTTCGATTGCTACAAAAGTTCCTTTGGTTGGTTATGTTGACCGCAGTTATGCAAGAGATTTATTAACTTTGCTTGATAATTTTGAAACCGGCGCGAGCGCGAACGAAAAAACGCTTTATGACGCAACAATTCTCCACGCCGAAACTTCAAATTTCACGCAAGTTTTGAAATTTTGGGGCGACCGCAGCGTTTTTTGCTATTCCAAACGGCGCGGTTTGGGCGCATTTATTGACACGAAAACCGAAAAATCAATTGTCGGATTCTCATATTTGCAAACGACAATTAACAGCGCGCCAGCACGGCTTGACGTTCCGTCTTGGATTTACGAAGCGAATCTTTTGGAAGAAGTTTTAGACACGGTTCGTGCCGAATGCGTTATCGGCTTGGGTTATCCCTACGCGCTGGAAACCGCTGATGCAACGGCAGTCATTACTTCGCGCGACAGGGAAATTTTTCTTAGGGCTTTACAAGACTTTGCGAGTCGTGAAAAACTAAACTTCAGCGTTTCGCGCAAGAGCGCGAGTAAAGGGCGACGTAGATAAATGGAAAACGAAAAATGGAAAACGGAAAATAAAGAGCCTGAGTTAAATTGCGGACAATTTTCCACTTTCCATTTTCCACTTTCCGTTGAGAAAGTTTGCTCGGCTTGCGGAACACAAGCGCGGCGCGGAAATGCAAAGTTTTGCCTTGTTTGCGGAAAACATCTGCTTGAAGATTATCAACCGCTCGACCACTTACGCGCGTCTTACCGTTTGCAGGGACAATCTTTTTTAGTTGAAAACGCGAAAAAAGAGGAAATTAAAAATTTGTTTGAACCCGACGAAAACTCCGTATCGCAAACGGCTTGGGCTTGTGTCGTTTATTCATTCGTTCCGTATATGGGAATTTTATTTGTTCCGCTGGCTTTTCTTGTTGGCGGTTTTGGTTATTTCGTTTCCTATCGTCAACCGCACCTCGGCGGACGCAAACTTGCTTTAGTTTGCATTGCGCTGAGCTTTGTTGTGCTGGCGGTTCAGATTTTTTTGTGGTGGCTGCTTTATATTATTCCCGAACTTGGAAAACAAATATAGTAGAAAGAAAACAGAAGCTGGAAGGCAGCATGAAACATGTACTTCTACTGACTCCTGACCATTGACTACTGACTACTGTCAAATGAAAATCGCCAAAATCGTTTCCTCAAATTCTCATATTGATTATGTCGGGCGCGTGATTGATTCGCTTGACGTTGCAGCGCCGCCCGCGCCGGATGATTACGGTTTCGCGCAGTTTGTTTCGCTTCCGATTGAGGAAAATCAAGAAATTATCGGCGTTATCTATAACTCAATGCTGGTTAATCCCGAATATTCGAGTTTCGGTCCGCGACTTTCGCCAAAACCCGAACTCGGTTCTTTCAGTCCCGATTATCTTAATGAGCAAGGATTTTTAATCGGAATTTTACTGCTTGGCATAACTGATAAAACAAATAAAATAACGCATGGCGTTCCGCGCCGCGTCGTTCCCGCCGGTCAGGATGTTTTTAAAGTTGAACCACGCGAAATCAGAAAATTTCACACCGACGCTAATGATTGTTTGCAGATTCATTATTATTCGCAAGTTGTCGCGCATGCTGGACTTTTCGCCGTTCCCCTTTTGGAAGCGATTATCGAACAACTTTCACTTGCTTGTTCCGAAGCGGACAAACAGCGGCTCGGCGTTTTGAAGCAAACTCTGGCGTGGCAACGAACAATGGGCGGAATGCGTCTATAATTTTGGCTCCGAACTTTAAATTTTGGATTTTAGATTAAAATTATGAAAAAAACATTATTAACTTTTTGCCTGACACTTTTCGCTTTTTCTTTAACAACATTTGCGCAGCCGCGTCCGGCTGATAAGAAGCAAGATACAAAAACCGAGCAAAAAACGGTTGCCCGAACGCCCGCGCCGAATTCGTTTGAAGCCAAATATGAAGGCGGAATGTTCGGCTTTAGCAAAAGGGAGAAGGGAACTTTGAAATTTGAAGACGCCAACGAAAGAATCGTTTTTTACGGTAAAGACCAGAAAGAAAAATTTTCGATTCCTTATAAATCAATGATTGTAGTTTACCCGAACTCAAAATCGCAACGCTCGACAACCGGACGCGTCGTTGGCGCGATTCCCCTTCCGGGCGCGGGCATAGCCGGACTTTTTATGCGTGAAAAACTTCGCTATTTGATTATAAATTTTGAAGACCCGCAAGTTAACGCCAAGGGAACTGTAAACTTTAAACTTGCAAATAAGGAATTACTCACTTCCGTCATTCAAACGCTCGGCGATAAAGCGCAAATGACGCAGCGCGGCGATGCTTATTACCGCCCGAAGGATACATCAAAGAACGTCCAGTAATAAAAAACGTAATTTTTTTACTTTTGCGGCGGCTTTTTAAATATCTTCAAGAATTTAAACATCTGCTATAATTTTCCGCAAACCTTCCTGCACATTCGCTCCCAAATGAACGCGCAAAGCGCGACGTTCGCGGTCGAGCAAAACTTGAAAATCGCCGCGAGCCTGCGCTGCTTTTACCACGCCGAATGTAAATTTTTGTTCGGGAACATCGAAATCAATTGCATCTTCGGAAGTAATTTGCAAAAACACGCCGTTGTTTCCGCCGCCTTTATAGGCTTGTCCGGTCGAATGAAGAAATCGCGGACCGAATCCTAAACAAGTTGCGACTTTCTTATCTTCAAAGATGTGTTGACGAATTTTTTGCAATAATTCTGCGTTTACTTCGTTTCTTTCGATGTAAGCCAAAAGCGCGAAATAATCGTTTTCTTGTATGCGCGAAAAATGCGCCTTTAAATAATTCGCCACAGATTTTTCGCCACTCAAAAATTCATTTAATTCTTCGGCGTTTTTCTCGTCGGTAAAGAGCTTTATTCCGTTTTCTTCATAAAAAGGCGTTTCTTCGGGCAATTCGCCTGTTTTTTCATACTCCTCAGTTATTTTTTTTGCTTCAATTTTTGCCGCTTCGACATCGGGCTGGTTAAATGCATTGATTTGCATAATTGCGCCTGCCACGGCAGTTGCAAATTCCCAACGGAAAAATTCCTGTCCTAAATTCATTCGGTGGGCGAGTTCGATTTTGACGACAACCTGCTCGCTTTTTTCGAGCGCGGAAATTTTTTTGTCCAAAGAATCGTCCGTCGAATTTTTCAATTTCAAATAAGCAAAAACGCGGTCGTTGCCGTAATCTTCCGGATTTCCGATTTTCTCGCGGTCAACCGGAATTATCGCCACGTCGTTTTTGCCTGTGCTTTCGGCAAGCAGTTGTTCGAGCCACGCGCCTAAATCGTGAATTTCTTCGGATGTAAAAATTGTTACTTTATCGCGCCCCGAAGTTTGGCAAACGCCTAAGATCATTCCCAAAACCGCGCCCGGATTTTCCTTCGGAACGTGAGATTTACAAGCATTAACCATTTCTTGCGAGCGCTGTAGAAATTCTTCAACGTCCAAATTCATCGCGGAAGCAGGAATCATTCCGAAAGCCGAAAGCGCGGAAAATCGTCCGCCGATTTCCGGGTCGCCGTAAAAGATTTTTCTGAAATGGTCGCGTTCGGCAACCTTTTGCATATTTGAGTTCGGGTCGGTAATAGCGACAAATTGTTTTCCGGCATTTTCGCGTCCGACTTTTTCCGCAACCCGTTCGTACAAGTATTGTTTGAAAGTATTGGGTTCAAGCGTCGAACCGCTTTTGCTGGCGACGATAAAAAGCGTTTTTTCTAAATCAATTTGACTTTCTAGCATTTTGATTTGCGCCGGAACAGTCGAATCGAGAATGTGAAAATTTCTTTTGCCGAACGTGACCGCCAAAACTTCTGGACACAAAGACGAACCGCCCATTCCGAGCAAAACAATATCGGAAAAATTCTTCGCGTCTTCGGCAAAATCAAGATATTTCTGCACGTCGTTTAATTCTTCTTCGGCAATTTCCAACCAGCCAAGCCATTTATCTTCGTCGTCGTTCGTCCAAACGCTCGCGTCTCTAGCCCAAAGACGGAAAATTTTGTCTTCTTTTTTCCACTCGTCAAACTTTGCTTGAACGGCTTTTTCTAAATTTTCGGGCAATGAATATGTTATTTGATTTAGCATAAAAATAATTTACCACAGAAAAAGAATCCGACGCGGATGAAGATAAATTAAGCGAATTAACGCGGAAAAATCAAAAAATAAAATCTGCGGAAATCTACCCCGCGTTTGTCTGCGTCCCATTCTTTAAATTTAACCAATCCAAAAGCATCTCTTCCTGACGATGCAAGGCATGTTCGGGTTTTTCACCGTTTTTTGTCATCGGCAGTTTGAAAAAAACGGAAAGTTGTTTCTGCACGCCAAAATTTTCACGCCTTTTTGCTAAATCTAAAAGACGCGCGATTTCAATCGCCAGCGGCGCGGCGAGAATCGAATCTTTGCACAGAAAATTCACTTTTATTTGCATCGGCTGACCTAAAAAACCGACGATATCAATGTTGTCCCACGCTTCTTTGTTATCGCCGCGCGGACGATAATAGCGTATGTCAACAATATGGTCTTCGACCCGATAACCCAAAATGTCTTCCAAAACCGAGCTTTTTGTTTTCACTTTTGAAGCAAGCGAATCAGGATCATTTAAAACAACGCCGTCGCGGTTTCCTAAAATGTTGGTCGAATACCAGCCTTCAACTCGCAAAGCACGAGTTTTGAAGGCGGGCGCAAGCGCAGTTTTTATCATTGTTTGTCCGGTTTTCCCGTCTTTTCCCGCAACTGGAACCTTGTTTTTCTCGGCAAATTCAATCAAAGCAGGAGTATCAGCCGCAATCGACGGCGTGAAGTTTCCGTAGGGAATTTGTTGAGAAATTGCGGCGTAAGCATAAAGCATCGCGGGCGAAATCTCAGATGAGTTTTCGTCTAAAGCCTTTTCAAAACTCGTGAGCGAATTAAAAATTTCGTTTCTGTCATTAACTAATTTTTCGGTTGAAGCTAGATTTAAAACGACAATTTCGCCCACCTTTTCACGCCCGCGAAATTCATGCAAATCTTTTCTGATTTTTTCGATTGTTTCACGGTGCGAATTGTTTGAAATTTTGTTTTCGCCTTTGATGTTGGAAAGAAATTTGTGGTTGCCGACGGCTCGCCAGGGTTTTATTCGGCGCAAATCTTTTTCAACGGCAATGAATTGTTTGTGAGTTAAAACATCGTGTGTCGAAGCTGCGCTCACCAGATTTTCGGCGTGTAAATCCCAGCCGCCGCAAACGATTTTTTCATAATCCGCCAAATCTTTGGTTAGATTTTCCGGCAAATTGGCAAGAGGCAAACCTTCTTTTCCAATCAAACCTTTTTTCAAAAGCTCTATGCCGGCGACAATCGTTGTGCCGACCGCGCCGCCAAGTCCGATAATTGCTATGCCGAGTTTTCGCTTGTTCATAAAAACGATAATTTTACAATAAATTCACCACAGAGACACAGAGAACACGGAGAAAATTCAAATAGGATAGATAGGATTTACAGGATAAAAATTTAATTCGCGTTAGCGCGTGGCTAAATAAACCTCTGTGTTCTCTGTGTCTCTGTGGTGAATTAAATTTTGTCTTTCTCAATTGCGCGCAAAGCAATTTTGCCGAGCGTGTTAACAAAAAAATTAAAATTCGCAAACCGTTTATCTCGCGTAAAGCCTTTGTGAAAACGAAAGTAAATCTGCTGTGCGATAACGGCGACTTTGAAGGTGCCGAAAACATAATAAAAAAGTATGTTCGACAAATCGCATCCTGATTTCGCCGCATATATTTCGGCTAATTCTTTTCGAGAAATGTTTTCCATCAAAACGCGCGGATTAAAAGGCATATCGAGCATTTGTTCGCCCGCATCTTTTGACATCCAATAAGCCAAAGTCGTTCCCAAATCCATCAAAGGCTCGCCGACAGTTGCCATTTCCCAATCTAAAACTGCTTCTATTTCAATTAAATCATTCGGATTTAGCATTACATTATCGAATTTGTAATCGTTGTGAATTAAAGTTGGATTGTTGCTTTCAGGAATTTCCATGTTGAGCCATTCGATTGTTTTTTCAAGTTCCGCGTTTTCATCCGTTGTGGCGTTGAAATAGCGCTTTGTCCACCCTTCAACTTGTCTTTTCGCATAACCTTGGGGTTTTCCCAATCCGCTGAGTCCGATTTTGTTAAAATCAATTGAATGAAGTTCTGCTAAATTTTTAATGAAACTTTCACAGACTTTGCGCTGCAAATCTTTTGAATTTTCCAAATTTGCGGGCGATTTGCCGCGAATAATCAAACCTTTGCGACGTTCCATCAAATAAAACTCTGAACCGATTACCGTGTCATTATCACAATAAATCAAAGGTTTTGGCGCGGGTTTGTAAATTTTAGAAAGTTTTGACAAAACAATAAATTCACGTTTCATATCGTGTGCCGATTTGACCGTATTGCCGAACGGCGGACGGCGCAAAACATATTCCTCCTCGCCGAATTTTACAAGATAAGTTAAATTTGAACTGCCCGCCGCAAATTGCAAGATTTCAAAATTATCATCCGAACCATTAAATTCAGCTCGCAAAAATTCCCGCAAATTTTGCTCATTTAATTCTTCACCTCGGCGAATTTTGGTTGTACCTTGCATAAATTATTCGTCAAAAGGTCGTTTGAAAATAAAGACGATTTCCTTTGAACGTCCGAAACCCTCATTAACGGAAAATGCCGTAACAAGTTCCCAGCCTTCCGCTCCTAAACGGTTGGTAAAATCCTGTGCTTCATCAGCATCAAATTTGGCGCCAAATGCTCCAACTACATTAAGTTTAACGGTCTGGTATTCCCATTTCATAAAATCTGATTCTCCCGCGCACCTATGTTAATATGTGGCTGAAAAATTATGAACTTCGATTATTCAGCGAAAACGCGCGAACTGCAACAAAAATTGCAATCGTTTATGGAG
>MWVV01000885.1_pt1 | contig 10821 bp, 9 predicted proteins | sample 1047281 | NCBI WGS metagenome assembly MWVV01 (sample SAMN06349986, study PRJNA376086) | soil metagenome | isolation source: PT-2 sample Antarctic (ecotone) soil | place: Antarctica | collected 2015-01-13 | reverse complement strand
TACCATGATTGTTGCAGGCAGCATGATAGGTTCAGGAATTTTTATTGTAAGCGCTGATATAACAAGAAATGTAGGAAGTGCAGGCTGGCTGATATTTGTTTGGCTCATCACTGGTTTTATGACCCTCACTGCCGCACTTAGCTACGGTGAATTAAGCGCCATGTTTCCTAAAGCCGGAGGCCAATATGTTTATTTAAGAGAAGCATACAATCCATTAATTGGGTTTTTGTATGGCTGGAGTTTTTTCTCGGTAATACAAACAGGCACTATTGCTGCTGTGGGGGTAGCCTTTTCTAAATTTGCAGGATATTTTTTTCCTGCATTAGAGTTGAAAGATGAAAATATTTTATTGAATCTTGGCTGGTTGAAAATATATCCTGCACAATTAATTTCTATCCTGCTTATCGTTCTTCTTACATGGATAAATACCAAAGGAGTAAAAGAAGGGAAGATTATTCAAACAACATTTACGGTTACTAAATTACTATCACTGTTTGGTTTAATTGTATTTGGATTTTTAGTAGGTGCAAAATCTAATATCTGGAATGCCAACTGGACAGATGCCTGGAACATGAAAAGAATTACTTCTCCCGGTGATGTTACCCCTGTTATAGGAATAGCCGCGTTAGGAGCTATCGCCGCCAGCATGGTAGGTTCTATTTTTAGCAGCGATGCCTGGAACAACGTAACTTTTATTGCCGGAGAAATCAAAAATCCCAAACGAAATATAGGCTTAAGCCTTTTCTTAGGTACTCTTATCGTAACTATTATTTACGTTGCAGCAAACTTCATGTATATAAGTGTACTTCCGTTAAATGATGTTGCATTCGCCCCCGCCGACCGTGTTGCTGTATCAGCCTCCAATGCAATCTTCGGAAACATAGGTACTTATGTAATTGCTGTTATGATCATGATCTCAACATTCGGTTGTAATAACGGATTGATATTGGCCGGTGCCCGTGTTTATTATTCCATGGCAAAAGATGGGTTATTTTTTAATAGTGCAGGCAGGTTGAACAAGCATTCTGTACCTGAGTGGGCATTATGGGCACAATGCATTGTTGCTTCTATTTTATGTTTAAGCGGCAGGTATGGAGACCTTTTAGACATGATCTCATTTGTGGTTGTATTATTTTATATGCTTACCATCATCGGCATATTTATACTTCGCTCAAAACGCCCTGAGGCTGAAAGACCTTACAAAGCTTTTGGCTACCCGATATTGCCGCTGTTATATATAATTATGGGCCTTGCATTTTGCGTTTTGCTCATCCTCTTTAAACCTTCTTATACATGGCCAGGTTTGATAATTACTTTACTTGGCGTGCCATTATATTATCTTGCAGTTTCAACAAATAAAAAAACTGCGGCGTAAATATGGCAACAACGGATCTTGCAAAACTATTTGACAGCTTTTCACAAATTAAAGTAGCGATAGTTGGAGATATAATGCTTGACACTTATTGGTGGGGAAATGTAGAAAGAATATCACCCGAGGCTCCGGTGCCGGTGGTAGCTTTAGATAGAAAGGAATTAAGATTAGGAGGCGCTGCCAATGTTGCTTTAAATACAGTTTCCCTTGGTGCCGTAACCGTTTTGTTTTCCGTTATAGGAGACGATGAAGATGGTGAAACTCTAATTTCCCTGCTTAATAAAAACAATATCATAACCGGGTATGTAGTTAAAAGCGCTGACCGTATTACTACAAACAAAACGCGTATAATCAGCCGCAATCAGCACATGCTTCGTTTAGATGCAGAAATGACTACGGAAATAAATGAATCTGCGCAATTGGCATTATTACAAAGATTTGAGGCATTTGTAGAAACACAAAATCCATCAGTTGTAATTTTTGAGGATTATAACAAAGGTGTTTTAACTGAAAATGTAATCAAACAAATGATAAGCATCTGTTTGAAGAATAACATTGTTACAACTGCCGATCCCAAACGTAGAAACTTTTTTTGCTATAACAACGTAACCATTTTTAAACCAAATTTAAAAGAAGTAAAGGAAGGTTTGAATGTATTATTAGATGATGTGAATGAAGAATTTTTACGGGATATTCATAAGCAATTGCATCAAAAACTTCAACATTCAGTTTCATTAATCACGCTTTCTGAGAAGGGTGTTTTTTATCAACAGAAGGCGAAGTCTGGTATCATTCCAACATACGTGAGAAACATTGCTGATGTTAGTGGTGCAGGCGATACAGTAATTGCGGTCGCCTCAATTGTATATGCCTCAACTAAAAACATTCATTTAACTGCCATCGTTGCAAATATTGCTGCCGGTTTGGTTTGCGAAGAGGTTGGAACAGTAGCCATAAACAAAGAGAAATTATTAGCTGAATGCATAAACTTTTTACCTGATCTTATACCATCGAATGCATAAAATTTTATAAACCTTCACTATCGAATTTTAAAGTAAATTTTTAGTGCAGCTATTATTAGAAATTAAAAATCCCTCATCCTTGTTAGAATTAATTTAAGGTTCTTCTTAATCTCAAAAATATACATCTTTTTAATTAACTAATTTCGCTGCGAAATAAAACAGTTCATATACAATGCAGAAGGTTACAATGGTCATTCATGGTGGTGCAGGTACTATAGTAAAAGAAGATATGACACCTGAACTTGAGAATGTTTATTTGCAAGGTTTACACGAAGCGCTTAATGCAGGTTATGCAGTGTTGGAAGAAGGTGGAACTGCAGTTAATGCTGTAAAAGCGGCAGTGGTAATTTTAGAAGATAATGTATTATTTAATGCTGGCAGGGGATCGGTATTTACCAAGAAAGGGGTGCAGGAAATGGATGCGGCAATTATGGATGGCAGTAATCTTGATGCAGGCGCTGTGACGGGAGTTAGAAATGTGCGCAACCCCATTGAACTTGCAACCGAAGTAATGCGACATAGCGATCATGTTTTTATATCTGGTAAGGGCGCCAACGATTTTGCCATTAAGCAGGGAATTAAACTGGAGCCGGATGATTATTTCTTTTCGCAATACAGGTATAACCAATGGAAGGCTATAAGAGATTCTGATGGTACATCGTTAGATCATACACACCAGGATGCAAGCGAACTTTTGAGAGATAAAAAGTTTGGAACAGTAGGCGCTGTTGCCTGCGATAAAAACGGTAATGTAGCTGCAGCTACAAGCACCGGCGGATTAACCAATAAAAAATTTGGAAGGATAGGCGATACTCCTGTAATTGGTGGCGGAACTTATGCAAATAACGAAACCTGCGCTATCAGTTGTACAGGCGAAGGCGAAGTTTTTATTCGTGCCGCTGCCGCGTACGATGTACATGCCATTATGCAGTATAAAGGTGAAAACTTACAGAAGGCAGCCGAAGAAGTTGTTTTAAAAAAATTAGTGAAAATGAAAGGTGAAGGCGGACTTATAGGTGTCGATCCCCAGGGTAATGCTGCAATGGTATTTAATAGTGCAGGTATGTACCGTGGCGTTAGAAGCAATGATGGTACAAACGAAGTTTCTATTTATAAATAGAGATTTTTGAAAGGTCTATTTTTAAATAATTGAAGTTTACTCTTTTACCCTGTAGATGTAAGCCTGTCTTTCACCGGTTTTTGTAGAGTTAAATCCGATCATGTCTCCCTTAGGGCTCCAACGCGAATGAATATCGCAGCGCCACTGTCCTCCTTTTTCAGTGTATTCTTTTGGTTCTGCAGAACTTCCTAAAAGTTTTACTTCCTGCGTTTTCATATCCATAAGATATATCTTTTGCTCACTGGAATTTTGGAGCCAGTGAGCCATACAGCCTTCCTGGAAATTCCATGCACGTGTAGTAGTTAGCGGGATGAAATCAAAAGTTTTCATATCTACAGGTCCTAAAGTGGCAGGCTCATTCTCTGTTGGAAGTTTATATTTTATATCTGTTGTAAAACAGTAGCATATCGTTGCGATTTATTGAAGGAAGTAATTCCATAATAGCTTGCCTAAAAATGTTCTTTTCCCTCTTTAGTTATTTGTATAGGCTCGCTCACTTGTGGGAACTTGACCGGTGTTTGTGCCTTACTAACTGCGGAGAAAATAATCAGCAACAGAAAAAAATCAAGCTTCTTCCGGTCATACAATTTTTGTTAGAAAGGAGTTTAGGGCTGTAACTATGTTCGATTTTTATTACGGGTTTGTAATACTATTCAAAAAAGTTTTAGTTCAATTCTCAACCGCAATATTATTGTTTTATACAACGCCAATAGTAGTACGTGTTTTTTAATTACAGCCATTTGTTTTCAGTAAGCATTGTGACTTGCAATCAATCTTCATTCAACGCCTCCCTGCCTTTCAACCACACACGCCTGTAAAAAACAAAATAAAGCAAAGCGATTTCAACTGTTTTGAAAAACTGGTAGCAGCGCCGGTTTTCATAATACCAATCGTAAAAGCCATCGTCAACATTGTCGGGAACGATCTGGTAAAACCTGCCTTCTTCCAATGGGCTGTCTGTGCTGCCCCACCTGCGGTGAAGGCTCATGTTTATATTATAACGATAGTCGGTCAGCAACCTTAAATAGGGAATAACCTGGTTCTCATCTTCAAATCTTTCCTGGCCTGGTTCGAGCTTTAGTATGTTATTGAATTTATCATTAAAACCTGTATGCATGCGTAATGTTTTGAGTATGATTTTAGAAGTAAAACTAATAAGAAACATTGTTTGAATGGGTTCTTATTATTAAAATTTCAAGCTCGAGCCAGCCTTTGCACCTCTGCGTCTTAGCGGTTGCAGAAAATATAAAACAGGAGTTAACCGCAGAGCCGCAGAGACGCAGAGAGAGAGAGAAATCTTTGTTTATGTTTTATTAAGAAAGCATAATAATTTTAAATCCTGCTGCATGTAAAAAATCTTCCATTACAGCTTTCGTTTTCATGCTTGCTTTATCAATAATGTTTTGTTCAAATGCATGGTCTATCATCTTTTCTCTCGCTTTAAGTTTTACTGCGGTTACAGCTTGCGGGCTCCAATTTCCATTCTCTACAAAAATTTCATAACCACTTGGGTTAATAATCGCATCAAGAATTTTTGTTCCTGGTAATTGCAGCCAAACCGTATCACCCGATATTTTCAAGCTGCTATCCGTAAGCAAATTCAAATCTGTTCCTGCCAATACTTTGCCACGGGCAATCAAAACAATTTGTTTATCAGCAGAAGGTAAAATGCGGAAGGGGACAATGGCATTAAACGTTCGTACAAACCGCGATCCTTTGGTTATTTCTATAGAGTCGACCACTACCTCATCGTATAAGGTGGCGGTTATTAATTGTCCTATAGATCGTATCTCTTTAATTAAAACAGGTGTTTCATCAATCAATACGGGCTTTGGTAAAAATATTTCTCTTAGTGTCGGCAACACGTTTATTCTTTGAAGCAACCATATACCAGCAACGACTATTGCTGCAACTAAAATTATTTTTCTCAACCTTCGTCTTCTCATCGTGCTTCCATTGGTGATTGAGTGCCTGAATAAGTAATATTTATATTTTCATAACCGAGTCGCTTTAAAAAATTACTTACATATAAAGAAGTGTTTGCTTTTGCCTGTTGTAAAATTCCCAATGAGTCTATGCTGTTTTTAATTTGTGTTTCTGCCTGTGCCGCAAGTTGATCGCGTTCCACTGCTTTGTAAGGGTCTCTGAACAATCCCACATCCTGGTACTCAACTTTTATCTTTTCTGCAGGAATGCTTATGCTTATAACCTTTGGTGCGGGTAATTGTACTGTAATATTTTTACCGTCTATCTTAAAATTGTTTTCGTTTATGCTGCTCATATCTATTCCTGCTTTAATATGTGCTTCGCAACTCATTAAAATTTTTCGTTCGCCTGCTTTAAACCATGTTTTGTTATCGTTTGCTTTAATAATTTTTGTAACTGTGTATTCAACCGTTGCAAGGTCACTCATCTCTTTTAAAGCAAAGATGTTTGGTGGCTGCTCATGATTTCTTTTGCAGCTTGCTGCAATTAGTAATATGAGCAATATGATTCTAAGCATTGTGCAAACTACAAATAAAATTATGCCGTTTCTTTACTTATCTACAACCATAAATCATCTTTGTTTTAAGGTCATCTTTGCCTTATGAAGAAATATGCAGTTATTGTTGCCGGAGGTGCGGGGCAGCGAATGGAAAGTGATATACCAAAGCAATTTCTGTTATTAAAGGGCAAGCCGTTGCTTCAATATACGTTGCAAACCTTTTTGCAAACCTATACCGATCTTAAAATAATCCTGGTTCTTCCTGCTGTACATATTAAGGCAGGAGAAGAAATGGTGTTCAAAATGAATGCGGAAGAAAGTGTACAGATAACTGCAGGCGGAGAAACACGTTTTCATTCTGTGCAAAATGGTTTGGATACAATAAAAGATAGATCTGTGATATTTGTACATGATGGCGTTCGCTGCCTGGTAACAAGACAATTGATTGTAGATTGTTATCACCAGGCGTTAGAAAGAGGAAGCGCCATTCCTGCAGTTGTACCAACTGATTCTTTAAGGCTTGAGCAAGACGGAAATAATCAAATAATAGATCGTAATAAAGTTCGTATTATTCAAACACCTCAAACCTTCATATCCGATATTTTGCTGCCAGCATTTACCCAGCCTTATCAGGCATCGTTTACTGATGAAGCAACTGTAGTTGAAGCTGCAGGTAATAAAGTTTATTTGATAAAAGGCGATTATGATAATTTAAAAATTACACGACCAATTGATCTATTGATAGCAGAGAAAATTCTGGAAGCACAGTCTACTTTTTAAACAATCGTAAAGGCCAGGCAAGATTGTTATACCTGATGCTGTAATAGGGCTGGTTGAGGGCGCCAAAATTTTCGTAAAAAGTTTTTACTCCCGCAAGATCTGATCCTTCAAAGTCAAGCAACAATTTTGATTCTGCAAATTCCTTAATAATGGAGTCTATTAAAAAATGGTTGGCTTGTGCTTTTCGGCCTTCAGTAGTTGTTGTGTCCATAAGGTTATATAATCTTCGCCCATCGCATAAAAGCAAAGCTATAGACATTGTGTTGTTGTTTCCATCAACTGCTTCTCTGCATATTACTGCATGAAAACTTCTTGTTTCGCAGATTCTGATGAAGGCATTATAATGCTTGTCTCTTAAATGAGGCATGCGGTGGCTATAGTATTTTTTATAAAAGTTTATTGGCTTGCTGAAATCTGTAAGCGTACAATAATTTAAGCCTGCATTTTTTGATCGCTTAAGATTCTTTTTTAAAACATTATGATAGTTACGGGCAATGTCATTATAAGACCGCGAAAGATCGATAATAAAATTAGTTGCTGCATCTTTTTTAAGTGATGACGTAAGCTGATCGGGAGGTGTGCAATAGTTCCAGTTAATCTCCCAGAAAGGAAACTTTTTTTGCAGCATAGTAACTATTTCCTGCCATGGAATGATTGCCCCTTGTTTAAAAAATACCCCAAGCTGTTGTGTAAAATGAGGTTGATATAAATAATTGATCCCAAACTTTCTTCCTTTGGTTACGGGCAAGACCCAGTGATAGTTTTCATCAATAAAGGCATCCCAATTTGGAGACATTGCATCAAGGTAAAAAGAATGCGCATAGATCAAACTGTTCTCAGCATTCTGTATGCATTCATCCCATTTGCTTTTATTGATGTCCTGATGTTGCAGACACAGTATTGTGGAAGTAGCCTGCATTAAAAAGGTAAATTGCTAAGAAGTTTATTTGCCTGTAGTTGCGAAAGATCGATATTGAAAGATATAGTTCGTAAAAAACGATGTTGTGTGATAGTTGATTTATAATAATCTTTATACACCTTGCTGTATAGAACAGGGATATAAATATTTACGATACTCCTGATCAAAGAAAATTGAATTCCCGCATCATAAATAAAGCGTCCGGTTGCAGGGTTATCTTTCCAGGCTTCGGAATAAGTTCCGATATCAGCAAAAATTTTAAAAGGAATTTTAACAGGCAAAACTATCAGCGGATTTATATTGTCAGGTATATCGGTAACAAGATTTATACTTGTTAACCAATCATCTGTTTTACCAACTTTTTCCCCAAGCAGATCAGTATTAACTTTAAAAAAACCGTCCCGTTCCATTATTTGCTGGCTCATCCAATTCTGATATTCGTTACGGCCGATAAAATAATCACTATAAGTATAATCTTCATTGCCTTTAGGGCCGGACATGTTTAAAAAGAATCTGTCGTTCTCAAGCTGAGTATTGAAAGTTGCAGGTTTTAAATATAAAAACTTACCTGCGAACAAACGTGCCGACATTCCTGATTTTCCATCTTTATAATTAAAAAAATATTTAGCGGTTAATCCTGCCCTTATAAAGTTTTTTCGCTGGTCAGCAGAAAAAGTAATATCATAAGGATATAAAATTCTGTCGTCACTTAAACTAACAGACAAGCGGTTGATAATGTTTTTTTTTGTGATAGTTGTTACCTGATTAAGTGTATCAGTTGGAGTAATAACAGTTGTAAAATTTAATGCATCCTCATTTAGTAAAAATGTTTTTGCCTGTATGGTAAAACGTTGTGTTACTGTGGGGTCTTTGTTGTACAACGTGAGTTTTACAGATGGAACCCATCTTTTTAAACCAAGTGTTAATTGTGTATTATCTTCCTTTGTGAAATGATTTTGAGAATAGCTGATATGGCTTGCGGCTGCTTCAAGATGGTAAGATGTTTTAAAAATATTGTAAGAAACTCTGCCAAAGCCGTTTAACTTTTTTGAAGCTGTACCGTATAATGCGCCGGCAATAAAGTGAAACCTGTTTAAAGGAAGTTGGTAATTATGTATTAATCCCCCGATCATTGCTTTGTCGTAATTATTAAAACCAATAGCGGGAGAAAGACTTACATAATTGTATTTGTGGGTTTCGCTTAAATTATAAAGGGCAGTAAGTTTTGCAGGTTTACGGCCCGGAGACTCAAGGGGGCCTGTTTTTTTTAATTCGTTGAATAGTTCATCTAAATTGCGGCCACTGCTTTTTTCAATGCTTGCTTTAAAGTCGTCGGGCTGCGGATGTTTAAATTTCCATTCGTTATAATAGTTACGCATGCTGCTATCAAACAATTGACGACCTAATTCCTTCTCTAATTTTTTCAACCAAAGGGGAGCTTTATAATAAAGTATCACGTCATAATTCATGCTGCTAAAAGCTTCGGAAGAAGTTTCAATGGGCTGGTCTTTTTTATGTTTCAAATACGTTTCAAATAGCAAAGCTTCCTCGTCGGCGGGCAATTTGTTATTCAATAAGCCCTTTTTGTTATTAGACTTAGCAGATGGTTTGTACTTCTCATCTTCATACCTTTTATGGTAATAAGTATTCATTCCCTCATCCATCCACGGGTGGTCGCGTTCGTTATTGGCAAGGGCGCCATAAAACCAATTATGACCAACTTCGTGGGCAATTGTAGCATCAAGTTCATGGCCGCCTTCCTGTGTGGTTATTAAAGTGATGGTAGGATACTCCATTCCACCGCTCGTTTCATTTATGCCACCCTGTACAATACTTGCTGTGGCATAAGGATAATCGCCAATCCATGCGCTGTATTTTTTTAAACCGTCTTTGGCATAAGCAATACTATTCTTCCACGCTTCCTGGTTAGGTTTACAGTAACAAAAAACATCTACTTTTTTATTTGAAAGAACAGCAGTATCATATTTAACGATATAATCTTTGCTGGCAAACCAGGCAAAATCATGAACGTTATCTTGTTTGTAGTGCCAGGTTTTTAAGCTGCCGTCAATGGTATGCTTTCCTCTCTCTTTTAGTTCCTGCAATGTTTTTTCATCCTGTAAAACACCGGTTGCCGCAACAACATATGCTGATGGTGCAGTGATGTTTATATCAAAATTTCCAAATTCGCTGTAAAACTCTCCCTGGTCTAAATAAGGCATTTGATGCCAGCCGCTGTTATCGTAAACTGCAGGTTTGGGAAACCATTGCGTTACCTGGTAATCGTTTGCTATATGCCCGCTTCGGGAGAAATATTTTGGAAGCTTTACATGGAACGGAGTGCCGATAATTGCTTTGCTGCCAGGAGCTAAAGGAGCAGGTAACAGAAGTTTTATTACATCAATATTTTTCTGAGTTTCAAATGCAGCGCTTATTCCATCAACCTTAAAATCAAGTTGGTTAACGTATCCTTTATCTTCCTGGGGAGAAAAATAAAAATCGGTTCTCCCGTTTTTTAAAAGCTGTTCGCTATAAGCAGTACGGTCATTTTTATAAGCATTAGGCCAGATATGAAACCATATAAAGCGTAAAGTATCGGGTGAGTGGTTGATATATTCAACAGTTTCAAAAGCCTGCAGAGAATGATCTGCGTCGTTAAGGGTAACATCAATGGTGAAGTTTACTTGTTGCTGCCAGTAGTTTTTTTGGGCAAAAGAAGTAACAGTTAATAAGTATCCCAAAGAAAGCAATAATATCCTTTTCACTCAGCAAAATAATTAGGGGTTGAAGATAAAGAAAGTTGATAAGTTGACAAGTTGATTGGTTGAGGAGTTGATTGGTTGAGGAGTTGAATGGTTGACAGGGTGAATAGTTGAGGAGTTGAGGAGTTTCGTTGACAAGTATATAAGAGCAAGATATAGAATAAGTTGACTGCAAAAATCTCTTTATAACCCATCAACATATCAACCAGTCAACTAATCAACCATTGTGAAGTTACTTGCCCTTTGCCAAAAAAATAATACGTAACGTATGTATCATAATTTTAAAGTCGAGAAGCAGGGAAATGTTTTCGATGTACACAAGATCGTACTGCATTCTTTCTATCATTTGTTCAACGGTAGA
>MWVV01000884.1_pt1 | contig 10827 bp, 11 predicted proteins | sample 1047281 | NCBI WGS metagenome assembly MWVV01 (sample SAMN06349986, study PRJNA376086) | soil metagenome | isolation source: PT-2 sample Antarctic (ecotone) soil | place: Antarctica | collected 2015-01-13 | reverse complement strand
TAATGAAAAGATTTATTTTATAACCATCTACGATTATGAATAAAAAATGCCCGATTTGCGATGGTCGATTAATTGACGAGAAAATCTCCAAAACTTTCAAACGTTACGGAAAAGAATTTACTTATCACAATATCAAAGCCGAAGTTTGCCAAAGTTGCGGCGATAAATTTTTAGACGGTCCAACCATTACCAACATCGAACGCGAAATCAGAGAAAAAGTTTTTGAAAAAGCCGCGTGAGTTTTCCAAATTAAACCGTTAATTTCCGATTAGTCTGCACCGTCAAAAGCAAAGCCGCCGCGCACACGGAAATAAATGCGCTAAATAAAAATGCGGCTTCTGCGCCGAACGTTGTCCAAATCGCGCCGAAAATAATCGAAGCGGGGAAAACCGTGATGCTAAAAGCCAAATTATAAAATCCGAAAGCCGTGCCGCGTTTTTTCGGTGGAACTAAATCGGCAACCAGAGCTTTTTCCACGCCTTCGGTTAATCCGAAATAAACGCCGTAAATCAAAAATAAAGCCCACGTTTGCCAGGCTGAATTGGCGAAAGCAAAGCCCGCGTAAACGAGCGCATAAACAATCCAACCGGAACAAATCAAAGTTTTTCGTCCGACTTTATCGGACAAATCACCAAATATTAAAGAGCTAACAACTTTGCTAAAGTGCAGAGCCATCCACAACAACGGCAAAACGGCAACCGAAATGCCTGTCTGCTCGGCGCGAAGAAGAAGAAAAGCGTCAGTTGAATTCGACAGAGTAAAAAGCGCGATGACAATTAAAAAGCGTTTGAAATTACCATCAAATTCTTTTAGTGAAAGTTTGATTTTCGGCGCGTTCACATCGGCAAGATGAAGCTCTTTCGGCTTTTCTTTGACAAAAAAAACGATGACAAATAAACCGATGACGACGGGAATCGAAGCGTAAAGAAAAACCTGTCGGTAATCCTGCGCCGTCGGGTTTTGCGGATTATCAGCGAAATAGGAAAGTAGAATAAAAGCGATGACCGGACCGATAACCGCGCCGAGATGGTCGGCGGCTCGATTGAATCCGAAGGCAAGCCCGCGTTTATTTTCCGGGACGCTTTCGGCGATAATCGCGTCACGCGGCGCACCGCGAATTCCTTTGCCGACGCGGTCTGTGACGCGCACTGCCAAAACCTGCTGCCAGCTTCCGACGAACGCCAGCATCGGGCGCGCTAAACTTGCTAATGCATAGCCGAAGAAAACCGGAAACTTTCGTCGGTCGAAACGGTCGCTTAAATAGCCGGAAAAAAGTTTAAGAAATGCAGCAACTGATTCGGCAAAACCTTCAATCAGACCAATCGCAAATGGTGACGCGCCGAGCGTTAAGGCAAGAAAGGCGGGAAGTAGCGGATAAATTATGTCGCTTGAAGTATCGTTGAGGAGACTGACGAAGCTGAGAGCGAAAACATTGCCCGAAAGATTTTTATAACGGGCGAAAAAACGTCTGAGTTGGCGAAACATTGATAAAAATTAACGCGACTTTATAACGTTGGCTGGCGGTTTTTCAGACGTTTTATCTGAACCAAACATCCACAAAGAAATGCCACCGACCACGGTAATCAGCAGAATGAGCGCGACAATCGCCGCCCGAACCGCCATTTTTATCGCCTTTTTCAGGACAAAGAACGTCACTGCCGCGACTGCAATCAAAAAAACTACAAAACCTATTGCTGTTACTTCCATATCTCAATCAACTTCTTCTTTTTGCGCTAATTCTTTTTCAATTTCTCTTAAGTCTTCTTCGCTAAGCGTCGAAGTTTGCGACGGCAGAGCGTATTTGCCATCCGCCCATTCGCCAAAGTCAATCAATTTACAACGTTCCGAACAAAATGGACGAAATTCGTTGCCATAATATTCGGTTTGTCGACCACAGTTTGGACATTTTACTTTTGGCATAGCTTTAGAGAATTCACAGAGTAACACATCGGTAAAAAAAAATAAATTTTGAAAAATAACCGTTGAGCCTTAGTTTTTTAAAACGGTTGATTGTTCAGCTCAATAGTGTAATTATACAAAATATAGATGCTCTTTTTGCATCTAAAGGCGAACAAAATGTTTGATAAAAACGTATTTCAAAATGAGTTTTTTAACAAAGGAATAAACTATGGCAGATTATAAAGAAAAATTTGAAAAATGGCAGCGCGAAGCGAAAGACCGCTTTGATGATTTTGATAAACAAATCGGGTTGAAGGAAAAAATCGAAGAAGGCACGAAAACGCTTAAGGAAACAGCCCAGAAAGGCGCGGACACTTTTAAGGAAAGCGCGAAAAAAATCAAAACCGAAGCCGAAAAATCCGAAGTCGGCAAACAAGCTTATAAAGTTGCCGAAGATACATTCAAAAATGCTGAAGATGCGGGGAAAAAGGCTTGGACGGCGAGCGAACCGATTCGCAATGCGGCTGAAGACGCGGGCGAAAAAGCCGCCGATGTGTTCAGCAAATCCGCCGTCGAAGCCGAAAGCGTTTTGCGAACTGTCGGACAAAAAGCGGGCGAAGTTTTTGATATTGCCAGTGTCAAAGCAAACGAAGTTTTTGAAGAAGCGCGTGGAACTTTCGACACCACTGCACATCGTGTTTCAAAGGCATTTAGCTTGGGAGCAAGCTGGACGCGCACGATAGATTCAGCGATTAAAACCGTTCAGAAAACTTCCGGATGGATTTCGGAAAACCCTCTGCAAGCCGCGACGACCGGTGTTTCGATGGCGGTTGGCGCGGGACTCGGCGTGGTTGTGACGGGAATTAGTTCGCATTGGCTTTTTAATTCGGCATTCCCCGCGTGGTCGGTGCAAAAGGCGAGCGAGCAGTTCCAAAACTACCTCAAAAATCAAGACGAACTCATCAAGAAAGGCGAATTGTCACAAGCCAATGCGGAGAAAATCCAATTCGAGCGCGACATTGCAAAATATGTCGGCGCGCCGCTGCTTGGCGCATACAGTTTTGCTTCAGGCGCAGTGTTGATGACCAATATTTTTAATCAGAAAACTATTACCGGCGCGCCGCTCGACTGGCTTTTGGGCAGAAACCCTTTGCTCGAAGGCGTGTGGTTTTTCGGCAACGGTGTTGTTTGTCTGAAAACCGGCTACGAATTTTTTATGTTCGCGCTTGAAGATCAGGAAGACGTGCAAAATATTGTTAGGGAATTAAAAGGTTTGCTGCCTGCATAAAAATTCGGTAAATCTAAAGGCTGCGGAACAAAGACTTTATTTTAATCTTTGTTCCGCAGCCTTTTTTGTAAAAGTAATTTGTATAATTATTTTTTACGCGCCTTTTCTACAAATGTCATCGCCACTCCGTTAATGCAATAGCGCAGTCCGGTCGGTTTCGGACCATCGTCAAATACGTGTCCGAGATGCGCGTCGCAGCGATTACAAAATACTTCGGTTCGCGTTTCCGGCAAGCTATTATCAATTTTTTCGCCGACGTTGATTTTAGCAATCGGCGCGTAAAAACTAGCCCAACCCGTATTGGAATTATACTTCGTTTTAGAACTGAAAAGCGACAAATTACAGCATATACAATTATAAATGCCTTCCTTATAATTTTTGTTGAGCGGACTTGAGTAAGCGGCTTCCGTTCCGCCCTTTCGCGCAATTTGATATTGGTCGGGCGTCAAGATGCGTTTCCATTCGGCGTCTGTCTTAACTATTTTCTTAAATGGAAGTTTATCGCCGCTTTCATCAAATAAATTCTCCGCGATACCTGTCGAGCCAAGCGAAAAACTCGAAAGAGCAGTTAAAGTACCCAGCAACATTCCTGATTTTAAAAAAGCTCGTCTGTCCATTTTTTATTTCTCCCTTTTTTATCTACTACAATATAATTCGCCATTTGCGAGGTTTTGGTTTCAATTTTAAGCAAATGTCCGAACCGCAAACTTTATAAATCAGACATAAATCTGCATAAGCTGATTGATCTGTTAAATTTTCTGAATAAATACCGATTAAAATTGAAAGAAAAAAAGTATTGAATAATAAATGTTCAAAAATATTTGCTTTCCTTTATTTGAAATTCACAATCTTTTCGGGCGTAACACAAAAATCGATCGGCACGTCAAACTCCTGCGCATCCGAGATTTTCCTAATCGGTTCAAAATAGCTTAGACCAATCTTTAAGCAATCAGCACAACAGTTTTTCAAAAATCTATCGTAAAATCCCTTGCCGTAACCGACACGAAAACCACGCGAGTCAAAACACAAAAGCGGAACTAAAACTAAATCAATTCTCTCAGTTACAATCGTTACATCGCGCGCCGGCTCAAAAATTTCCCATGCGTTTTTGACAAGCTCGGTTTCGGGCGCGAATTTCAGATTGTCAATATTATCAACCTGGAAATTGACACGCGGCGCGAACGTTTCGATGCGGGGAAAATCGCGCCAAATTTTTTGAAAGATAAAATTTGTGTCAATTTCATTGAATTTTTCAATCGGCAAAAAACAATGCAGAAAATTGATTTTCTGCAAGTCAAAATTTTCAAAAAACAAATCGGCAATTTGCGCTGATTTATCTTTTCGTTCCACCGGTGAAAGTTGTTTTTGCTGGCGCAGGTAAATTTTACGAAGTTGCGATTTGAGCATTTTCAGTTGAATGTATTCTTGAGTTTTACCGAATATCTGCGGCTGACGCTCGTCGTCAATAAGGATTTGATTTATAGGACAACTTCGTTCAGTTTGTGGAAAAACATTTTTCACGCGTTAATTTTCTTTGCGCCCGAATTTTTCGCTGATGACTTTTGGCGATTTCGTCGACATTCAAAAATTCGTAATCGCATTGCCGCAAAAGAACACGAAAAAAGCACGAGCGAAAGTTATTATTTCAACGCCGTTTCCGCCCGCGACAATAATGACTTCTTTCTTCAATTAATCATTCATAATTCAGTGTTCATCATTATTTTACAATCCAGCCGCCGCCGACAACTTCTTCGCCGTCATAGAAAACCGTCGTTTGTCCGGGTGTGATGGCGCGTTGCGGCTCGTCGAAAACAATCTGGGCGCGGTTGTCGGGTAAAGCATAAATAAGCGCGGGGGCGGGTTCGTGGCGATAGCGAATTCTGACTCCGGCACGGACAGGTTCGGACGGTTCATCGAGGGCAACCCAATTGACTCCTTTGGCGACGAAATCCAGACAATCCAATTCTTCCGCTTCGCCGACAACAATTTGATTTTTCAATCGTTCGATTTGCGTCACATACAGAGGCTTTTCGTGCGCGATTTTCAAACCGCGCCGCTGCCCGATTGTGTAGCGGTGAATACCTGAATGTTCGCCGATTTTTTCGCCTTTCGCATTGACTATTTCACCACTTTCGGGCAATTCATCGGATCGGTTTTCGTGCGTTAGATAGCGGTCAATAAACTCCGAGTATTTGCCGTCGGGAACAAAACAGATTTCCTGCGATTCCTGTTTTTCGGCGACGTATAAATTTGCGCTACGGGCAATGTCGCGGACTTCGGATTTTAACATTTCGCCAAGCGGAAAATAGGCGCGGGAAAGTTGGTCTTGCGTTAGTTCCCACAAGAAATAACTTTGGTCTTTCCAATGATTACGCCCGCGAAATAAGCGGTAACGATTTGCCGCTTCGTCAAATTCAACACGCGCGAAATGTCCCGTCGCAACTTTATCGCAGCCGAGACTTTGCGCTAATTTATCAAGTGATGCAAACTTCAAACGCGAGTTGCAGGCGACGCACGGGATTGGCGTTTCGCCGTCCAGATAACTTTGGACAAACGGCTCGACAACGGATTTTTCAAACTCCTGTTCAAGATTTAAAACATAAAATGGAAAGCCGAGCGATTCCGCCACACGGCGCGCATCATAAACATCATCAAGCGAACAGCACCGCGATGGCAGCGGATCACCGTTTTCGTCCAGAGAGATGCCCCGCCTTTGGTTCCACAACTGCATCGTAAATCCGACAAGTTCGTGTCCCTGCTCTTTAAGAAGCGCGGCTGCCGAAGAAGAATCCACGCCGCCGCTCATTGCTACTGCTATTTTCATAACACAAACATTATAGCAAAAAATATTAAACCGCAGATGACACTGATAATTGGATTTTGGATTGTTTTGAATTAAATTGGTATCTTCCCGCGTCTGTTGTGGTAATACTTTGGATTAAACGAAATCAAAAATTGTTTTGGCAGCTAAAATCAAAACAGTCGTGATAAAGATTCGCTTGAGCCACACGTCATTTAATTTCGTTACAGTTTTTGCGCCGACGTAAGCCGCGATAAACATTGTGACGGCTAAAATTAAGCCCAGATGATAATCAACTAAACCTTGCCACATAAAAATTACGGTCGCAACGAACGACGAAAAAACGTTGATAAATTTTGTCGAGGCGACCGCTTCCGTAAACGTCCAACCGAACAAAGCGATGTAAACCGCCGTCAGCATTGTTGTGTAGCCGCCGCTGTAAAGTCCGCCGTAAATTCCTAAAAGAAATGTCAGAACAAAAACGATAATTTTTGTTTTTTGTCCGACATTATCCACTTTCGCAACACCGGCATCCGGCTTGAGAAGCGTAAAAAGTGTTACGGCAATCATTGCTATCGAAACAATTAATTTAATGCTCTGGCTGGTAATCAGCCCGACGAGCAGCGCGCCAATTGCTGAACTAATGACTGTTAAAACGACGAGCGGCGACATTTTTTTGTAATCAATCGCCCCCTTTCGCATAAAGGGAATTGTCGCGCCGATGTTCATAAACGTCAGTCCGAACATATTGGTGGCGACGGCGATTTTCGGGTCGATGCCGAACTGAAACATTACCGGAACAGTGATTAAAGAGTTGCTCCCCGTCACCACGCCGATTGCGCTGGTGATGAAAAATAAAACAATTAACAAAATCAGGGAAGTAGTGTTCATAAGTGGTAAGAGATAAACGGAAAACGGTAAATGGAAAATAAAAATTTACCACTTACCACTTACCGTTTTTCACTAAAATTATTTTCTTGTAGCTCTCTGTCTTTTCAAACCCAATTTTTCCTCTATTTCTCGTAGGCGGCTGATGATTTGCAAAACTTCCTTTTGAAATTCAAAGTTAAATTGCTCATATTTTGATAAAGTTCCTCTCGTTTGCGAACATCGCGCAAAACCTTTTAACGTCTGGTGTTAAAACTCCGGGTAATATTTGTTAGCGACGTCTTCTGAAGAAGGATTTTGCAGTTTAATAATGGATTTTCTTGATCTTCGGATATTTTCCTTATATTCGGCGAGAGAGTTTGCCGCCAGTTGAAGCGGGGCGCAGACGGCAAAACAAAGACATATAAAAATAATCGCTCGATTATCAAAAAGCGAATAGCAGCGATTTGTAATATCTCTGTTAAAATCTCTGTTTATCAAAGAAAAAGTTTGAAAACCGAAAACTTCAAGCTTTGTAATATTCAACGATTTTTAAGAAAAAAGTTTTCATACCAAAGTTGGAAGACTAGCAGCGTCCAAAGTTGTTTGTGGTGACTGGCGATATTTTGTTCGTGTTCTTTTATCAGTTTCTGCACAAAACCCACGTTGAACAAACCTTGATTTTTTAATCTTTCCGGCGCAAGCAAATCGTGCATCAGCGGATTCAGACGACCTTTAAGCCATCCGGCAATCGGAATTCCGAAACCTTTTTTGGGACGCTGCAAAATAGATTTTGGCAGCAAATCGGCAACCGCTTTTTTCAAAATATACTTACCCTTATTGCCTTTGAGCTTGTATTCCGGCGGCAAACCGGCGGCAAATTCCGCGACGCGCGGGTCAAGAAACGGCGCGCGAACTTCAAGCGAAACCGCCATCGAAGCGCGGTCAACTTTGGTCAGAATATCCTCAGCCAGATAAAAATTCATATCCAAAAACTGCATCTGTTCAATTTCGTTTTGCGCGTCAGTAATTTTCAGTAAATCTTTCGCGCCTCTATAAATGTTGCTTGAAGTGTTTGCCAGAACATCTCTGGTCAACAAATTGTTTTGCTGATCGATGGAAAATGAACCGAACCACGAATGATGGCGCGTGACCAGATCGTATTTTGAAGCCGCGACAAAGCGTTTCGCTTTATAATCAAACGAAAGATTTTTCGTGCTGACCGGCAAATTATTAACAATCGGCTCGATCAGACTCGAACGCAGAAAACGCGGAATCGAATCGTAAACACGCGCCATTCGATGTCCGTAATACATCGGATAACCGGCGAAAATTTCGTCGCCGCCGTCGCCGCCGAGCGCGACTGTAACGTATTTTTTAACAAACCGTGATAAAAGAAGCGTCGGCAGAAGCGAGCCGTCAGACATCGGTTCATCAAGCCAGCCGCCAATTTCTGAAATCAAATCCGCCGCTTTTTCAACACTCAGTTTGTCCTCGTAATGCTCGGTTCCGAGATGCGCCGCAACTTCCCGCGCGAATTTTGACTCGTCAAAAGAATCTTCCTCAAAACCGATAGAAAACGTTTTCACTTTTTCATTTGAAAACTGCGTCGCAAAAGCCGCGATTGCCGAAGAATCAACTCCGCCGGAGAGCAGAATGCCGAGCGGAACATCCGACACGAGCCGCATCCTGACCGAATCGGCAAGTAATTCTTTGAGCTGTTCTGATGCTTCTTTGATCGTCGGCGTCTGGTTTGTTGCAGAAGACTGCGAGCTATCAATGGCGGGCTTCTGCCAGGTTAAATTCCAGTAACGCCGCGTTTCGATCTCGCCATTTTCTAAAATTAAAAGATGCGCCGCGGGAAGCTTAAAGATGTTTTTGTAAATCGAATTGGGCGCGGGAACGTAATCAAAAGAAAGATATTGCCGAAAAGCGTCCAGGTTGATTTCAGTTTTTACGTGCGGATTTTCAAGCAGAACTTTCGGCTCGGAGGCGAAAATGAATTTTTCGTCAAAAAAGCCGTAGTAAAGCGGCTTTTCTCCGAACCGATCACGCGCAATCAAAAGTTTTTTCTTTCGCAAATCCCAGAGCGCAAAAGCGAACATTCCGTTCAAATGTTCGATGAGTTCTTCGCCGTATTCCTCATAAAGATGCGGTAAAACTTCGGTGTCGGTCTGCGTCTCAAATCGGTGTCCGCGCTTTTCCAGACTTTGGCGAATCTCTCGAAAATTATAAATTTCGCCGTTCATCACCGCGATGATTTTGCGGTCTTCGCTGTAAACCGGCTGCTCGCCCGTGTGAAGATCAATAATCGAAAGTCGCCGCATTCCGAGCGCCACCGATTCATCCAGCCATAAACCTTCCGAATCAGGACCGCGATGAATTATCTGGTTGCACATCGAATGCAAAACGGCTTCGCTGTGATTTTGCAAAGGTTTTTTAGAGTCTAAATTTGCCCAACCTGCTATTCCACACATTATCTTTGAAAAATTCCTTTAATATTAGCTACCTTCTCTACAGTTTCTTCCAACGATTTTGCAGTAAAACAACGATTATTTAAGTTCATTTCCACAAATTTATGAGAAGGATTGTTTTCTAGAATTTTTGATTGCGGAATATCTATTTGAAGAATATCTATTTCATTTTTATTGATTGCAAACGAAAGCATATGTTCAGTATCTCCTAAAGTATTACCTAGATTTTTTACTTCATTTTTTGAGGCTTCACTAACCGCTACCTTGAAAGGACGGTCTTCATTTTTAGTAACGGACTTTTTCAATTCTTCGTGTGATTTTAAAACCCCAAGATTCTCCTTTCCTACTACATCAAATAATTGCTGCGCTATATTAGCAGCATTTTTATCGTTAACATCTTTATTCAAATTCATCTCTTCAAATTTAGAAAACATTTCTTTAGGAAGATTTTCAGCTACGGGTATGATTTGATTCAAAACATTCATCGCGGTTTTTAAGCCTTCCGCAAAATCTTGATTTTTGAACAAATCTTTATTTTCTAAAACGCCGAATTCTTCAAGTAAATCTAGCGATGTATTAGAAAGTTTTTTCTTTTGCTCAGAGTTCCTTGGAATAGCTATTGATATGCTTTCCGCAAGGGTTTGTAAATCTCTTACAGAAGTTAAGAAGTTTGACAAAAACTCGCGTTCTTGACCAGATAAAAGAAGTATATCCCAAGACAAATTTGAATCTTCCGTGTTAAATGAAGATTTCACAATGTAAGGAGATATAACAAAACGATTCATTCTTTCAACCAGTATTTTGTCTTTCTCAGGTTTAGTGCTTTTCTTCAAAAGTTCAAAAAAAATAGTTTGTGAAAGAACGTGACGCACTTGTAAGCTATTTAGTTCGTCTATTGTTTTACTAGCCAAAGTTTCATCTGCATTGGCAAGTCTTATATAAAACTGTGTGTCAAAATAGACTGTGAAAAATTTAGTCATTTTCAAATCCAATCTTTTCGCGCACTGCGTAAATCGCTTTGTCCTGTGATTCGTGATATGTCCGCACAAGCATTTCGGCTAAAAGCCCCATAAGAAAAAACTGCATCGAAATTGCCAGCAGCACAATCGCAATCACGGGCAAAGGCGTTAAAATAAACGAAACGCCGTAAATAAATTTCAAAGCAAATGCCCAGAGTCCCGCGAAAATCGAAAGCAGAAAGCCAATCAGACCGAAAGTACCGAAAACATAAATCGGTTTTGTTTGATACGAAGCCATAAATTTTATGGTCATCAAATCAAACACGACTTTGATGGTGCGCGAGATGCCGTATTTTGATTTGCCCATCGTTCGGGCGTGATGGTCAACCGGAATTTCCGTTACTCTTGCGCCCGCCCAAGCCGCGTAGATTGGAATAAAACGATGCATTTCGCCATAAAGTTTTACGTCTTGAATCACGTCGCGCCGATACGCTTTGAGCGAACAGCCGTAATCGTGCAGCGGAACGCCGCCAATCCAAC
>MWVV01000883.1_pt1 | contig 10844 bp, 12 predicted proteins | sample 1047281 | NCBI WGS metagenome assembly MWVV01 (sample SAMN06349986, study PRJNA376086) | soil metagenome | isolation source: PT-2 sample Antarctic (ecotone) soil | place: Antarctica | collected 2015-01-13 | reverse complement strand
CGCTTATGCGTTTCGCGCCTGCATCTGCAAGCTGCGCGACAGTCACACCTTTAATAAACGGCGCGAGAACATTAACCGGCTTATTCAAAGCGTCCGTCACCAATCGAATTTCATCAAGCGTTTTAAGTCCGGGTGCGAAAAGCACATCTGCCCCTGCCTTTTCAAATGCTTGCAGACGCCGAATTGTATCGTCGAGGTCATCTCTACCATGAAGCAAATTTTCGGCTCGCGCGGTCAGCATAAAAGGGAAACCAAGCGTACGCACTGCTTCCGCAACGGCGTGAACGCGCTCTACCGCCAAATCAAATTCGTAAATCGGATTCGACGGATTACCCGTATAATCTTCGATTGAACCGCCGACTATTCCCGCTTGCGCCGCCCGCAGAATTGTCGCCGCCGCTTTTTCCGGTTCATCCGCAAAACAATTTTCCAAATCCGCGCTCACTGGTAAATCAGTTGCCTCACAAAGCCGGCGGCAATGTTCGATTGCCTCATCAATCGTGATTTCTCCGTCAAGGCGCCCGAGCGAATTGGCAAAACCGCCGCTCGTCGTTGCCAGTGCTTCAAATCCTAAACCCGCCAGCAGCCGCGCCGAACCTAAATCCCACGGGTTGGGAATAATAAATGCGCCCGCCCGCTCGTGCAGCGACTTGAATATTTTCGCCTTTTCCGTTTGAGTAATCATAGTCATTTCTTAATTTAAGTTACGCCTTGCCGGTTAAATATTGAACTTGTTTAAATTTTCTCAAATGCTTTGAGCTAAATAATTACTTTAAAAGAGAATTGAAACCGAACAAGTGCCAATTTTCAACTAACTTTCAAGACCACTCTATTATTGAAGATCCCTCGTTAAAGTCTTAACTTCTCAAATTGGTCTAACCTTAAAAGGCAAAATTGGCACTTGTTCAGGCAGCGTTTTCCATTAAAATAACTAAATCAATCCGCTATTCAATCAATTCAAAATCAAAAGCATTAATCAAGTTTCTTTAAAACGCAGGTGAAGCAGCAAACCCGGAAAGTGTGTATTGAGTTCCGGACATTTGATTGGCGGCAATTTAATGGGAGAAAAGAAAATGGTTGGATTACAAAAAGCAGTTATTTGTACTCTTCTGGTCTTTTCGGTATTGAGCGCAACGACAATTGCTCAAAATAAGACTTCGCCGTTAGTTATTGGCGATACCTTTACGATTGATTCCAAGATTTTGGGTGAGAAACGAATTATTAATGTTTATATGCCGCCCGGTTATAAAGAATCTCCTGCCTCTCGTGTTCCGGTTCTCTACATGCCTGACGGAGGAATAGCCGAGGATTTTCTGCATGTCGCCGGTATTGTTCAAGTGTCGGTCGGCAACGAAACGATGCGCCCGTTTTTGCTAGTGGGCATTGAAAATACCGAGCGGCGGCGCGATATGACCGGTCCGACCGAAAACGAGAAAGATAAAAAAATTGCGCCGCGCGTCGGAGGATCAGCCGTGTTTAGAAAGTTCATTCGTAATGAATTGATGCCGCAAATAAAAACGCGCTATCGCACAACCGATGAAACAGCGATTGTCGGCGAATCGCTCGCGGGATTGTTCGTGGTCGAGACTTTTCTGCTCGAACCGGATTTGTTTGATACTTATATCGCCTTTGATCCGAGCCTTCATTGGAACAATCAAAAATTAGTCAATGATGCTGCCGAGCGTTTGCGTGCGCGTCCGAAACTGGCGAAGACTTTGTATTTTACCCAAAGCAGCGAGGAAGCGGTTGAAGGAGTCGCGCAGCAATTTGCGGAAACGCTCGGCAAAAATGCACCAACCAGCTTTATCTTGCATTTCGAGAAAATGCCGGACGAAAAACATTCGACCATATACCATCCAGCCGCGCTGAAAGCCTTTCGGACAGTATTTAAACCGTCGGTTAAAAAATAGCCGATAAAGCAACATTTTAATTCTGAAGGGAAAAAATTATGAGTCATACAATTAGGTGTCAAGACAATCTTGCAAATGCTCGTCTGTTGGCTGAAAAGCAGAATAAACCGATTTTTGTAGATTGGGCTGATTTTCCTTCCTGTGTCGGCTGTGTGTCGTTTGAAAACACGACTTATCATAATGAAGAAGTTATCAGCTATCTCAATGAGCAGTTTATTCCCGTTCAGTTAAACCAAAGTCAAAATTGTTTCCACTGAGATTGATATGATTCAAGAATATCGCAACAAAAACTTTCTCATTTCTACCAACATTGCCAAATTGGATGTTGAAGCTATCCATGATTATTTGTCTACATCTTATTGGGCGCAAGACATACCCAAAAAAGTTGTTGCTCGTGCTATTAAAAACTCACTTTGCTTTGGAGTCTATGACGGCAAGCAGCAGATTGGATTCGCTAGAGTGATTTCTGATTACGCTACATATGCATATCTTGGCGACGTGTACATTCTCGAATCCCACAGAAGTCAGGGATTGTCGAAATGGTTAATGGAGTGCATTATGGCGCATGCTGATTTACAGGGCATGCGTCGTTTCAGCTTGGTGACAAGAGATGCTCATGGTCTATATCGAAAGTACGGGTTTACGGCGTTGAAGAATCCCGACGGTTACATGGAAATCCTCAATCAAGAGGTTTACCAGAAGCTGTAATTACTTTCACGGCGCAACCCAACAATTCATTTGACATGAAGGCGAAACAGCGACCTAGTTATCACGTTGCCTGTTTTCCTAAAGTTGCGCGGCGGCTTCGCCTCAAGTCATTTCAATCGTGCGGCGGTTTTTAAAGGATGTTGAAGACAGGGCAATGTAAAATAATGAAAAGACGAATTTTATTTCTCATTTGACTTGTATTTTTCAATACTTTAATCACATCTGCACAAGATGCAATCAAAGTTCCGAGCGGCAAGCCTGTCTTGATTGACGGTAAATGCAAGGAAGAAGAAGAATGGAAAGATGCTGCTCAGTTACCAATGTCGAAAGATTATAGACTGTTTCTCAAAAAGACGGATGATTACGTTTTTGTTTGTGTCGCTCCGCCGACAGGAAGTAATTTGATGGCGGATTTGTATTTGTCGGCGGCAGACAAAAAACTTTACACGCTGCACGCTTCCGCCAAACTCGGCGAACGCGCGCTTGAAAGCGATAAATGGAAAGAATGGACGAACGATTGGGATTGGTGGAATATTGACGGCTGGTGGGCTAATACCTTGAAACCCGATTCATTTGAAAAGCGGTCTTTTTTGCCGAGCCGGGCAATCGAATATCAAATCAGCCGCAGACGGTTTGCCGGGAAAAGCTGGCGCGTTATGGTTCATATAATTTCAAGTGGTTCACTAATCTTTCCGAGTAATGCCAACAACTTAAAGAGCGGTACGTGGTTGGAACTGAATTTAAATCGGTGAAGTTTCATTGATGATTAACCCTTTAGGAAATCACAGAAGCCTCTCAACGAATAATTGAACTTTTGGCTGAAACAGCGACTTTCTTATTGTGTTGTCTTTTTACTTTTACGTTGCACGTAGTGGTTCCCGCCTATTTCAACTCAAGCGTTAGATGCTTCCATCAAAGGCGAGATTTCTATATTTAACGAAACTTTAAGAGTCAGCTATGAAATTTCAACTTGAACATGCGACAGAGATACTTCGACAAACACCTTCGACCTTGAATTCGCTTCTGCGTCATCTCTCTGATGAATGGGTTCTTCCGAATGAAGGTTTGCAGAGTTGGAGTCCCTACGATGTAGTAGGTCATCTCATCCACGGCGAGGAAGCAGATTGGATTTCGCGTGCGAAAATTATTCTGGAACACGGTGAAACGTATCCTTTCGAGCCGTTTGACCGATTCGCTATGTTCGAGAAATCGAAAGGGAAATCATTAGCGGAACTGCTCGACATCTTTGAACGGCTGCGAGAGGGAAATCTGAAGGAATTGGAGAAGATGCGCTTGACGGCTGAAATGTTTGAAAAGCGCGGGAAACATCCTGAATTAGGAGTGGTGATGCTCGGTCAATTGCTTGCTACTTGGGTGGTGCATGACTTGGGTCACATCGGACAGGTGGTCAGAGTAATGGCGAAACAATATCAAAATGAGGTCGGACCGTGGCAGGCTTATTTGCCGATCTTGGTAAGTTGACGATTAGGTCATACGAATTTAGGCAAGTCACCTACGCAAGACGGAAACGGCAACATTCACTTGGTCTTTAGACATTTTTACTGGCTATCCGGCTGTTATATTTACGTATCCTGAAAAACATAATTTAATATGAACGCAAAACAAGAAGATGCAAATTTAATCCTTAGGCTCTATGAACTTCGACGCGAAGAAACTATGCGTCGGGCGCGGTCTTGGTTTTTGACAAACTTCAACCCGCAAAGTGTCCAGGACATTTTTGCCGTGGTTGTCGGCGACGAGCATAGCGCAGACTTTCGAATGGTTGCGTCATATTGGGATATGGCAGCAGCATTTGTTAGTTACGGCGCGATTGACGAGCAGATGTTCAACGACATCAATACTGAACATATTGCCATTTACGCTAAACTCCAGCCGTTTCTCGCAGAACTTCGCGCGATGCCGGGTATGCCGCCGTATTTTTATTTGAAAAATCTTGAGGCGTTACTGATAAGAATGCCCGATATTGAGGAGCGAATTACAATGATGCGCCGGTATATGAAAAATCGCGTCGAGTCACAGTCGTAACAACATAATTAAAGGGAACTCGTTTCTTTTAATGCGCTGTCAATTAAGTCAGCTGTAACCGATGGTCGCAAGATGAAAGACTTACGCTTTTTCTGCTTGTTGATTCGTTTTTACCTGCTTGACAGAAAAAAGCGTCTGGCAAACCAGCATTTTCTATTATTGATTTTTTGCAGGGAACTAAAGGATGTTCAAAGGATTTGAACTGACGATGATCGACACCGGCGAGGCGGTGATTCGGACACGGCACGGCGGCAGCGGCGCACCGCTCTTGCTGCTGCACGGACACCCGCAAACGCACGTTATGTGGCACAAGATTGCTCCGCGTCTGGCTCAAGATTTTACTGTTGTTGCCACCGATTTGCGTGGTTACGGAGACAGCAGCAAACCGCCCACAACGCCTGACCATGAACCTTATTCCAAAAGGGCGCAGGCGCGCGACCAAATCGAGGTGATGCGACAACTGGGTTTTGAACGTTTCTTCGTCGCCGGACATGACCGCGGCGGACACTGCGCTCAACGCATGGCGATTGATTATCCGGAGCGTGTGCTAAAAATTGCCGTGCTTGACATCGTTCCTATCGGAGAACTGTTTCGTCATCTCGATAGTAGAGAATTTGGTTTGGAATACTGGGGCTGGTTTTTTCTCGCACAGCCTTTTGATATGCCTGAACGACTGATTGGGGCAAACCCTGATTATTATTACTGGCATCGCCGTTGGAAAGAAGAAGTGCCGAAATTTTTTACCCCGGAAGCGTTTGCCGATTATCGCCGTTGCTTTAATAACCCGGAAACCATCCACGCTTTTTGCGAGGATTACCGGGCTAATGCGACGGTTGATTTTATGCACGAAGAAGCTGACCGCAAAAACAATAATCTCATTGATTGCCCATTACTTGCTTTATGGAGCAAGCGCGATGAATTGGAGCGTTGGTACGACGTTCTGGCGGTTTGGCGCAAATGGGCAAACAATGTCCGCGGACGGGCGATTGACTGCGGTCATTATCTTTCCGAAGAAGCTCCTAATGAAGTTTATGCAGAATTGCGGGCGTTCTTTGCTGAATAGCCCGTCCTCGTCTTCGCGCTGCCGAATGTCGGATAGTTTGTTTTATTTATATTAACAAAAGGTAATAATATACTTGACGAATCAAGTTCCGTAATGTATTATTATACTTATGGAACTGAAAACACTTCAACAGGCAATCATTTTCTTTAGCAATCCTGATAATTGCCTTGATTATATGGTCGCTCGCCGCTTTCCTGATGGCGTTACTTGCCCGACTTGTGGACGTGACGATGTTACGTTTCTTACAAAACAGCGTAAGTGGCAGTGTAAGAGCGCGCACAGCAGACGCCAGTTTTCCGTTAAGGTTGGCACAATCTTTGAAGATTCGCCGCTTGGCTTGGATAAATGGCTGATTGCGGTCTGGATGATTACCAACTGCAAAAACGGTGTTAGTTCTTACGAAGTTCACCGCGCTATCGGCGTTACTCAAAAAACCGCTTGGTTTATGGTTCACAGAATCCGAACAGCTATGCAAACAGGCTCGTTTGAAAAAAAAATGGGCGGCGATGTCGAAGTTGACGAAACCTTTATCGGTGGCAAGGCGAAGAATATGCACAAAGAAAAGCGCGAAAGAGTTATTCAAGGTCGCGGCTCGGTAGGAAAAGCGGCAGTCATGGGTATGCTTGAACGTAAAGGTCGCGTACTGGCAAAAGTTATCGAAAAAACAGATAGCGAAACACTTCACACAGAAGTTAAAAATAACGTCGAAAAAGGCGCAAATCTTTTTACCGACGAATGGCGTTCTTATCGCGGTCTTGATGAAGAATACATTCATGAAGTTATCAATCACAGTGTTGAATATGTTCGCGGTAATGTTCATACAAACGGAATCGAAAACTTTTGGAGCCTTCTTAAAAGAACAATTAGCGGCACATATGTAAGTGTTGAGCCTTTTCATCTTTTTCGCTACCTAGATGAACAAATGTTTCGCTATAACAATCGCAAAGAGTCGCACGACGGCAACCGTTTCAATATTGTCGCCTCGCAGGTTACGGGAAAGAGGCTTACCTACAAAGAACTCACCGGCAAACTCGAAGGCGACTGTAAATTATCGTGCTAACGTGCTTGCTTCTTTGCATTTGAAGAAGCGTGGGAGGCGGAAGAAGTAGGACGCTTCTTTTTCTGCTCTCCTTTAACCCTTTTTTCTTCTTCTAACTTGTCTTGAAGTTCCTTATATGGAACAGCTAAAAGAGCGTCCATTACATTGTTGAAATTCTCAAATTCGCTAGATTTATTTTCAGTCATAATGTTTCCTTTTTCACAGTTTTAGGTCTCTTTTTGCCAAACCTTGAACTCAGTTCTGCTTTAATTCTTAAGATTAAATCGCCGCCTTTGGCTACTTTGTCGTTGCCGCCTAAATCATTGTAGTGTTTACGCACAACGTCTAATGCTTGCATAAGTAGCGAATCGTCAAATATAGAAACGTCGATTTTAACTAAAGTCTTAGGCTGTGGATTTTTACTTTTCACTTTTAAGCAAACGACAGCCATAAGAACATAAAAGATAAGATTGTTGCGGTGTGTTCTGTCTGGTTCTACTTTGCGTAAAAAACTTTCTGTTTTTTTGCGTAGAGCAGCACAAAAACTATAGAAATCAATAGGATAACGCTTTGAATTAAAAACCTTTTTATAAGATTCTCTTTTCTTGAAATATCGGTTTGGACTAGCACGCGCAAAATGCGGCTCTTGGAGTGCTATTGCAATTATAGATTGAGCGAGTTCGGTAATACCAACAATTTGAGCCAACGGAACATTTTGATTCCGCCAATGATTTTTTCGCCTGTCATAGTACAAACCTTTCTGCGAAAATAACTTCTCTATATCCCTATGAATTGGGTCTGTCGCCCATAGCGATGCAGGCGGAATACTGGTTTGGCTATTTGTAGCTCTAATAATTTTGTCTTGAGATTCGGGTTCTGTAGGGCGAATAATCCGAACCAGAGTTTGGCGTTTATCATTTTCTAGTTTATCGAAGTTTGATTTGAAACTTTCGTAAATCTCTTGCGATGTTTGAAGTCCGTTTACTATTTGCGGTTCGGAAATATTCAAATCTTTTCCATCGCCGGTAGCATTAGATACTAAAATTGTAATTCCATTATTCAGCCACCAAAAATCTTCTTCACCACTATTATTTAATGTTTCTCTTATAGCCTTATTAACATTTGCATCGCGTTGATAATCTCGAACATTATACTCAAACAAATACTCTCTTAATTCTCCGTCTTCTGAAATAAACTCATAAAAATCTGCAAGATTGACAAGAGCTAAATAACCACCTTTTGCGGCAAACATAGAATTAGCGCAAACCAACTTGAAATCGGTTTTTGGCGGCTTACTGGCAAGAACGTATAAGTCTCGCGCTCCTAGAAATGTAAAGTTACATTTTTTGATTGTCGGAAGTATTGATTTGGCGGTTTGCTCAATAGACTCCGCCTTACGCTTGATATCGTTTTTAATTTCGCGTATTTTTGCACCGTCTCCTTTGCAGGCGTAATATATTGAAATATTAAGAGTCGGATACTTAGCCGCCGTTGCCGTGTGAGCCTCTCTAAATCTTTCAATAGCGTCCATCAAAGCGTCATTATACGTTTCCGAAAATTCATTATAGGGGCGATGTATGGATAGAAAGTCAGTCATCGTATCTTTTAGGCGCACTACGCGCTTAAGCGAAAACGATTCTTCCATAGTGGATTGGATAATAATCAAATCAATTACTATGTTCTGCTTGAGACTCTTTAGCTCCTCCGCCATATTTCTATCGCGTATCAAACGACCATCCACGATTAAATAGACAGCGTCAATCCCTCCGTCTCCACTACCATCAATGACACCTGATAAAACTTCTTCAACATCTAACTGATAATCCCTTAGAATTTGTTGAGCAGTAAAAAGTTCAAAAAATTCCGAATCGTTTAATTCAGGTGCAATTTCAATTCGTTTTTCGGATAATACTTGGTTAAGAATCGTAACGCTTGTGTCCATTATATTAAGCCCCTCAAGTGGAAGTGGTATCATTTACAACCTCCTTTATATGGAGATTGTGAAATCAAGGATAATATATCACACTTTGATTCGTCAAGTATATTATTGCCTAACAAAACTTAGGCTGTTAGCCGGAAAGTCAAAATGGACAATTACTGGAAATCAATTCTTGGGCAGCAATACGGAGCTGTTATTGAAATGCTAGAAACTTCGATTGCCGCCTGTCCCGAAGAGATATGGAGCGACCGCACGCAAAAGCCGGAATATTGGTATCTCGTTTATCACACGCTCTTTTTTCTCGACTTGTATCTGTCCGGTTCGCTCGATGGATTCGCTCCGCCTGCGCCTTTTACGCTTGACGAGCTAGACCCGGCGGGAGTCCTGCCCGAACGGGTTTATACAAAAGAAGAACTGCAAAATTTCCTGCTGCATTGCCGCAAAAAGTGCCTGGCGACGATTGGAAATTTAACCGATGCCAAGGCTCAAGAGATTTGTAAATTCAGTAATTTTGAAATCAGTTTTGGAGAATTGTTTTTGGACAATTTGCGGCACGTTCAGCATCACGTCGCACAGATGAATTTGATTCTTCGCCAAAAAACGGATTCTGCTCCAGGATGGATTACAACAACTAAAATATGTGAATAAATAAAAAAATATTTTCTTTAATCGTTAATAGAAATATTGGAACTGATGCGGCATATTCAACAATTGTAAATTGGTCTATCGGATTTGTGGAAAACTGGCTCTTGTGTAAAAACCGGTTTTGTTTAAATCTGCTCTATAACAGAAATTCTATTCAGATGGAATAACAATTAGTTAAGAAATAAAGAGGGTTTCAAAAATAGAATCGAGGTAATTTATTTCCGAAGAAATTTCTGCAAGCAATCTCAAAATTATCCGGCTTTGAAAAATATCTATTAAGAGGAAATATTATGACTGTATTCAAATCAACGGCATCGTTTTTCGTTTTGCTCATTTTGTTTTGCGGCAGTTGCGCGATAAAAGCCCAAAATCCAAGTAATCCTGACATTCGTGGAGTGATAACAAATCTAACTCGCTTCGACGCGAGAGCGCAATCGAATAAATTGCTTGGCAACGTCTGGGTTGAACGGGAAGCGAATGCAGGAGGTCGACATGATAAAGCTGCTGTCAATATTATGAACGAGACTCGCATCTACGCTCAAGCGGATAAAGACAAACGCACGCCGCTCAATATTGACGCGCTCAAATTAAACCAGCGCGTCGAAGTGCGTTTTACGTCTGATCCCGTGTTGCTGACCTACCCGATACAAGCCGGCGCGGCGGAAATCATAATTTTGCCCGGTTTGTCCGGTTTATCGCAAAACTCCAGCAATTCAACATCGGACGCTGCGCCGCAAGGCTCAAATTCCGAAATGACAAAAGTACGCCAGGCGATTGATGCCGGTAACGCCCACTGGGTAGCGGCGTGGGCAAAAGGCGACGCAGCGATGCTTCCCGACACATTCACGACTGACGGAAAAGAACTCATCGCGGGTGGCAAAGTTTATAAAGGGCGCAAACAAATTCTCGCCTTAATGCGCGATTCAATGCAAAAACGCGGAGGGAAAGCAAAACTCACGGTTACTACGACGGACGTTTGGCTCGATGTTAATACCGCTTACGAAACAGGAACAGCAGTTTATGAATTTACGGTTGACGGTCAGCCGCAAACATTGGAGCGGCGATATTTTACCGTTTGGAAAAGGCAGTCAAAACGTGGGGTTTGGAAGATATACTTAAACACGGGCGTTGCTAAACAGTGAATGAAATGTCTCTGCCTTACGTCAAAGGACTTTTTAGACAATGGTCACAAAATTATACGTTGATCTCTTTGTATTGCCATCAAACGATCTTCTTTTATTGACCGGGGACGGATAGTTAGAAGTTATGCTCGGCAATTCGTTTTGCAATTTCTCGAAGTTATTTCAAAATTCGATTAACGCATAAAAGAATGCAAGCCAGCACGCAAAACGCTTTGTTCGGTAATGAGTTGCTCCTGATTATTCGGTTTAAATGGTATAGGCGGCACATATCACAAAACTTTTTGAGGGTTGCCGTTTTTATAAAAAAGATAAAGCTAGAGCTTTATAATCAATTGTTAGGCGGCTTACCGGC
>MWVV01000882.1_pt1 | contig 10844 bp, 15 predicted proteins | sample 1047281 | NCBI WGS metagenome assembly MWVV01 (sample SAMN06349986, study PRJNA376086) | soil metagenome | isolation source: PT-2 sample Antarctic (ecotone) soil | place: Antarctica | collected 2015-01-13 | reverse complement strand
GTTTCCGAGAATGTTCACTCTCGGCTACTCGAAGGCGGCCGGTTGCAGGTAGTTGATGCAACCGGTTGCATACTCTCCTGGCTTGATCTCCGTGGGGAGGATCAAGCGGTGTAGCGAGCGTGTTACGAGGGTCGGTTGCAGTGGCCGATCTACGCCTGCGAGGGGTGCGGCTGATCTGAGGTTTTCTCACGTTTTCGTAACCGATGTGTTGCAGTGGTCGATCTCCGCCGGCGGGGTATGCAAGTCGGTAATCCACCAGTGGTGGACTCTTCACGGCGCCGTGAAAGTTACTGCAACCCAAAGAACCTACGCCACCAGCTCCGCTCCCCAGGGGGCTTTGCCCGGCGCTGTACGCCCGTCTCCCGGTCGGCTCGGTCGGTTGGGGTATCGGTGCCTTCCGGAGTCTCGGAGACGGTCTCGGAGGCACCTGGCGGCGCTGGTGATGGTTGCCGGGCCTCCCGCAGCTCGGCTTCCAACCGGTCGGCACGCTCCCGCTCCCGCTCCAGTTGCTCTCGGAGGGTGGACTCCGCATTTGCTGTCAGCTCGAGCCGTGTCCTGAACTCCGCCGCCTCCGCGGACATCCGCGCGGCCTCCGCAGCTAGATCGCGGATTATGTCCGCGAGATCCTCAGCGGATACACCCCGTGCGTCTCCGCGAGATCCTCCGCGAGCATCCGCGAGATCGGTGTTCCTCGCGGATTCCTTGCGGTCGTCCGCTCCGGATGTCCGGGGCTTTCTCGCGGATGATCCGCGGCTGTCTCGGAGAGCATACACGGAGTCTATGGAGACCAGATAGGCTTTCTGAATGCCTTCTCCCTCGGACTTGGCGACCAGATCTCCACGGGCTATGTACGCCCGGACGGTTCGCGGGTCTACTCCGAGTGCCTCCGCAGCCACTCTCGTCTTTATCCACCCGGAGATTCCGGGTGGATCCGCCGGAACACCCGCGAGGTCTCCGCGAGCGGACTCTGTGCGCTCTTCATCCATGCCGGGCATCTTACCTACGACGGCGCCGCTATGCTGGATAGGGGCCGTCCTCAAGGCTCCAGCGAGACCTCCTCCGTCTCTGATGCTTAACTTGAGGGTTAGGCAAGGTCGATCAGGGGATAAGCTCGGTTGACGTTGTATCTCGCTGGAGGAAGTGCAGAATGCCATATGCCTAGCATGCCGGTGCGCCCACCACCGGGACTGACGGAGGGGGCCAGTCTTCGGAGACGCGTCCCGGCTCCCTGCTAGGTACACTGATGATTATCGGCGGCGCATCCCCCCTCCGCGCCGCCGACCAGGACTCGCTCTCTGGCGAAGCCAAGGAGCGGAAGGGGGAAGTGTGGGGGACCGACCGGAGCTAGAGGAGCGCACCCTGGAGTGTTCGGGACGTATCGTCCTCGACTGCCAGTGTGGTGACAGGCTGATCCTTCTCGGCCAGGAGGAAGACTGGCGCTCGGAGGGGCGCTCGGACTTCGGGTGCGGTTGCGGAAAGAGTCTCACTCTCGCAGATCGTCCGGACGAGGAAGTCCTCGCCGTCAAGCGTTTGCTTCATGGCGTCATCAGACCTCCCGGCCTTTGACGTAGACTTCTTCCTCCAAGCAGGGAGCCCCCGTCGAAGGGTACAGCCCTGGAGATCACCACGGCGGCAGTGAGCTACCCCTAGAGTGTGACGAGCGGGGACTGTGGCGGCGCGTCCTGGCCTGGTTCGGGTTCGGTGGACATCGCCCCTAATCGGTCGGACTAGGAGCTTAGGGGCGATCCTCGCGGCGGTGTTATGCGAAGTTGCATAGAAGGGACCGGGGGGCTAAAGGGCCAGGCTCCCGGTCCAATGCGCGGATGGATGTGCGCTTTGTTGGTTACCTGCGGCGTGCGCCCAAGGGATTGGTACCCTTGCCGACCGGGATGGAGCCGGCGGAGCCGGTGCCCTGAATAGCGGCACGGCCTACCTGCCCGTCAGGCTGCCGGGCTCCTTTGACCTTCGCCAGCCTCGAAAAACTCTTACGTGTCATGCTTCTCACCTCCTCTAGCTGTTGCTTAAATCGGGTACGGCGGTCCCTCCGGAGGAAGCCACCAGCCGAACCCGGGCCGACCGGTCCCCGGACGTCGGCCCGCGCGCTGATCCATCGCGGTCACGCTCGAACCGGCGGCTACGGGCAGCGCGTAGCCAACTCTCCCGCGCCGGCTGCCCTGCATCGGTATCCTGGCGTTGATCGGCCGGCGCTCCCGGGCTTTGCGGCCAGCTTCGTTGCCGGTGGCGTGGAGGTTCCCGCGCCGAAGTCCCTTACGTCGACGTCTCGCCATGATTAGTACCTCCTCATCTCTGAGGTCGTGGGTAGGCCGGGCTGACGGGATCAGCCGGGGGCGGGCCGATGGGCACGGTCTTGGCCCGGATGAATCCCTCGCGCATGGCGCTGCCGAGCTCGAAGCGCGACCGGTCTCCCTCCAGGTTGCGGACCTGATTAGCGGCCGTGCGCTGGGCGTCGGTCATGAGGACCTCTTCAGCCTCGCCCACGCCCTCAAGAACCGTCCGACGTGCGCCCGGCGCCAGCAACCCGCTGTGCTCCCGAATCAAGCGCAGGCCGGCCGCATCGCCAGAGAGGGCGAACCTCGCGGCGTCCGCTGTCATGTTGCCCGGGGCGCGCTGCCACTTGGCCAAAAAGATGTCGGCCAGCAAGCCCATGCGCTCAAGTTCGGCATTGGGCACGGGCGGGCTGGCCGTGCGCCGCGCCGTCTCGATGTCGCGGTCGAACTGTTCGAGCACCTGCCCGCGCATCTCTCGCCAGTCCGCCCGGAATTGGCGCCGGGCTTCCGTGATTTCGAGTCGCTTTGCCTCCGCTGTCAACGTCCGGGAGGCGGAGAGCTTCTCCTCTCGGGCCTTGTGCGCCGCTTCGAGGCGCGCCAGGAGGCCGCCGGGTATCGGCCCGCGCATCTTGTTTTCTTTCCACAAAGCTAGCGTCGTGCTCAAGTCTGTCATTACTCACTTCCTCTCGTCGTTGTTTTCGTCCAAGAGCTGCGCTTCGATTTCCTCATAGAACCGAGTAGCCGCCAGTACCTCGGGGTCGTCCTCGGGATCGTCGCCCCGGCTTTTAGCCTGCTCTTCGGCCTCCAGGACGTCATCCAGGGAGTCCTGGTAGCGCCTGTAAAGCGCGGGGTCCTCCTGGACGCACGCCTTTATCTTCTCGTCCAAACGGCGCATTCGGATAATGTCCTCACGGTCCTCGTCGTCGGAGGGATGATGCCGCGCCTCCAGCTTATCGAGCCGCCGATTCATGCTCATGCTTCACCTGCTTCCAAGGCTCCGATTCGGGCCTCCAGTTCCTCGGTTTCCTTTATCCGGCGTTCGGTCTCCACGAGCCGAATTCGCGCCCCCGCGACCTGTGCGGCCACCGCTCCAACGTTCGGAGGGACCACCCCGACTAGGACGCTCGTATACAGGTCCGAGAGCTGCTCCTTGAGGTTGGCAACCTCGATCATGGGGCGGCCGCGGCCGCCACGCTTACCGCCCTTGCTGGCAGCTCGCCGGCGGGCATCGGCACGGTCCGGGTGGTGAGCGTGACAAAGCCCGGAACTATCAATAGCTATCCCCTTGCAGGCTTCCCCACTACGCGTTTTTTCGCCGCATTCACCCATTAGCTATGCCCCTCCCCCTCGGTCCCGCTGTTTGTGGCTCTGGACCGGTCGTGCTTAGGTCCATCAGTCACCTTGCCTTTCGTTCGCTTTCTTTGCTTGCCGGGCCTCCTGGCGTCGCCGCGCCCGAGTAGAGAGGTCCTTATTAACTTCACGGTCTCTACCGCCACCTCCTGGGGGCGTCGTCGCCTGCTGCACCGGGGGGATTTTCCATCGACGGGTCAACTACCTTCCCCTCCAGCGAAGCTCGATTCCCCCGGTCCGATGGGTAGGGGCTCCTTACTAGCCCGGTCGAACCGGCCTTCTGACGTGCCGGTGGCATGTCCGCCTCGACCTGTATTATCGGCACTTCCGGGAGCGGGTATATTCCGGGCGAGCGTAGTCTCAATCTCACCCCAGCTCGACGGCCGCCACACATACACCTCTGGTGAATTCGTCGCTCCGGCCAGCGTGTCTAGCCACAACTCCTGGTCCGGGCTCAACTTACCCCGCTCGCTTTTCAGCTCGACGAAGTACAGGCAAGGCGGCCGCACGAGCACGAGGTCGGGGAATCCTGGCGGTGATCTCCGGCTATCGTAGGTGTGGCACACGAGAAACCCGCGCCACCGCGCAAGGCTTATAACCTGCGCCTGGAGCTCCGCCTCGGCTGTGACGGCCGCCGCCCTCATGCCGCCCAATCTTGAGGAGCGAGTACGAACTCTCTGTCTCCATACTCCGGCAACCGCTCCACGGTACATCCGAGGCTCTTCGCGGCCGGGACCGCGTAGGCGACCGTCCCGCCAGCATCTCGCAATATCTGCTGCAGTAGGCCCAGCCGGATGCGCCCCAGCTCCCGTAGCCGGTCGTGAACGAATCGCTTTGCGAACCGCTTTGCTTCGAGGTCCGCGACGTGGGCTTTCGCCTGGTGCTCTTCGTGCGCGGCGATGTGCTCCGCCCGCTTCGCTTCGCTTCGCTTCACGGCTTCCAGGCCGGCCGCGCTCGGCTTCGAGACGGGACCTTTGTCGCGCTCGCGGTAGGCTCGACTCTTCCGTTTCCGGCGGTCTTCATCGAGCCCGTCGGCCTCGATCTCGCCCTTCTCGCGCCGCTCCGCCTCCAGGGCCTCGCGCCACTCCACGGCGAGACGTACCACGTCGCCGGCGACCTCGATAACCCCGGCCTCTTCGAGCATCGGCAAGATGCGCCTCCTTACATCTCGCGGCCTCTTACGGTGTAGGACCTCGCAGAGCTTCGCTAAAGCCAGCTCTCCGCCGGCGACCTTCAGGGTGTCCACTATCGCGCCCCGGACCTTGCCCAGCCGCTCGATGCGGTCGCGGGGCTCCTGTGGCTTGCTCTCCCGCACCTTACGAGTACCCGATACCGTCCCGCGCTTCGGCGTGAACTTCGGCCGCGGCCACCGGAGGCGGGGCACGTCAGGGAGTGCGCGCAAAGGTATACCAACAGGGTCACACTCTTGTAACTCCTGAGTTACTTTCTCTTTGGGCGTGGTCCTCTCTCCATACTGGTATACCTTTGCGCGCAGGACGAACGCCCCGGTCGTCTCGCCTTTGCGGCCTTCATTGTCGCGGTAGAGGATCCCGCGCTCTTCGAGACGAGCGAGGGTCTTCGACAGCGTCCGGCGCGTTACCTTCGCCCCGACCTGGAGCACGCCCCAGGACACCTTGACTCTGATCCCGTCCGGGTGAGTCTTGCCGCTCCGGGTTGCGGCCTCTATGAGCTTAAGGGAAACATCTCTTTCAGAGTGCCCGCCGCGTCCCTTCCACTCTTCGGCCCACCACCGCCGCCGGAGGTCCTCGACACCGGCGCGTAGCTTCTCGTCTCGGGAGAGCCGTATTCGCCCGAGGTCCTGGGGCTCGAACTTCCGGGCCAGCATCTTGAGCTCGTTTACGGTGCCGCCGGCGGCGAGGAAGTCGTCTACCCCGGTCTTCTCGCTGGAGCCCGGCTCCGCCTCGGGGAGGTAGACGACCAGGACCTCGGCGCCGAGGCGCTCCAGCGCGGCCACGAGCCTCTCCAGGGCGAGCTGCACGCCCTCCTTGGTCATCACGTCGCTATCGAAGACGATGTACACGCGGCGACCGTCGAGGTTGATGTGGTTCCAGCAGGGGAGCATCTCGCCCCCGCGCTGCCAGTTCCACACTCCGATAAGTCCGATTGTCGGGAGGCCTCGGCTCGTGAGAGAGTCCGCCTTCTTGATGCCCTCGGTTATCCAGAGATCCCCGGTCCCGCCGCGGACCTCTTCGAGCATGCGCGGGTGAACATCGAGGATCACTTCGGAGCCGCCCGGCGTCTCGTACTTGAGCAGCTTACCCTTCTTATCCTTGCGCGGGTTATCGGGCCGGAGTTGCGAGCTGGTCGTCTCCTCGTCAGGGGAGTAGGTCGGGATGTAGAGTCCCGGCGCGCGGCGCTGGTACTTCTTGTAGTCCAGGAGCTCCGCCCGGCTACTCACGGTCTTGTAGCCGCGCTCGGCGGCGATCTCCGGGGTGATGCTGGATTCTATAAAGAGCTGGTGTTTATCCTTCTTCGAGAGCTGGGCTGTGTAGAATGTCATAGCAAACACCTTGACTTGCGGTTAAGGGTTTGTTTCGTGTGGGGGTTCGGGTGTAGCTGCCAGGCGGTCCCGGACCTCCTTCTATGTTCCGATTTCGTTCCCATTCGGGTATACTCACCTCCGGGTTGTAGATCGGGGTCCTTGCTTGTTCGGCGCAGGACCCTTTTTTATGCCGTTTTTGCTAAGTACGCTTCTTTCGTCGCCCCTGCCCGGAACGCTTCGATGATCTCGTTAACACGTTCCAACGGGATTCCCGTCAAGCCTATGGATTCCGCTTCTTTAAGCGCCTCCCCTACAAGCTCTGTCATGACCTCGGTCGATCTAATCTGGGCAAGGCCCACATACCGCTCCACCAGCTCATCAAGCTGGGCTTCCGACGGCTGCGGGCCTCGCGCTAAAGGGCGTGCCTCGGCCTCCTCGTAGCGGGGATCGGTGAGCTGCAGCGGATCAATGTCGAGCGCCCTCGCGAGCTTCTGTATCGTGCTCGGGCGCGGGCTAACCTTGCCACCCTCTACGAGCCCCACCGTGTACTCCGCGAGTCTCGCCTTCTCTGCGAGCGCTGCCTGAGAGAGCGCGTTGCGTTCCCTCCAGTACCGCACTGCGGGACCTATGCTCGCCTCCACTTCCCGACCTCCAATCTCGAACTTCCGATAGCCGCATTCATTGACCTCACAGTATGCCTACCTTTCGCCCAAACGTCTAGGTTTAAGACCAACTTTTAGCCAATTTTACGGAGGTATATTACCACTAAGGCCGATAATTAGGGTATAATTAGGGTGTCAAAAAGAACGGCCCGGCGGCCAGCCAGCTACGAACTGGCGTAACCCCGAGGCCCGGACCACGGAATAGCTTGGAGGCACACCGTGATCGAGAAGAGTCTAGCGCAACCAGCGCCCACCACCCGCGAGAAGGGCACCTGCTCAGGATGCGGCGCGACCACCAAGACGCTCACGGCCCCGATCCAGGGCGCCAGGGACTACGAGGGGCCAATGTACTGTCTGTCGTGCAACCCGCGTTTCTTCACGCTGGATATGCACTACTCGAGCTTGGAGCGGCTGGGCGCATGATCCGAGCGATAGCGGTGGGGGTGGCGTTCGCGCTGCCCTCGCTCGTTCTGCTTCTCGTCCTGACCGGCTGATAGCCCATGCCAGCTTCGCTAACGAGGGCGAGGGGACCACCAGGCGACCGGCTATTCCAGGCGACCGGAAACGTTGCCAATTGTTCCCAAAATCGAGGAGAAGAGAGGCATGACCGAGCATATCAAGCCCCCCACCATAGGAGGTCTCGACGGCTTCGAGACCTGGAATAGGACCGTTCAAGCCCCCGAGAACAAGGAGGTCAAGGTCGCGTTCGTCTCCGTCCGGGCCGGCGGTACCATTGGCCTGAACAAAGCCTGCTACTTGATGTGGGGCGAACCGCCGGCGTGCCAGGTCATGTACGACCCGGAGCGCCGGCGCATCGCCTTTAAGCCGGTCTCCTCAAGCGAAGAGAACAGCTACCCGCTCAACAGGAGCAACATCGGCATACCCTGTAAGTCGCTCTTCGATTACTACGGTGTCGAGATTAAGCAGACGCGCCGCTACCACGACCCGAAGGTCATAGACGGGGTGCTGATAGTGGACCTCTAGATCCCAGCACCACCACCGGGGCGGGCCTCTATCATGGCCCCGGCCCCTTACCGTGATAGGAGAGGATGCATGGCCAAACTGGACCGCACGACTTTCGAGAGCAGCCGGGCGGGCGAGTACTTCGACGCCCGGCAACTTTCGGCGCTGACCGGAGTCCCGAAAGATGAGTTTGCCAGCGTTTGCTTGAAGGAGTTGATCGACAACGCCCTCGATGCCTGCGAGACGGCCCAGGTAGCTCCGGAGGTCGGTGTGGAGGTTGAGCGGGAGGATGGTGTGCTGCGCCTCTCCGTCTCCGACAACGGTCCCGGCATACCGTCTGAAGTAGTGCGCAAAGTGCTCGACTTCAGCATTCGCGTGAGTGACAAAGCAGCGTACCGTTCACCGACCCGCGGTGCACAGGGGAACGCCCTGAAGACCATTATCGGCATTCCCTACGCCCTCGGTTCGCGCCAGCCGGCCGTCGTCGAGGCGCGGGGCGTCCGGCACACGATAAGGCCGTGGGTTGACCCAGCCGGCGAGGTCCACATCTCTCACACGGAGGCGCCGACAAACGTTGTCGGGACGTGCTTAAGCCTGGTGATTCCCGAAGAGGGACAGGACTTCGACCCGCTCCACTGGGTGCGCTCGTTTGCGGCTTTTAACCCCCACGCGACGTTCCGTTACCAAGTAAAACCGACTTCTCACAAGTGTCCGAAATGTACAAATCGACCCGCGAGCTTCCGTTCAAGAAGTACATACCCTCCGAGCCAACCTCACCGCATTGGTACAGTCCGGCGTCCCTCCAGACGCTCGTATTCAGCTACATAGCCAACGCCCGCAATGGTGGCCGAGACCTCCCCCTCGGGGAGTTCGTGAGAGAGTTTCAGGGCCTCTCGCGCACGTCGAAGGCTAAGGCCGTCTGCGCGGAGCTGCCCGCGTTCAAGCATCTCTCGGACTTCGAGGAGGACCCCGACGCGGTAGGCGAGCTACTCGCCCGTATGCAGGAGGCGTCTAAGTCACCCAAGCACACCGCTTTAGGCTTCGTGGGCGAGGAGCACTTCCGCGCCTTCCTTGAGAGCGTCTACGAGGTAAAGGAGGCCAAGTACGTGCGGAGGTCGGGCTTCCTACCTTCTGGCCTGCCGTTCACCTTTGAGTTTGCGCTTGCCCACCTGGATCAGCCCGGGCACCTGTACACGGCGATCAACTTCTCGCCTACCTTCGGGGACCCGTTGGAGGGAACGACGCTCGCCGGGCCTCAATTCAAGGCGCACGGGATCAGCGGCTTCTTGTCGGCAGGGCATGCCCTGCCGAAGACCGACCATGCGTGGTACTTCTCGCCGGCGAGCGTAGCGGTGGTGGCCCACATCATCACCCCCGCGCCGATCTTCCTTGACCGGGGTAAGACGAGGCTAAACATGGAGGGCAGCTAGTGACTAAGAAGAACTTCGACGGTGACCCCGGCGGCCTCATTGGTGATGCCATATTCAGCGTCATAAAGCCCATCTACAAGGAGGGCGAGAAGGTTAAGAAGTCTCGCCGCTCGACGCGTAGGACGTACTACGCTCCTGAGCCAAAGGTCTCCCAGAAGGCGATCGTGTTCTCCGTACTCGGGAGGGCGATCCAGAACGCCGGCGCCTACTTCAGCGCTCGAGACCTCTACTATGCCACCCGGGCGCTTGCCTACGCCCATCGTGAGTGGGAGGAGGGCAAGCGTCTAGGGTATTCCTACTTCTCTCAGAGCCTACTCGGCGAGTACCAGGAGCGGTACGGTGCGATACCCGGCCTCTGGCGCGACCCGCGCGGCAACCTGCACGAACCGCACACCGGGGGCACGGTGGCTATAGGCACCCGTGAGATCGCCGCTTATGAGTTCCCCGAGTACTCCTTCGACAAGATCCTCTACGTCGAGAAGGAGGGCGAATGGCCGAAGCTACAGGCCGCGCGGATAGCAGAGCGCTATGACATGGCTATCGCTTCGGCTAAAGGCTATCCCGTCGAGGCCGTGCGCGAGTTGTTCGCCCGTGCCGAAGGCGGCGACTATCAGCTCTTCGTTTTTCACGACGCCGATATAGACGGCTACGAGATAGCGCGGGTTCTACGTGAGGCCACGCGGCGGATGCCGCGTCACTCGGTCGAGGTTATAGACATCGGGCTCACCATCGAGGACGCAGTGACGATGGATCTTGACTCCGAGCCGTACTATCGCAAGAACGGCGTCCCTTGGAAGCTACGCCGGCGGCTTTCGGATCTGGAGCGCGAGTATTTCCGGGGCCGTCATGGTGATCGCATCGAGCTGAACGCCATCCTGCCCGATGCGCGCCGCATCGAGTACATCGAGCGTAAGCTGGAGGAGAACGGCGTCCGTGGCAAGGTGATACCGCCCGACGGTCGCCTCGGTGAGTTGTCCGGTGAAATCTACCGTGAAGAGCAGGACGCGTGGATCGACACTATGGTGAAGGAGATGTTCCTGGAGGAACTGAAGAAGGAGTTGGCCAAAGAGTTCGAGGAACACTTCGAGCTTGATGCGCCTACCGTCCGTAAAAGCATCGAGGAGAAGTTCGAGAAGGACCGCGCCCTCTCCTGGCGTGCCGCCCTCAAGAAGAGATTCGCGGAGCTTCAGGAGGAGCACGACGATGCCCTCAGAGAGGCCGTGCGGATGAAGGTGCGGGAGCGCCTCGAGGCTGGCGGGTGAGCTATGTGTTCCGTCGAGGGTCGTTGCGGCAACACTTCCGCTCACGTGAGCCCGACATAGCGGAGCTCCCGCGAGGTAGCAGCCTCCGGGAGCGGATCAAGAGGAGGATATCTTGATCGACCAGAGTCTAGCGCAGCATGAGGTAACAACGGGTTGGTTGCTAGAAGCGGCCCGGCAACCGTTGCCGGGCCGCTTTTGTTTCGAGGTAGCTATGTGGCCGCTCCCTTGTGTACGCGGACACAGCGCCACAACACGGCGAGTTTCCGAGAATGTTCACTCTCGGCTACTCGAAGGCGGCCGGTTGCAGGTAGTTGATGCAACCGGTTGCATACTCTCCTGGCTTGATCTCCGTGGGGAGGATCAAGCGGTGTAGCGAGCGTGTTACG
>MWVV01000881.1_pt1 | contig 10845 bp, 13 predicted proteins | sample 1047281 | NCBI WGS metagenome assembly MWVV01 (sample SAMN06349986, study PRJNA376086) | soil metagenome | isolation source: PT-2 sample Antarctic (ecotone) soil | place: Antarctica | collected 2015-01-13 | reverse complement strand
AGCCTCTGCGTTCCCAGGCCGCCACCAGTGCCGCAGCAGCAATTACCGCCGCCCAAGCCAAGCCCTGTGATGCTTTTGCCAGCGCCAAACACATCTTTTGCACCTTTGAAAAGCCCAACTAATCGCGTCGCCTGCGGCAAAACAACGGCAAGACCGAGCATCCAGCGGCGTGACGTTTCATCGAGCGAAGAAAACCACTTCACCGCTTCGCGCACCGGCGGAATGAGTTGGTTTGTCAGTTTCAACGCATCGCCGGCCAGCGGCATGAGAGCCATGCCGGTCATGGAAAATTGCTCCGCGAGCTGATTTTGCTGCGCGCGAAGGCGGTTCGCCGGGCTGTCTTTGGTGATTTCGGCGTTATTGAAAGCCTTGCCCTCGCGAAAACTCTTTAGAATGAAGCCGGCGCGCGCCTGCAATTTCTGCTGCTCCGTTAGCTCCGAATTGGCGGCGGCGATACCGTTTTTATACGCGTACTCTTTCGTGGCCGCATCCGACAAATAGACAGAGTACTTTCGGAGCGGTTCACTTTCGCCGTTAATGCCGCTTTGGAGCGCAGCAAAAGCCTCGCGCTCATCTTTCACGTTGTAAAAGCTGATTATGTCGCGCGCCGCCTGCGTATAGGCTTTGCTCATTTGAGCCGCGCCGGCTTCATCCATTCCGCCGGCAGTGAACTGCGTCTGGAATTGCGCGGCGTTGCGGCGCGTCTCGAACTGATTGAAGCCCAGACGGTCAGATAAGCCGCTGCTCCATTTGTTGATATCGCCGGTGCGCGAACCAAAAACCTGCTTTACCATGTCTTCGCTCTCGAAGGTGTCCATGCCGTTCTTACCGGCTGCCAGCATCATCGCAATGGCGCTCCCGCTCATGGCGTTGGAAAGTCCCATTCCAATGCGCGAATTGGTGCCAAGCATTCCACCGCTCGCCGCCATCATCGCACCCGTCAGCGTTCCGCCGCCTTGCATGAAACTGCGTGAATTGAGGCCGCCTCCCGATGCTTTCGCCTTGCTCATGGCGTGCGCGTAAGCACCGGCGGCTTTCGTGGCTTTATTCATGTCATCGGCGTGTCGCTGCCAGCTTGCGTTCAAACTCCTCATCCAACCGATATAAGCGTCGCCGCCGGAAATACCGACGTGCGTGATAGCATCGTCGCTTCCGCCAAAACCACCCAAGCCCAAGCCAATCATAAGCCACCTCAGTTGTTTCGTGCCGTCAGATATTTCACGTCGGGCGAGTTGCTCCAATGGTTCAAAAACTCTTGGAAGCTTGTCGCGCCGACTCGATAAAGTTCCGCGAGCTCCGGCGCTTCAACGTGCGCGCAGAACGCAAAAAACTCCGCTTCCTTTTCGGCATTCATCGGCGGATCGTAGGGACTTGCCAGCGCAACACGGTAAAGAAAGCCTTCGCGCTGCATCAAACCTTCATCCATCAACCCGCGCCACTCGCGTACGATGTCGCCGGCTTTCATTTCGCCGATCTTGCCTGAAAGCTCCATTTCGCGGACAGCAAGAATGTCGCGCATCGATTTTCCATTTTCGTTTTGCATGGGGTTCTCCGAAATTGCTGCGAGTACTCGCGCGCATTTTCACATTCATAAACAACATTATCCTGCATCAAACGGCGAAAAGCCGCGCCGATATTCAACTTTTAGCGTCCAAACCGATGCTATATCAAATGTGAAAACCATCGAAACGCCGCGCATTTTCCTTTCGCCTGTCAATAATCCCTGAACGACCTATGATAATGCGCGCCGTTCTGAAATCCTGAAACTGCTCCATAAACCGCGCGGATTATCATAGGTCGTTCAGCGCGGCTTTTCATCGGAGCGCGTTTCCTTCTGGCGCTGCATGATTTCCAAGAGCAGATTCAACTCGTCGGGGCTGCAAAGCGCTGGATCAATCCCGCCCGATGCTGGCGGCGGATCCTCACGCGGCGGGACTTTATACAGGCCCAAAAGCAGGCAGCGCGCATGCGAGATTTTCAGCAACCTGTCTATCGCTTTTAGGTCGCCTTTCATCGCTTTTTGCCAGATCGCGAACTGAGCCGAGTCAAGCCTTTCCGATTCCAGAACAATCATCTGCGCCGCTGTCTCGCGCGTTTCCGTCTGAGCTTCTTCCATCACCATTTTTGCATCGGCGTGGACGGTGGAAAGCGCGACATTCAAATGCGCTGCGATGTCGCGATAATTCAAGCCGGTCGCGCGATATTTCATTACCGCGCGCCTTCTTTCCGCGATTCTTTCTTTTGCTCCCTTTCGTGACATGATTAGTTCGGAAATCTCTCATCTGTTCAGTGAACACGAGTATTTGTTCGATTTCTGCACCTAAATAAGGCGAAAAACCTTGCAAACCCGTCTAAAAATGGAATGAATTGCGCGAAAAATCGAACAAAAACGCGACTTGTTCGGCTTTTTCAGCCTGTTTTCAGACTTTTTGCGCGGCGCGTTCGCGTTCCAAATGTCTGGCTACGGTGCCGACTGCCTGATTTATTTGGTAGCCAAGTGGCGCCGGCTCCGGTGGAAAATCGTTCGCCCCGATGCTTGGCGCGACGATCTTGAGATCGGACGTTTCTTCTACGCCACCTTCGCACAAAAGACGCCGCGCCGCCGTTGGCACGCTTTCATAGTATTTCATGCTGTTTTGCCCCGATTGATCGGCGCCGGTTTGTCGCAGAGTACCCACAAGCTGCTCGAATTCTCGCCTCGTTGCTACGAGCTCGTGACGCTGTAAAAGGATCGCTTCACACGCCGCGAAAAGTGCATCGCCGGCGTCGTGTTGCTTTTCCTCAATGCGACGCCAGATTTCATCCGCGCGCGCCGCTAAATCACAAAGCGCGACGGCTTTTTTCTCGCGTTCCGCCTGCGCCTGTAAATCCGCCTGCTCCGCTTCCAACGCTGCAATGCGGCTGCTGAGGTCGTGGCAGGCGTTGAAAAGCGCCGTAGCACGATTTTGCGCGGCGGTGACCGCTTCCACGGCGCCGGCGCCGGCGCCGTCTGCGAGTTCGCGGCTTGCGGCAGAGGCAGCGCGAGTACTTGCGGCGTGCTGCGCTTCGATTTCTTTCAGGCGGTCGCGTTTCTGTGCCAATTCCGCCGCCAGATTTTCGGCGGTCTGCGTTTGTTCGTTCATCATGTTTCGTTTCCTCAATTTTGAAAAATGGGCGTTTCCAGTACTCGCGCCATTTCATCATCAGCGGCGATGCCGGCATCAGTCACGCTTTCCAAGCCGCCACCGGTCGCAGCTTCGAGCCGGCGCTTCGCCGCTTCAAGTGCGTTCCGAGTTCGCACGCGTTCATAAACGCTCGCGTCAGGATCGTCGAGCTGCGTTTTCAGCTTGTCGATTTCCGCTTGAAGCTTTGCGCTTTCAGTTGTTTTCGCCATCGATTTCTTCTCCTTTTTCATCTCGCGAGTACTCGCAGCGGGCTTTGTGAATGTTCATTGTGTGGCTTCCTCGTGATCATCGAAGATGCTGTCATCAAATTCATTTTCTTTTTCTTCAGGTACCGCACCAACCGCACCAACCGCACCAAAAACCGGAAAGGGTTCTACAAGAAAATCTTACGCGAAGGGCTTTCTCGGAAAACACTGCGGTTACTGCGGTTACTGCGGTACCTCGTCGTTCGACAAAAGCCCAATTCCACGCCAACGATTCCCTGTTGCTCCGCGATAACTATCAAATTTGCGCTTCTTCAACTCAATTCCGAGCGTGCGCTGTGTCCCGATTTTCTCGCCACCCTCGCGGCTCCAGCGTTCCCACGCGCTCCACAATTCGCTCGCCGCCGCCGTGTGGTTCTCGCCAACAATGCAGCAACTTTGCAGAAAGTCCGCAAGTGCGTCCTGCTCTGCGCGGTACTCGTTGACGGCCTTTTGAACTTCATCAGGAACCGACAAACCGCTTTCGTAGACATCGTGCAAGCCGTCCAGCGCCCAATTCAAAATGCCGCTCACTTCGCCACGCAACTTGTCGCACAACTGCGGGTCGCGTTCGTTGACCGGAATTGGTTGGCTGAAGGGAATTAAGCGCGGCCTTCTCCACATTCCGCCGCTTGTATCGACGATTTTCGGCTTGCTGTTGCCGAACATCCAAAGCGTAAATTGTGGGTCGAATATCGTCGCCCTCTTCTCGAATAAGCCGCGTGCTGAGATGAGGTCGCGTCCGGTCAAGTCCTTGATCAGCGTCGCGTTAAGTGTGTGCTTGCTGTCGATCTCGTGAACCGTGACAAGCCGCGCGCCTTTGAGCGCTAGAAGATCGGGTGACGGCGCTTCGGGCTTGCGCTTGTCGTTGGCCTGCATAATGGTTTCGGCTTGTGTTTTATGGCCGTAGCCGCCTAAAAGCCATTCGAGTACTCGCAGGAAAGTAGATTTGCCGTTGTCACCATCGCCATAGAGGAAAACGAAAAATTCCTCGAAAACTTTGCCGGAAAGCGAGACGCCGACCAGCTTTTGCAGATAGCGCCGCGTTTCGGTGTCGGGAATCCATCGTTCCATGCACGCGCGCCAGATGCGGTACTGCGCGTCTGGATCGAAATGAACTGGTGACTGGTGCGTAAGAAGGTCGTCGGGATTGTGCGGTCGCAATTCGCGCGACGCTAAATGGAGCGTGCCGTTGGCGACATTGAAAAGGTCTAAATCGGTGTCGAACTGTTCGGGCGTGATGCTCATGCCTGAAACGCTTTTCGCGTCTTTCAGCATGGTTTCGCGGGCTTTGCAGCTTGCGAGTTTGGCCGCGTGTTTAAGCAGTCGGGCGCGCTTGTCGTCGTCGGTTTCGCGGATGGCTTCAACGGGCAACGCAAGGCTCGTTTCCTTGGCGCATTTTTCCGCCGCGCCGTGTTCGTCGGCTCGCCAGCAGCCGGCTTCGTAATTGGCCCATTTGTTCCAGACGCCGCACCAACGTAAACGGTGACGGTGTTCATGCGCGAAGCGGTCACCGTCGCCAATATCGTTGAGTGGGAATGTCGCAGGCTCGTGGTATTCGCCGATTTGCGCGGCCAGCTCGCGCGCAGCTTCAAGTTCACGGCCTTCCGTGTTCGGCGGAATCTTATCTGCGGGGTCTCGTAGAAGAGAGAGAGGAAGCCGATTTAGCCATTCGAGCGCGTCAATGGCGGCGTAGACATCTGGACTTTCGGATTTGCTTATTTCGACTAGGCGTGCTTGTGCCTTCTGGCGGCTCTGCGTTTCTTTGAGTAACCGCCAGATGATTTCGTGATCGTGGTCGAGGTTGGGATTTAAGTTGCGCGTGATTTCCGGCTTGCGAAAAGCCAGCGCGACGATGCTTTCTTTGGGGCAAGTCCAATCCGGCGCGATAACTTCCGGGGTGTGGCCGTTGAGGTGCGCACCATTTCTGCTGCGTGGTACTTGCGCGAGAATTGTATTATCTGTTTTACTCTGCATTAGAACATTCCTTGAAGCCCGCCTCTTATCGACTGCGAATCGATTGGCGGGCTTTTTGATGCCTGCCGTAAGATTTGAGCTATTGAATTGGTGCGTCTGTGTCTGTGATCGCGCGCCTGGCATTACGGCGGCGGTCTAAATACGGCCCGAAAAACAGCAATGGCGCATCCTTCCCCCGTGTGTCTCAAAGACGGGACAGAGAAAAGATGCGCCACAATTGGAAGCCTGGGCCGGCTGATATTCGATTTTTTCACGAGGAATTCCTCGCTGGCATAATTTTACTCGTTCGCCCGCATCGCGCGCAACGGATAACGATCGGCAAAGCATCAGATTCGAGTACCAGCCCCTCGAATGGAGCATGATCGCGGGCACGATGCGCCTCTCGTGGATCACGTTCGGCAATGAAATCCAGTGGCGTAAGCGAGCGCCTTTGCCGAGCCGCTGATCGGCGCGTCTTGATGAACACGCCCTTGCTGAATCCGTAGCCGGCTTCCAGACGCACCCAGCCATCAATGCGCTGGCCCAACCGCTCAGGACAAACAGTTGCCCAGCAAAATAATTGCTTTCTCCCGTTGTGGGTTTTTTCCCGCGCCGGCAAAATCGCATCCGCGAATAGATCAGCGTGTGAGTATTGGCTCATAGTCGAATTCCTAATGTTCGTGCGATGACCCGCTGCCACGCGTTCAGCTTTTGGCGCGCCGGCGCGCGCTGCTGGGCGATCTTTGGCTCGTCCACCTCTTTACCCGCCGCGCCGCCTTTGCGCGCCTCCTCGTCATTCTGCGCGCTTCTTCCGTCTTGCGAGTACTCGCCGCCTGGCAACGCTTTGAAGCTATTCAGCGCCCGCGTCAATTCGCGCACGCTCGCGGTCGCCTCAGCAGCCTGGCGGTTCGCGGCTTCCACTTGCGCGCGCCACTGATCGGCGTTTTCGCGCTCACGCTGTACGGCTTCCCGCTCGCGTTCCAATGCTTCGCGCAGCATCGCATTTTCGGTTTCCGCTGCGAGTACTCGCAAATCGTTTTCGTCGCCGTGCGAACGCTTGGAAGCGGTTGGAAGTGCAGCGGTTGGAACGGTTGGCACATCTGCCGAGCGGTTGGAACCGGCTGGAACTTCCAAGCGCTGCGAGTTCAAATCAGCATCGTTTTGGCTTCCAACCGTTCCAACCGCTTCCAACCGCTGCGCGAGTACTTGCCACTTCCAACCGCCGCCATCAAGCGCGACTTTTTCGGCTTCCACCGTGCCAGCCGAGATGCGTTTTCGCAGCGTCTTTTCGCTGACGCCGACGCGCGCCGCCGCCTCGGTTACGGAAAGCCAGACGCCTTCATCGGGCGCATCATCGCGCGACGTGTCGCGAGTACTCGCATCGGTTTCGTTTATTTTCATGGCTGGCGCGCTGTAAAATCCTTACAAGACGCTGCACCTATGGCGCGCGAGTACTCGCATTTATGATGTTGGCCGGTTCCATAATCGCGACGTTTTCACCGGCTTCGTAGCGCCGGAAGTCTTTCCCGTTGAAAGTCAAAATCCCGTGCAGCTCGTGCACCTTCATCGCGGCGACAAGGCGCGCATCATGGCCGTTGACACCACTCACGCCGTAGCTTGCGACGAGGCGGCGCCACTGGCGGAAAATATCGGCATTGTCGGGTAGCAACGAAAACAGCTTTTCAAGGCGCGCCAACTCGCCATCGGCTTCCGCCGGTGCCCAGCCCAGACCGCCGCGCGCGACGCCTGGCCGCGTCGCCACCGCCCAAAACTCGTAAAGCGTTTGCGGCACGATGCAAAGTTCTTCGCCGCGCGCCGTGAGTACTCGCAGCGCATGATCGGCCACGCTGAAAAGCGGATCGTCGGGCGCCGCTTGTCGCAGCAAAACATTGGCATCGACTAAAACGCGCAAAGGCATCAGGCGCCGCGCCCTTCATAAATCGCTTCCCGCGAAACCGCAGCATCGGAAAGCGCCGCGCCTTGCGAGTACTCGCGGGCCACTGCGACAAACTCATTCATCAGCGCCAGCCGTCGCGCGATTTCGGCCTTGTCCATCGCGGTCATATCGGCGCGGCGTTCCTCACGCGAGTACTCGCGCGCTTTTCCGTTGCTTTCCACTTTGCGCCGGCGCGTGATACGACGCCGCGCCGCTTCCTTCAAAACGATTGTCATGCCTTCACCTCTGCGCGAGTACTCGCGGATTTCTTTCCGTTGACCGGCGCTTCCATTTCAACGCCGGCGCGCGCCGCCAGCTTGCGAAGGTTGGCAACCGCCGCGCGGCTGGCTGGCAAGCGCGCTTCGTACTCGCAGCGCCGCGCCGTCGTAAACGACACGCCGATCGCGTCTGCCATTTCCCGCTGCGAAAGTTTCAACGCTTTGCGCGTTTCCAAAACCGTATTCATTTGGTCATCACCCAAAGCATATTATAACGTGTCCAATCGGACATAGCGCACAAAAGAAAAAATAATTTTCTCGCAAGCCTTGACGTGCCCATTTGGACACGCTATAATATCCGTTGTGAGTGTTCTTTTGGGCACTTACGAAAAACAAAAAAGCGACGGCGCAAACTTTCCAGGGCACGCGCCGCCGCCAATCACAAGGAGTGATCGAGAATGAGTATCGCAGAAGGTTTGAAGGGTGTGCTGCAAAATCGCGACGAGGTTATGATGCGCGGCGACTACGGCATGGAATTATTCGCCAAGCGCACCGCATCGGGCGAAAGCGCGCTGTCGATGCGCGCGACGAATCACTGGGAATTGATTCTCCTCATCGGCGCCGACGGCACGGTGAAGCGCCAGAGCGTCCTTTTTGAGTGCGTTGTGGAGACGTTCGCTGCGATGATGCGCGATGAAGCGCAGAAAGCCGCGCAGACGCCGCCGGTGCGCGAAACGATGCCAGTGCCCGCCGCGCCGCAAGAGGCCGCGCAATGCGTCGCCAGAGTGCCGCGCTGTACTTTCTTGAAAGATGTGCGCCGCGCTTATGCCATCGCCACGAAAGCGGGTTTGAACGTGAAAGCCGATGAAGCGATGCGCGCGGCGTTTGGCGCTTTCCTCTGCAAGCCGGTGGCATCGCGCGAAACGCTCAACGGAAGCGACTGGCGCGCGGTCGGCGACGCAATGAAGGCTGGTTATCTGACTTGGTAAGAAGCCGCGAGTACTCGCAAGCCGCACCGCTTGCGAGTACTCGCGCAAAGGAAACGCGATGAACAAAACGCGACGCCAACAATTGAAGCGCGCGGTGAAGGCGCTGGATGCTCTGCAAGGCGATTTGTTGGAACTCGCCGACGTGGAGAAGGTAGGCATTGAGAAACTGCGCGGCGGCTTGCGAACAGGCCCGCAGATCGAAACGATGCAGCTCAGCGCCGACGCTTTGAACCATGCCGCCGACGGCCTTGATCGAGTCATTCTAGCGATTGAAGATGCCTCGGACGGAGAGGAAAGCGAGTGTTCGCAAAAAGAAAATCTGCACATCAATTTCGATGTCGCAGAAAAAGGAATAAATCATGTTGACAACAATTCTCGCCGTCATGTTTTGCGCCGCCGCCGTCGTCATTGCGGAGCTTCGTAAGCGCCGGCTGGTGATCGAGCGGCGCCGCAATGCGATTTTGCGGCGTCGCGTGCGAACGCTCCGAAGCGTGATCGCGGCTCAAAAAGAGGCCGCAGAGGAAGCGGATCCGCGCGAGTACTTGCGCGCGGCCGCGTGGAATTGATCGCTGCGCCGTTCGTCGAAAAGAAGCGCCGCGCCGGAACTTTCCGGCGCGGCGTTGTCGCGTCTGCGGTTTCCAAACGTCTGGAAAAGCGCCGTCGCGTTTAACTAACAAATAAATAAAAATTGTCTAGTAAAAGCGCCGCCGCATGAACGCGACGGCCATAACGAAAAGGCACGTCGCGAGACCTGCGAGTACTCGTGCGATGCGCGCAGATTTCGCCGGAAACGGCGATTCCAGCGCCGAAAAGAAAAGCCGCGCCCAAATACACCGGACGCGGCACTTTTGCGTTTCAGGGCGATTTCCCGAAGTCATCGATCTGACTTTCCTTCATCACTTGCAAGATGAATTCATCGTCTTCATCGTGCGGCGGAAAGGAGTCTCGCGTCACTCTCTCGAATTGAATGCCGTGATCGTTTGGATACGGCTCGCGGTGATTGTTTTCGCCAAGCCAGATCACCATCGGAATGCCGTCTGGAAACGCGGCGCAAGTACGATGTCGCGTGCGATGCCAATGAATGCAGAGCGTGCAGGACGGACTATGCAGCGGGATTTGATCGCTTTCATCTAAAAGCCAACCCCCATCATCGGTATCGTTTTTCATCGCGTTTCCTTCTCTCAATTTTCCGCTATTTCGCGCGTTTTTACGAGCAAATGCTTTACTTTGCTTTACAAGATCAACTTTTCGGCTTGCGAGTACTCGCGCGCGCTCTCGCAACTTTATTTGAAGTGTTTTTAGTTATCAAGTAAACATATTTTGTCAAGTAAAAGCGTGCCGGCAATGCTGCGAGTACTCGCAGGAAAAAGAAGCCGTTGGCAGCCGATTTAAGCGCAGAAAAGCGCCGCGCGGAGAAACTCGCGCGCGGCGCTTTTTCGTGTCGGGAATGACCGCCAGCGCGTCAAAGTGAAGGTGCCGCGAGTACTCGCAGCACCCTACATCGCGGCGCGTCCCGGTGTGTTCACCAGAAAATTAAGATTGCGCGCTACTGCCTCGCCCGGGCCGCTGGGAATCTCGTAAGACACCTGGACGCCGCCGGATCGCGTGCGCGAAGCGTTGCCGCGCACTTTTCGCGTTCCCGACGATTCGTCATCCGGCCCGAAGAACATTTCGCTTATGGCCTTCGTGCGCTTGTCCCAGACGTTTTCCACTACGTCGCTCGGTTCGGCGCGGCGCGGCGCGATCACGCCGTCTTTGCCTTTCTGTGCATCAAGCCATTTCAATTCGGGCGACCTTTTGTTCGATGCTTCCAATCGCCCAAACAGTTCTTTGCGACGTTTTTCCAACGTCGAATCCATGAACTCATCAAGTGCCGAAACTCCCGTCAGTCGCTTATACCACGTCGTTTCGCTCAATTTACGACTGGCGAAGCCATGAACCCTTTGCAACGGATCGCTGCTCGCGCTCATGTCCTCATCGCTTTTATGCGTCGCATCGCGCATATATCCGGGCAGCTTGTAAGCCGCCACGCCGCCCGCCGCGATGATTCCCGCGGTTCCCGCCGTTCCCATGCCGAAAGCCGACAGTCCCGCAGGTAGAAGGCGCGCCATTGTACCGGTTGCGCCTGCCTCTGGCGCGAGAGCTTTCCAACCAAGTGCGGTTTTCCACCATGGCGGCGCCGGATTCGCGCCACCGGGTAGCCTCTGCGTTCCCAGGCCGCCACCAGTGCCGCAGCAGCAATTACCGCCGCCCAAGCCAAGCCCTGTGATGCTTTTGCCAGCGCCAAACACATCTTTTGCACCTTTGAAAAGCCCAACTAATCGCTCGCCCTGCGGCAAG
>MWVV01000880.1_pt1 | contig 10864 bp, 10 predicted proteins | sample 1047281 | NCBI WGS metagenome assembly MWVV01 (sample SAMN06349986, study PRJNA376086) | soil metagenome | isolation source: PT-2 sample Antarctic (ecotone) soil | place: Antarctica | collected 2015-01-13 | reverse complement strand
GGATTCGACCGTCGCCGTCACGTCACGCAGCGCGTAAAGTTTTCTGTCAGCTGGGACAAGCTTTTTTGTTTGTCCAGCCATCGCAAACCCGCATTTTTTAACAATTTGTTTGAATCGTTCGATTGAAAGATTTACATCATAGCCGTCGATTGATTCGAGTTTATCGAGCGTTCCGCCAGTGTGTCCGAGTCCGCGCCCGGAAATCATCGGAACGAACACGCCGCACGCCGCGACCATCGGTGCAATAACCAGAGATGTTTTATCGCCCACGCCGCCCGTCGAGTGTTTGTCGGCTTTTGGCGCGTCGATGTCTGAGAAATCAATTGTATCCCCGGATTCGAGCATCGCCTTTGTCAAATTATTTTGCTCTTCAAGCGAAAAGCCTTTGAGAAATATTGCCATCAAAAGCGCGGACGTTTGATAATCTGCCCAAATTTCATCTGTCACGCCCCTGACAAAAGCGTTTATCTCCTGCCGGGATAACTCTTGCCCGTCGCGTTTTTTGGCTATAATTTCTTGTGGACGCATTTATAAAATAATAATCTGATAACTGCGAAAAAGTATTTGTTTTTTAATAAATTTCAGGCATAATAAATTTATATGAAGATGAAATATATCGCTGCCATCGCCGCATTTACCGCAACATTTTTTCTTTCCGTTTTGCTGATCGGTTTGCCCAAAACAAATTTTCTCTCCCGGCATCAATGCAATATAAAAGTGCGACACACCGTAACTTCTCTTCTCGAACAGGATATTGCCTTCGGAGATAAGCGAGACGCGCAAACGAATTCGTTGTATCTTTCGATTGGTTCTGCCGAGTTAACTTATACTTCAAATGAATATGCCGAGATTGTAACAGAGTACGTCCGCAAATCGGAAAGTATGAATGATTCAACGCTCCCGCCGGATTTTCGGCTCGCCTGGCGCAATCATATGAAGGCTTGGCGCGAACATATGGATTTTCTCGATGTTGCAAAAGAATCATTCTTTACAAGAAATAGCGAAGGCGAATTCTTTAAAGTATTTGAACATCAAGATCAGGAAATAACCAATACCTGGCGCAAAGTAGAATTTTTCGGCAGAAAATATGGCGCTAACAATCTGCGGTATTAATTAATTTTAGTTGAAGAAAAATATTTAATTTTCCGGTTTTTCTCCAGCAAAATAACGGCTTCAGCTTGGATCGCGCGGCTAGTTCCGACGGCATCAACGCCTTCGCCGGTTTTAGCTTTCACGCTTACCGTATCAATTCCAATTTCCAGACTGCGTGCTAGATTTTCGCGGATAGCGTCAATAAATGGGCGCAATTTTGGCTTTTCCAAACTAACGATTGAATCGACGTTGACGATTGCGAAGCCTTTTTCCTTCGTCAAACGCATTGCTTCCGCCAAAAACACACGACTGTCCGCATTTTTCCAGCGCGCGTCTTTGTCTGAAAAATGCGAACCGATGTCGCCCAGAGCAAGCGCGCCCAAAATTGCGTCCGTCACCGCGTGAAAAAGAGCGTCAGCATCGGAATGTCCGACCGCGCCGAGGTCAGAATCAATTTCAACTCCGCCCAGAATCAATTTTTTGCCCGCTTCAAGGCGATGAATGTCATTGCCGAATCCGATGCGATACATAATTTTCAAATCAGTAATCAGTTTTCTTTTTCACGAAGGAAAAACTCCGCAATCATTTGATCTTCGGGATATGTAATTTTAATATTTTTCGCGCTTCCTTCAACGACTGCAATCTCAAAACCCAGTTTTTCCACTAAAAAACATTCGTCCGTCGCGTTCTCGTCCCCGATATTTTCCGCAAAAGCGCGTTTTAAAATTTCATAACGAAATGCCTGCGGAGTAAGTGCGCGTTTGAGACGGCGACGGTTAATTGTGTTTGTAATCTTGCCGTCCACAACTTCTTTGATTGTATCAGTTACGTCTGCTACCAGACACGCCGCGCCTATTTCTTCGGCTTTTGCGACAACTTCTGTAATTTCAGCGACGGAAACCATCGGGCGAGCGCCGTCGTGAACAGCGACTATTTTAATATCTGGCTGATCGATGGCTCTAAGTCCATTCAATACTGATTGTGAGCGAATGTCTCCGCCCGCCACTATTTTTTTAAGTTTTTTTAAATTGTATTTTTCGAGTACCGCTGAAAGATTTGCTATTTCATCGGATGCTAATACAAGGATAACTTCATCAATCGCAGAGCAGATTTCAAAGCGTAAAAGTGTATGAACGATAACGGGTTTTCCGAGAATTTCAAGAAACTGTTTGGGCGTTTGCGCGCCGAATCTTCGGCTGTTTCCGGCGGCGACGATGACAGCTATATTCATATCTGGAACGATTCATTTTTATTCTTCAACAATTGTTGGCTCGCGCAATTGCTGCGTCGCTTTTCGAAAAGTTGTGGCGCGTGATTCGTGAATATTTGTTGAGTTTTCGTAATTGTCTTCTTTCTCTTCCCACAAACGTCCAAAAATCATTTTTCCGGCAGTCGTCTGCAGAACGCTGGTTACTGCGACATCAGCCGACTTACCGATAAGGCGCCGCGCGTTATCGACAACAACCATTGTGCCATCATCTAAATAAGCGACTCCCTGGTTATATTCTTTACCTTCCTTCAAGATAAAAACGCGCATCGCCTCTCCGGGCAGGACGACCGGTTTTAAAGCGTTAGCGAGTTCGTTTATATTAAGAACATTGACGCCGCGCAGTTGCGATACTTTATTCAGATTAAAATCGTTAGTGACAATGACGGCTTCGAGTTCCTTGCCGAGTTCGATCAATTTCAAGTCGACTTCTTTGACCGCCGGAAAATCGGTTTCGATAATTTGAATATCGAGATTGCTGTTGTTGCGCAGACGCTGCAGCATATCAAGCCCGCGCCGTCCGCGTTGACGTTTCGACGAATCGGGTGAGTCAGCGACTTGCTGAAGCTCGGTTAAAATAAACTGCGGAATGATCAGAGTTCCGCCGAGGAAGCCGGTTTCTGCCACGTCTGCGATCCGCCCATCAATGATGACGCTCGTGTCGAGAACTTTATAATCGCGCTTGGAGAGATTTTTATCGCTGAAAATTCCACCGAGCATTGAAAGATCGATAAATTCCCCTTTTGCCCCACCCACCATCAATCCGATATACGCCATAAAAAAAGCCAGCGCGACCGTCAGAAAAGTTTTCATTTCGGCGTTAACGGCAGTCGTTTCCTGCGAGCTAATCAACATTCCGATCAGATATGCGCCAACAATTCCGAGTGTCGAACCGATTGCCGCGCCGATTAAAGTTTTAAGCGAAGCGCGGCGGGCGCGCATTTCAAAACCAATCACAAAAAGGGCAATAATAATTCCGAAAATTCCCGAGATAAATTGTCTTGCGCCTCTGCCGAGAGCCTCTGACAGATGCGTCGTCTGTGACAGTGGATTCAGCAGATAGCCCATTAAAGCTAAAAGTAAGATAAATATTATTCTAATTATGATGACGTCAAGCTTCATATCGGATAGATTCTAACACGAATTTAATTTTAAGAATACCTACAAACTGGCATCTGAGATTTAGGTTATTCGATTGTTAGAATGGAGCTTTCGAAGTAAAATATTTCTCTAAACACGCATTTTTCAACGAATGAAAATTTCTATTCTTTATGGCAAAACAACCGGCAACGATTTATGTGTGTCAAAACTGCGGCAACCAAGCGCGGAAATGGCAAGGCAAGTGTGATGATTGCGGTGAATGGAACACTTTCGTGGAAGAAAAATTTCGCCCAACAGCGCAAACGGTCGGCAAGGGCGCGACGGCAGCACTCAGCGCACGGCAATTTCGTGAAACAAAACCCATTTCCTATAACGATATCGAATCGCAGGATGACGCGCGAACTTCAAGCGGAATCGAGGAATTTGACCGCGTTCTCGGTGGCGGAATTGTCGCCGGCTCGCTCGTTTTAATCGGCGGTTCTCCAGGAATTGGCAAATCCACGCTTGTCGCGAAAGTTGCCGACAATCTGAGCGCAAAGAATCTAAAAGTTCTTTACGTCTCCGGCGAAGAATCCGAAAGACAGATCAAAATGCGCGGCGAAAGATTAGGCTTAAATGCCGAAAATCTGTATCTCCTGCCCGAAACCAACCTCGAAACGATTCTCGACGAAATCGAAAAATTAAAACCTGATACGATAATTGTTGATTCAATCCAGACGGTTTTTTCACCGAGAATCGAATCGGCGCCCGGCTCGGTCAGCCAGGTGCGCGAAGTCGCCGGACAATTTATGATGTTTGCGAAAAGCACGAATGTTCCGGTTTTTCTTATTGGGCACGTCACAAAAGAAGGTTCGATTGCCGGACCAAAAGCGCTCGAACATATTGTTGACACGGTGCTTTACTTTGAAGGCGACCGCCATCACAATCATCGAATCATCCGCGCCACAAAAAATCGTTTCGGCGCGGCAAACGAAATCGGCATTTTTGAAATGACGAACGAAGGCTTACAACCTGTTGCCAATCCCTCCGAAGTTTTTCTTCAGGAACGTCCCGAAGGCGCCAGCGGTTCGGTCGTGACGGTTTGTATGGAAGGCACGCGCCCGATGCTCGTTGAAGTGCAGGCGCTTGTTTCGGGCACAAAATTCGGCACGGGCAGACGGATGGCGCAGGGATTTGACTACAATCGGACTTCCCTTCTGATCGCCGTACTCGAAAAAAAACTTGGTTTCCAGCTCGCCAACGACGACGTTTTCGTCAACATCGCGGGCGGTTTGGAAATCGATGAACCGGCGGCGGATTTGGGTGTCATCGCCGCGATTTCTTCAAGTTTTAGGAACTTGCAGATTCCGCCCGACACGGCAGTTTTTGGCGAAGTTGGTTTAACCGGCGAAGTGCGCGGCGTTCTACAGGCACAATCACGCGCCCGCGAAGCGCAAACACTCGGCTTCAAAAAATTAATTCTGCCGGCATCAAATAAAAAAGGATTGGAAAAACTTCTTGGAATTCGTGTCGTTGGCGTAAAAACTCTGGAAGAAGCACTAGACGAATTATTCTAAAAAACAATTTAAGCTTTTCGTAGAATATAAATTATCTGTTTTCAATTTTGTTCAGCAATTGTTCAAATCGCGGATCATTGCGGAGCGGAGCGAGGCATTTGTCGGTTTCATACCACGGGCGATTTTCGTTGCCGAGTTTGATAGCGCGTTCCATCCAGTAAAATGCCTGGTCGATTTCACCGAGTTGAGCGTGGGCAGAGGTCATCCAAAAAGCCATATCGTGGTCGGTTTTGGCAAGTGCTTTGGCTTCGTCAGTCAATTGCGCACGTGCTTCATCCTTTCTTCCGCTGTTTGCCAGGTAAATTGCCAGAAGAGCGCGGATGCCGTTCATACCCGGATTCTGCTGCAAAACTTCGCTGATCAAATTGATTGCCTCTTCTTTGTCGCCAAGGTAAAAAAGAATGCTTGAACGGAATATGCTAATCATCGGGTGATTCGGTTCAATCTCCGCGCCTTTGTCGAGTTCGCGCATCGCCTCTTCAAACATATTTTGGTAAAGATAAATCCGGGCACGGTTATAACTGGAAACAACCCGCGCCATCGGGTCGAGACGTGTTAATTTTTCGAACGAGCGAAGACATTCTTCGTATTCGCCATCGAGACGGTGCATCGTACCTTTGACAAAATAGAGCGGCGCGTCGTTTGGAAACTGTTCCTGCAGAAGTTTTATCTCGGCGCGCGCTTTTTTCTTTTCGCCGCGTGAAAGATAAATTAAAACCATCAAAACGCGAGCTTCAACCACATTCGGGTCGAAGAAAAACGCTTTACTGAAAGCCGCTTCAGCATATGTATAATCTTCCGCGCCGCCCATTCCCTTAAACATTCGGTTGGCGTAACATGCGCCTAAACCGCTGTAGGCGAGCGCGAAATTCGGATCAAGTTCGATGGCGCGTTTGAAGTTTGTGATTGCCGCATTGCAATCTTCTTTGGCGACGGTGCGAAAGATGAATTTGCCGAAGTTATCGCGCCCGCGCAAAAATTCTTCGTAGGCTTCAGCGTTATCCGTTGCGCGCCGACCGAGTTTCTCTTGTTCGCCGCTGGAGAGTTCAAGCCGCAAACCCTCTAAGATTCTTTGCGCGATGATGTCCTGCAGAGCGAGAATGTCTTCGCCGACGGCATCAATCCGGTCGCTCCATAAAATATCGCCCGAAAGCACATCCAGGAGCTGCGCGGTGACGCGCAATTTCTCACCCGAACGCAGAAAACTCGCCGACAAAACAGCATGAACTTTTAATTCACTGCCGACTTCACGCGGGTCAAATTCTTTACCCTGATATTTGGCAATTACTGAACTCGGACGCACAATCAGGGAGCGAAGTCCGGCAAGCTCGGTAATCACCGCGTCAGCTAATGCGAATTCGTAAAAATTTGACGCCGGATCCTGACTCAGATTTTTAAATGGCAGAATGGCGACGCTTTTTTTCTCCTGACCTGTTCCGGTTAGCGTCGTTTCGGGCGAGTGTGTCGACTCCGGTGGAAATGTCGGCGCGTGCGAAACTGAAGGTGTGCGCTGCACTGAATTATCGGTGCTGTTCGCTTTGCCGGTCAACCAGTTCCAGGCGCGTTTGACCGGATTATCTTCTAAATACTGCGGCGCGAAAATATCACCGTTCAAGACTGGCATACCGGAAACTTCCTGCAAAACCGCCCTTAAATCGTCGCGCATCTGTGAAATTTTTTGATAGCGATTGATCGGTTCTTTCTGCAGAGCTTTATCGATAATCTGCTGAAGTTTAGGCGAAATCGGTTCAGAACGCATTTCAGCCAGAGGCGTCGGTGTTCCATAAAGAACTTTGTGGCGCACGTCAATGACTGTTTTCCCCTGAAAAGCCCAGATTCCGGTGAGCATTTCGTAAAGCAGAACACCGGTCGAGAAAATGTCCGCGCGGTGATCGGTTTTTTCGCCTTTAGCCTGTTCGGGGGCGGCGTAGGTAGCAGTGCCGTATGGAACGCCGAGTTCCGTAATATCGCTTCGATCAACGCCCGGCGCGTATTCCACAGGCTCGTCCTGGATGAGTTTTGCTAAGCCAAAATCAAGCACTTTGACTTGCCCGCTGGCGGTCACCATTATGTTTCCGGCTTTGATATCGCGGTGAATAATTCCGCGCGAATGAGTGTAGGCGAGCGCGTCGCAAACCTGTATGACAATGCTGAGAGCGCCCTTCATATCAAGCGGGCGACCATCAACGAGTTGGCGCACATTTTTGCCTTTGACATATTGCATCGCAATATAAAATACGCCGTCAGCATTGTGAAAATCGTAAATTGTGCAGATGTTTTGGTGGTCAAGCTGCGAGCAGAGCTGTGCTTCACGCTCAAAACGCCGGAAGTTAGCTGATTTTTCGGTTAACTCCGGCGGCAAAACCTTAATCACCACCGTCCGATCAAGTTTCGTATCCTGGGCTTTATAGACCGTTCCCTGCCCGCCGGCGCCGATTTTTTCTAAAATTTTATACTGGTTAATATTCGATCCAACCATAAATTGTAAATTATTTGTCAGGCTTAACTTCCTTTATTTACAACGATTACAGGTTAAATTAGGTTACTTGGAAAAGCACCTGTACCCACCAATGTAACCTTTTGCGGTAAATTTACCGTTTTAGACTGCTTTTGCTTTTCTTTTTTCCATCCGCTTCACCGCGTCCGATTTTAATGACTCAGACGGATGACAATATCTCATTACCATCTTTAGATTACTATGACCAGGAATTGATGACAAGACAAGTAAATCTGTCCCGTTTTCAATCGCTCGCGTCGCAAAAGTATGCCGCGCGGCGTAAAGACGAAAAGCCAGGTTGAGCTTTCGAATAATTTTCAAATGCAGTTTATTCAAAGTCAAAGCAGTAGGTTGACCGTCAACATCCTTTTGCGGAAAAAGATTTTCGCGGTGAACTTCTCCAGATGGACGCGCAAAATCTCTAATGCTTTATTGGTAAGATGAACGCGCCGGACAGCCGATTTAGTTTTGCCTTGATAAACCTTCAAATAGCCATCTTCAAGTGAACCATCCTTTCGTCTTAGCTGATATGCTTCACTACATTGAAGACCTGTTTATATCATTACAGATGCTACATCCCGAAGCGGTTGACTGCAAGCCATTATATAAAAATTTTCTTTCAAATCTGTGATGACGTGAAACTGTCTTTCGTTTTCCGATAATTGTTTCACCTGTTGAGCCGGATTCTTTGAGATAACTTCGTTGTCAATCAAACCACGAAAAAACATTTTCATAAATTTCTACAATTGACGCAGCTACCTGCTTACGGTACTTTCCCGTGTCTAATTATTAGTCATATAACTATCAATTTCTCCTTCATTTTGAAGTTTCTCAGCGCATTTCGGGCAATAGTCTTTGCGAAGAATACGTATGAGTAATCCTTTTGCCTTTGCTTTTTTTCTGGCTTGACGAGCGCTTCCCGACTGTATGTCAATCATTTCTCCGCAAACGTCGCAATAAATCGTGTATTCAATCATCAGAACCTTCTTTATCTCGAAGTGATTGTAATAAGTAAGAGTTCAACAAAAAGTTGCTGTCTCTTGAGTCGCCACTAAACTCGTTACTTTGAAAAGTGTTTCAAAAATGGGCGTTTATGAGATTGTCCCTTAATCTAACAATTCGATGGAATCGCCTTTCCTCAATATTCCTTCGACCAACACAGCACAATATACGCCAGCCTGCGCTTCATGCGTTTTGGCAACTTGACGTAAAACTTCCGGGTTATGTTCGCCGGTGTCGGGGTCAAGCGAAATCATTTTGCATCGTGGGTCGCGTTCCAAAATCATAATCGTCGCGTGTGAGCCGATGCGTAATTTGCACCCAACCAGAGCGTCTTCGCCAAAGCTTTCTGTCACCATGTTTACATAGATATTTGCCCGAAAACGCCGTTTATCTATGGCAGAGCCTAATTCAGTACTAACTTGTCCGACAGTTTGTAGAGAGATCAACGAAATCGGGCGACAATCGGTTAACGCGCGCTCTGAACGAACGAGCGTCAAATGATTTTCACCGCGCAATCCTTCGCCGAGCGCTTCTATCAGCGCTGGATCCTCAACGGAGAAAACTGTACCGGAGGGCGCAACAACGTCTAAATCAAAATCATTCGGTTCCGCGTTTGTCGGGGTCAGACCGGGCGCGAGGCTCTGTGCTTCTGCTAAATTCGGCGGATGAGCAGCTAGTTGAGCGTGACGAAATTGCGGACGATAAAGCAACATTTGCTGTTGCTCACGCGCTGTCAGGTACGGAAATCCGACAGGCGCAGCCGAATTTTTAAAGGCGTAACAGCGATCGCCGTAAAAGCCTGAAAACCCCATAAAGGCTTCGGTCATTTCCTCGCCGCCCATACTTTTGACCGGATAACGCCATAAACTTTCGACAGTCCCGATAGTTTGCATAACAATAACCTCGCTTTATTTTCTCTATTATGTTGCGTCTTAAAAAAGTTGTTTTTGAGATAGATAATTCACTTTATATTTAACGATTGAATTGATGTGAACGGAAACCGCCACTCACAACTTAAAGTTCGACGGTCGACGCAATAACAAAGTAGCTGTCTCCGCTTCACATCTAATGACTTGGCTGTTCCGCAATGGCAGCAATAGTTGCGGCGTTTGTCGCTATAAAAACATCTCCCAGCAAATTGTTATATGTCTATTTTCCGGCAATCTCAAACACCAACAATATGCGTATAAATAGTTCTTTTAGTTAATTCCAATATTTATACACTATTGATTCAGTCTATAAAAGATAAAAGCCGTGAGCGTTAAACTCACGGCTTTTATCTTTTTTAATCTTTAAGTTGTTTTAAGGAACAAAAGCGTTGTCGATACGTCCTCAAAATGTTTGGCAATGTCGGCAGCACTGGAAGCAGCATTATCAATCGACTGATTTGCAATTTTAAGTGCGGAACTAAAGTTATTCGCGTCTTTATTTGGGAAATACTTTGCAGTGCCCGCCAAATCAGAGTCTGGTTCGGTCATATCATCATTAAAATTGTCATTTTAATTGGAACATAATTTCAGGTAAAGGCGTGACATCGATATTTTTCAACATAAAACAAAAGTGTCGGCAAACTGCCGACTAATCCAGGGTAACCGTTCAGCCGCGTAGTGGATTTCCCCAGCCTGACTGGACGTATTCGCCGTTTTCGACGATACACGGAACAACCAAATCGCCGCCGGAAAAATTCAGCATTTCTTTTTTTCGAGCCGCGTTGTTCTGCGCGTCGTATTCAATAAAATCAATCTTTTTCTCTTGGTAAAAATCACGCGCCTTCTGGCAGTATGGGCAGCTCGGTTTGATATACATTACAATCGACATTCTTTAGTAGCCTCCAGATATTTATATAGATTTTAACACCAAATAAAAATTTGAATGATAAGTATTCTAAAAAAAAGGTGAATTGAAAGCCTCAAAAATTCAATCCATTATTCAACGTTTAAACGTTCCCCATCCGTTTAATATTTCGGAACGCTCGAATCAACTTCGTTTGACCACGCCGTAATGCCCCCTTTCAAATTACTTAGCTTGCCTTTGAATCCGGCTTTTTGTAAAAATTCGATAGCTTTCGCGCTGCGTCCGCCCGCTTTGCAGTGGATAACGGTTTCTTTGGAATCGTCAATTTCATCCATTCTTCTTATAATATCACCGAGCGGAATCAGTTTCGCGCCTTTAATTTTTGCAAAATCGTATTCGTCCGGCTGGCGAACGTCAATCAGCTGAATACTTTCCCGCGTGTCAAAAAACTGCGAAACGGCGACACCGATCAACCTGGCTTCTTCAATCGAGGACAGAACTTCGATGTGAACGCCGGTTCGCTGTTCAATTTCGCGGACAAATTCCGCCGCATTT
>MWVV01000878.1_pt1 | contig 10880 bp, 18 predicted proteins | sample 1047281 | NCBI WGS metagenome assembly MWVV01 (sample SAMN06349986, study PRJNA376086) | soil metagenome | isolation source: PT-2 sample Antarctic (ecotone) soil | place: Antarctica | collected 2015-01-13 | reverse complement strand
GGTGGAGGCGCTGCGCGATGAGGTCGGCTTTGAACGAATGGACGCAATCCTCACCGCCGTGAACCACCTGCAGATGCAAGTGCGCAGTGAGGCGATCGCGCGCATGGTCGCCGCGGCGGGCGAGATGGTGGACTACACGATCGCGGTGTTCGTGCCGGATGCCCCGTAGCAACCCCTCAGGGGCGATTCTGGCGCGGTGCGAGCGCCGGGTGGTGTCACTCCCACCCGGCGCTTTTGCCGCCCTTGGTTTTCAAGTTGATTGCATCAACTTGATTCTTCCGCGCTACTGCACTCCGTCGATCACCACCGGTTGTAGGCCGCGCTCTTTAGTAGAGGTGACAGCGTCACCTCTACTTCTCCCATTGCCTATCTCGCCCCGCTCCGGAAGCGTCGTTCTCTCGCTCAAAGCCCGTGATGTTATCACGGGCTTTCTTCTTCCCCCGCCTTCATCTGGTCGAGGATGTCTGGATGGTCACGGACGATGCGGGCGGCGAGGTAGGAGGGGTCGGTGCCGCTAAAGGTCCTGATAACATCAGGACCTTTCTTGTTCCCCCGTCCTCCCTGCTTCCCAGTCTCTTCACGCGACATGATGGGCTGCGGATGCTCGGCGTGCTGCTGCGCCGTCAGCACCCGATGGTGAAGCTGCTGCAGACTGACGCCGATTTCAGCGGTATTTCCGACCTGCTTCAAGTTGACAACGTCAACTTGATTCTCTCGTGCTGCCTCACTCCGTCGATCACCCTTAGGTAAAGGTGTAGTAACTACACCTTTCTTCGGGAGGCTGGTCGCGTTTGATGCGGGCGGTGAGGTAGTCGGGATCGGTGCCGTACTCAAAACCCCTGATGTTATCAGGGGTTTTATTCCCTCTCCCCGGTCCTGGTCTGAGCCCCTGTCCGATCAGGTCTTGTTCAAGTGGCTTTGCCTGCTCGGCCTGCTCGGCCTGCTCGGCGTGATCACGCGGTGCCGATCCTGCTCATCACCGCCACCAGCGCCACCACGGCCGCCGTCCGCGCCCGATGATGGCTGCCACCCGATCGGCTGCTGCCTCGCCAGAATCGGCGCTGGTGCTCGCTGTGGGCATGTCTGGCGTGGGTCCCGTGGTACCCACCGGCAGCTCCGGCAGCCGGCGCATGAGCTCGCCCACCATTCCCTCGAGGAAGCGCACACGGTCCCGGAGGTCAGCGATCACCGGGTCCTGGCCGGCGTCATACCCGTGTCCGAGTGTGACCGTCCTACCCGTGTCATACGTCACGTCTGTGGACGTTGGTAGGACAACCATCCACTGACCATCGACCTTATAGGCCCGGAGAGTCCTCCGCTGAACGCGCTTTCGTGCCGCCGCCACACTGATCCCGAGGACCGCGGCCGCCTGAGACACCGGTACCCCGCGCTCGTCTGGTTGCATCGCTGTCCTACCCCAGGTGTCGCGCACGAGTGTACGACCGTCCGCTGCCTTGGTACACTCTATGGAGTAGGTCGGACGACCGACCAAGAACAGGAATCACCGATGACGACGGACGTAGACGGGTTGACCACCTCGCAGGCCGCGCGGCTCCTGGGTCTGAGCGAGCAGACGATCCGCGACTTCGTGAAACGTGGCACACTGCCGGCGACATCGACGCCGCACGGCTCGCTGATCGACGAAGCGGCCGCGCACCGGCTGGCGACCGAGAGAGAACGCCAGCGCCGGGAGCGCCGGGCTGGGCGTGGGTCCGAATGACGGCGTGGCTGGTGGTGGGTCCTTTCCCCCGCTGCCGGCTGCGCCACATGCCCGGCTGGTGGCGGTGCTCCCCATCCACCGCGCCGGCCGGGCCACACAGCACTGAGGAGGATCGATATGGCATACAGCGAAACCGTTTACCCCTCTACCCTCGTCCCCATTGGTGGGGGCTTCATGTCCCAGCCGCACGTCAACACGAATGGCGTGAGCCACCAGGTCGTGGGCGAGGGCGTCTCGTCTGCCGCCGTGACGATCACGCTTGAATCGAGCCGAGACGGCCTGACCTGGCTCGCCCTCGGGACGGCAACGCCTGCGGCCGGCGGTTTCTTCCGCATCGCCGCCAGCTCCGCCGCGCGGAACCTGCGACTGAACGCCAGCGCGACCACGACGATCACGAATGGGCTGATCGCCGCGCATGACTAAGGAGGGACCCATGCCTACTGATGACGTTGCGCCATACGGCCCATACGCCGGCAAGGAGACCCGCTACGGGCCCGGACATCCGAGCAACCGCCGCGCCGAAGCGATCCGTGAAGTTGAGGCACTGTCGCAGCGCTTCGCCGATGAACGTGCGCAGCTGGTCGCAAAGCACCGCGCGGAAGAAGAGGCCGAAGCTCGCCGGCAAGAGGCAGCGAACGTTGCTGGTGAAGAGGCTCGCCGGCGCGAGGATGAGGAACTGGCTCCCATTCTGGCACAACGCAAGCGTGAGTACTTCATTGCGCATCCCAACGGCAGCGACGCGGAGTTCAGCCGTCTCTGGGCCCGCATTCGAGATGACGAAGTTACCGCGTACCGGAAGCAGCAGATCGAACAAGCGACAAACGAGCTACGCGCGAGCGGCCGCTACCGCAACGTTCTATGACCCTGAAAGGCCGATAGTCCGCGATGGTACGTGAAGGGACGTGCGAAGGAACGCGCCGAGACGGCAGTCGGTGTACATCGACGATCGTCCTTGATAGCGGCCGCTGCTTTGCCCATGACGAAAGTCGGCGGGCCGATCGCGCTGCCGCCAGTGCCCGAGGAGGCAAGGGTCGGGCTCACATCGCCAGAGCCGATCGTCTAGTGCCTTCGAGCCTCCGGGCACCGCTCGCCTTGCTCTTCGACGTCCTCGGCGAGGTTCATCGCGGCGAGCTGGACCCGCGCGCTGCTACCGCGATGGCAGCCGTGGCCGGTGCTATCACCCGTCTCTATCAGGCCGGCGTTGTTGAGGACCGGATCACCGAACTCGAAGCGCAGGTAGCCACCCTCGCCGCGAGGCGGGCATGACGACAATCGCGCGGCTCGCTGGCATGGAGCAGACGATCGTCGCTGCGCTGGCCGCGACCACGGTGCCCAAGATCTCCGCCGTCGAGCTGGCGACACGCGCCGGCCTCACGCCGGACCCGTGGCAAGTCGAGGCGCTCACCAGCCAGGCACCGCGCATGTTGTTCAACTGCAGCCGGCAGTCGGGCAAGTCCAGCGTCAGCGCCATTCTCGCCGTCCATCAGGCCCTGACGGAGCCGGGAAGCCTCGTACTGCTCCTGTCACCGACGCTCCGGCAGTCGGGCGAGCTGTTCAAAAAGTGCGTCGCCGCCTACCGTGCCGCCGAGCGTCCCGTCCCGCCGGAGTCGGAGACCGCCCTGAGCCTCACCTTGACGAACGGAAGTCGGATCGTCTCCCTGCCGGGCCAGGAGCAGACTGTACGCGGCTACTCAGGCGTTGCGCTGCTGATCATCGACGAGGCGAGCCGAGTGCCGGATGACCTCTACGTGAGTGTTCGGCCGATGCTCGCGGTCTCCGGCGGGCGGCTGCTGGCATTGAGCACGCCGTTCACCACGCGCGGCTGGTGGTACGAAGCATGGCGCTCGCCGGAGCCGTGGCAGCGCTTCGAAGTGCCGGCGACGATGTGTCCGCGCATCTCGCCGACCTTCCTCGACGAAGAGCAGCGGACGCTCGGCGCGTTCTGGTTCGATGCCGAATACATGTGCCGGTTCCTCGATTCTGAGAGCCAGGCGTTCCGGCGCGAGGACGTTGACCGCGCCTTTGACAGCGAGGTGGAAGCGTGGTCACTGTAAGCGTCCCACGGCCCAAGGACGTGACGATCACGATCGGGGTGGACGTCGGCCAGCAGGTGGACCCGACCGCGATCGCCGTCTGCGAGGTGCGGCCCGACGACATCGGCACACTCTTCATTGCGCGTCACCTCGAGCGTCGACCGTTGGGGGAGCCCTACCCGGTGATTAGCCGGCGCATCGCCGAGGTGTGCGTGAATGTGGTCCGCCGGCTCCGGCTGCCGGTCTATGCCGACGGAACGGGTGAGCAGCCCGCGGGGTGGTTACTGAGTAACGGCTGGGACTTCCGCCTCTCGCTCTATCTGGTCCTGGACGGCACCGGCGTCGGCCGGCCGGTCTTCGAGTTGGTGACGAGTGCCCTCACCGGCGCTGGTCTCGCAGACCTCCAGGCCGACGTGACGGCGGAGATGGCGATATTCACCCACGGCCACAAGAACACATGGGCCAACGGCGAGCGGCGCGTCGGCAAGGGGTTTCTTGTCTCGCGTCTCCAGTCGCTGCTGCAGACGGGGCGCGTCCGGCTGCCACGGACCAGTGAGGCCCAGGCGCTCGCCGAGGAGCTACAACACTACGAAATCAAAGTTGACCCCGATGGTGATGCCAAGTTCGGCGCGTTCAGGACGGGGAAGCATGACGATTTGGTGACGGCGCTCGGCCTAGCCGTGCTCGAGGACCGGGCGGCGGCGGCGGCGTCGATGGTGTTTGGTCCGAGCGGCCGCATGAGGTGACACGATGGTGACGAGCACGAAGCCAAAGCACGGCCGGCGCGGCGACGACACGACGTTCGTCGACCGTGGCTGTTTCGTCGCCGCGCGCTGTACGGAGTGCCCGCTCACTACGTGCATCCTCGAGGCGCCAGCGTCAGAGCTGGTCGCCTTCCGATCGGCATGGCGGACGATCGCGCGGTACGTGGCTGCGCCCGATGGGACGATCGCGTGAAGGAGTCGACGCCGCCTACCTCACCGTGTAGTGCGTGTGGTCGCCGCGACGGCTGGCAACGTCATCCACGCAAGCACCGCGGCGGCTGGGTCTGCCAGTGTCGCGATGGAGTGCCGGTCCTGTCTCACAACTCACCGACACCGCCCGATCGCGAGACGCTGATTGTTTGACGGGTTCCAAGACGACGACCTGAACCTGAGCCCCTCCCCTTAGGGGAGGGGGAGCGGCCCGTCTCAAATACGCTCCTTTGTGAGACGCGGCCGGTGCGTTCGCTTGGCTGAACGCGGCAGCATCATTTACAGACTCTGTATCTGTCGTATTCGACGTTCTCCCGTCCCGGCAACCAGCGGCGAGCTGGAACGGGAGAACGTCGGGGAGGGACCGACCGATGCGCCGAACCCCGTTGCTGCTCCTGACGGCCCTGCTGACCATGCTCGTATCCGCGAGTTGCTGGCACCCACCGCCCCCATCACCCACCCGTCGCCGCCTAGCGGCGCTCGGTGGTGCGGCGCTCGGCGGCGACGTCCCGGGAGAGTTGGTGGTGCCCGACGGAGTGGAGCGCGTTGGCGAGGATCGCACTGCCAAGGCTGGCGAGCAACCAGGGGATGCCGTCGGGCTGGTCGCCCAGGTCGCGGCCGAACACGTTGAAACTGGTGAGCATGCCGAGCACCGCCGCCACGACCGAGAGTGCGGCCATCACGTACGCCGCCGTGTGCTCGCCCTTCCACCCCGCCTCGTCCTTGTCCGTGACGTCGTCTGGGTCGCGGCGGCGGTGATGCTCATTGCGATGGAAGCACCACGCCAGCAGTGCGGCGGCGAGGGCGGGCAGGTACCAGATCACGCTATCCCAGATCGCGGGGAAGCCGGGGTCGCGCGTGCCCGCCTCACCGAGGTCGCGCGCCTCGTCATTGCCGAGGATGCCGAAGCCCCTCAGCGCGCCGATGATGCCGAGGATCAGCGCGGTCACGGCGAAGGCATACGCCAGCATGTGCTCGGTGTTAAATGCCGCCTCCTGGGCGTCGTTCGTCTTCTGATGCGCCATGATGAGCCGCTCCTGTGGACACTCGGGGGCTGACTGTCGACACCTCCACGCTACGCGGCACACAGTGGCGAGATACACCCTCTCGGAGTATCTCAGGGGCGCGCCGCATCGGGGCATGTCGTCACCGCACACCGCCCGCCGATGCACGCTCGACCATAAGTAGAATAGTGAGATCTAAACCGCGCGGTCGGCTCGCCGATGCTCGCGCGGGCTCCCGCGATCGTGCGCCCGAGGGCATCGCCGGGCGCCTCTTGGTCGGCTAGTGGACGATCGTGCCGGCGCCACTCTCCGGCGCTGACAGGCGTTCAGCGGCCGCGGTGGGCGAAAGGCTACGGGGTTGAGTCTGCGGCACTTGGCGTGCCGTGTATCTGATCATTCCACAAGTACAGACCATCCACTCGGCGGAACCTCTTATCGAACGACGCCAAGTCGCGCACCCCAGCGCTCGACGCGCACGCCAGGTGCACCGCATCCTGCCCATCGAGGTTGTAGGTTCCCATATTGCGGATCGACGCCTCGTACATCTGGGCAGTAAGCGCGATCTCCTCCCAGTCAAAAGGCGAGAGGATGTCCTCGAAGCGGCCCATGATCGCGGTGTAGTACTCCGTCCGGACCGCCGGCTCTGTCCACCCCTCGACCGCATTCAGAGCATCGAACTCCGACGGGAGCCCCTTGCGGAACGTCTCTTTGCTGAACACATGCGCGTACTCCATCCACGTGATGGGACAGAGATAGATCGTGGTCAGATCATGCTTAATGAGCAGGCGAAGAAGAGCGACTGCCCGGGCATGATGCTCATGCCCCTCCACCACAGCTCCGATGATGAAATCTGAGTCGAGGTACAGTCGTTGCGGCGGCAGCGTTTCGCCGGAAAACGATCGCTCAGTCGCGGGCACGGTCAGACGTACGCTCGAAGCGATCGTCCAGGAATTTCTTCGACGGAACCGGCCCCCGGAGCCGGATGCTTCCAACAGCTTTCCGGAAGCGGGTGAGGTCTTTGTCGGTCGTCTTCGGATGGCGCGTGCTGGGCCCCACGACCTGCTTTGTATCCCGCTGCGCCATCACTGGTCCCCTCCGCCGTGCTACCCGGGGTGTGCATTTTGCACATCCCTCTCCTGCACTGTAACGCTGCTTTTCGGGAAAGGTTAGTTCCCCACGACGTAAAGTCAGCGTCCCTAAGTGCCATCACGCCACCCCTCCGAGCAGCCGGATCACGCTCGGGCGCAGCCACGCGCCCCCGCAGGCAGGGCAGGCCACCGGCCCCGGCGCCGCCTGCAGCACGAACCCGCGCGCCAGCTCGAGGCACTCCGCACACCAGCCGAGCACGGCAAGGGCGGCCGCTTCGGCGTAGGCCAGGCGCACGATCGGGGAGCGGCGGCAGTGGCGCGTCATGCGTCACCGCCGACAGCTGCGAGTACCAACTGATCAGGGTCCGGAACGGTCACTTGGCTAGACCGAGCAGGCAGCCGCGCGAGAATACACGGTTGGCAGCGCGGGTGAAACGGCACAGGCGGATGGCGGCCGCAGTCAGAGCAGAGGCGCACGGGATCAAGTTGATCGCGGTGGGGGAGCGCGATGGGTGGCGTGGTCTCCTCCGCGAGGGCTACGTTGGTCGCTACGAGATCAACTTGATCTCCTTCTCTAGAAAACACGAGATCAACTTGATCTCGTAGGGGCGCTGACGGCTCACCGCTCGGCGCCTGACACTCACCCTGGCCTGGCGCGTCCTCTGTCCTATCGAGATCAAGTTGATCTCGTAGTGTGGCCTCGTCACCGTCCTCGACACGTACCCGGTCACAGAGGGCGCCGCACTCGGCACACTGACGAATGACACGCGTGCGGACCTTGGCGTCGGGGTGCTCGCTGCACTGCCAGCGAAACTTGCCGTGGTCCCGGCGCCGGCCTTCGGCCACTGTGGCCGCACCATCGACCGGCTCGGCATAGGCCAGCCGGCGCAAGACATCCATCTCCGGGTCGGAGCCTGCCCAGAGGCGGCTGCGCCCGTTGGCATCGTTCCGTACTTTGCGCCGGTGGACGTTCAGCGCAGCCAGCCGCTTGAAGTGGCGGCTGACGGTGGCCTCGCTGATGTTGGCGATCTCCGCCACCTTGGGGCGGTAGAGTTTCTGCCAGCCGGTGCGCTGCTTTGGGTCGCCGTCGATCGTGGTGGTGACTTCCACGAGGGCCAGCGCCGTCGGTACCTCCTCCCTCACCTCGGGGTTGCGGAGCGCCCGGCGCAAGAGCGCGTCACGCTCGCCGAGTTGGGCATTACTCCGTTGCAGCGCCTCGTTCCGCGCCTGGAGCGCGTCCGCTCGCTCGCGCAGCCGGGTGATCTCTTGCGCCTCATCACCATCCGGATCGCGTGCCAGGTCGCGCAGGGTGGTGACGGGTCCGGCGAGTGCTTCCACGTCTGCGGCGGTGTGGCCCGCGGCGAGGTAATCGTCGAGTCCCGTCTTAGCGCCACCCTCGCCCGCCGGCAAGGTGACGATCCGCACCTTGGCGCCCAGAGACGTGAGGAACGCGGTGAGCGCCTGGAGCGCGTCCTGAACCTCCGGCTTGGTGGTGACGTCACTGTCAAAGCAGATGCAGACGGTGCGGCCTTTGAGGGCGATGTGCGCCCAGTCAGCGAGGCAGCGCCAGGACCAGACACCTTGAATGCTGATGCAGCAGAGGCCGGCGGAGATGGCCGCGTCTGCTTTCTTGCAGCCCTCCGTGACCCACAACGGGACGGACACGTCGCTCAGTTGCGCCTGAATGGCCGGGTGGGCGTCGAGCCAGAGGCTGCTCCCGCCTTGGCTTTCGTACCGCAGCGCCTTGCCATTCGACAGCCGTGGCCGGTCCGGGCGAATCTGGTAGCGGCCGTTCCTGCCGGCGGGGTCGGTCCCGGGAATGAGCAGCGCCGGCACGAGCTGGCACTGATAGGGCGCGAAGCCGAGCCGGGCGAGCTCGTCCCGATCCGTGATGGTGCGGTAGCCCCGCTGGGCGGCGATCGTGGGGCTGATGCCGGAGGCCTCGAGCATGGCCTGGTGGTGGGGGTGAAGGGTGGTCGTGGTAGTCGTCATGCTGCCGACCTCCACGCCCACCGTGGCGAACGTTGGAGGCAGCGGCCGCATCTCTGCGGCGAATCACCAAACCGTCCGCCGCGGATGTCGTCATAACCGGGCGCGCGGCAGACGGGACAGCGCAGATTGTGAAAATATTTACTAGCCGTATAGGGGTAGTGGGTGGTATTCTTGCGGTTGAGAAGGGCGGTCCCAGTCCTCTCACCCGCTTCCGCGCCGGCCTGGTGTCCTACCACCGGGCCGTTCGCACCTCTGGATCTCATCCTCGTCGCCCCTTCTCCGCCCAGCGCTGGGCGGCCTGCTCAACATCCCATTCCCGATACAACCGCCCGTTGGGCGTGACCATGACCGGCAGCTCGCCGCGCTGCGCCCAGTTGCGCAACGTGGCTTCGGATACACCGATCCGTGCTGCGGCCTTGGACGGCCGGAGATACCCGGTCAGTCGTTGGATCGTTGTGACCATCTCTGTTCCTTTCCTGAAAAACTAAAAACGCCCCGTCGCACACCCCCAATCAAGCCGGTATGGCTCGCTGGGAGGAGCGACGGGGCGAGGCTCGAAACCTACGCGCGGTCGTTCGTGAGGCACCCGGCACGAGGCCGAGTCCCGGTATTCGGTTGAGGGGGTGAGGCCTTTCGGCCAGTCGCGAGCAGGACACCGGCACTGCTACCAGTCTCCCTGCCCCGTATTCAGGGTAGCGTACTCCGCACGCGGATTCAAGTGATCCGGACAACGGCCTACGCAGGTAAGCCGTTCTACGACGGGGTTGCCGCCACGCGATCGTGGTGAGAAGATCGTGCATACAGACGGCGCCTCATTCGCCGTTCTGACCGGCGCCCCAACTGTTAGTCGCAGTGGGGCGCCTTCACTTTGTCTGGGCTATCCCTCAGTCCGGCGCTTCGGTCCCGGCTTCATCCGGCCCAGCTCGCGCCAGCGTTCTACCTCTTCGACCGGAATGAGGACCGCGCGCTCGCCGTAGCGTTCCGCGCGCATGTGTCCGCTGGTGATCCGTTTGTGGATCGCGCGGTCAGTGACGCCCAGCGCGCGGGCTGCCTCGCTCACGGTCATGTATTCAGCCACGGCCACCATGATAGGTCACTCCTCGCTCTGACCCACTGTAGCACGTTGGTTCACGTCCATGTACCAACTCATAGACACAATCTATACCGGGAGCAGAACTAATCACCCGTACCCGCTGGTTAGTTGGTTCATGAGGAAGTACCATCTAGGGGAGGGAGGCACCGCCGGCAGGTCCGGCCAGACGAGCAGAAGCCCCGGCCGGTGAGTCACCACCGCCGGGGCGTGGACCGCAGGAGGACCAGCATGAACCCCACGATCACCCACAAGCATACACTCGGCCCGCTGCGCTGGAGCGTTCCCAGCGCCACCCAGAAGGGCATCACGTACGAAGTCGCCGCCCGTGTGGACACCGGCGAGCTGGTCTGCAACTGCATGGCCCGTCGTGTGTGCTGGCATATCCGCGCCGTTGCTACGGGCATGGCCGGCAAGCCACGGGTCCGGGTGACGCCGGCGCCGTGCACCGTCACCGTCTCGCCGGCCATGGCCGACTTCGCCGCGGCGATGGAGCTGTAGCCGTGGTCTGCCAGCGCTGCCACCTCCCCACCACCTTCATCACCTTCCATGGCCCGAACCAACTTCGCCGCTGTCGGGTCTGCCGGCAGCTCGTCTACGGCCCGAGGGGAGCCTAACGTATCAGTCTGCGCCGGCCCGGTTCCCGCCGCGGCCGGCGCGTTCTTGTGAGGAGTCAATCATGGATAGCGAGCACCACGCCCGCCGTCACATCGTCACGCACTACCCGACCGGTACCGTACCCGAGGCGGTCACCGTGGACTCCGTCTCGCCGCGCGGGGTGGTTCACTACGCCGGTAGTCCCGCGACAGAGGCAGCAGCCGCTCAGGCCGCGCTCGCCGCCGTCGATCAGCTGGTGGAGGCGCTGCGCGATGAGGTCGGCTTTGAACGAATGGACGCAATCCTCACCGCCGTGAACCACCTGCAGATGCAAGTGCGCAGTGAGGCGATCGCGCGCATGGTCGCCGCGGCGGGCGAGATG
>MWVV01000877.1_pt1 | contig 10882 bp, 10 predicted proteins | sample 1047281 | NCBI WGS metagenome assembly MWVV01 (sample SAMN06349986, study PRJNA376086) | soil metagenome | isolation source: PT-2 sample Antarctic (ecotone) soil | place: Antarctica | collected 2015-01-13 | reverse complement strand
TCCTAACAGTGGCGACCGGAGCACAAGACCTAATCTTGGCCGCATTCAAGTTTCATTTGTGGAGTATGAAAAACGTGATGGGCGATCCACCACACCTTATCTTAATTTAATCAGAAATGCTATTAAAGGGATTCCCGGTGCAGAAATATCTGTAGATCAGGAAAGTGGAGGGCCTCCAACTGAATCTCCAGTCAATATAGAAGTCACCAGTGAAAACTTTGATAATCTTACCAAAACTGCAGTATCTCTTAAAAACTATCTCGATAGTATTCAGATACCTGGAGTGGAAGAATTAAAAATGGATGTTGATCTTACCAATCCCGAAATTACTTTAAGCATTGACCGTAAACGGGCTTTAATACAAGGTGTATCAACAGGGCAGATAGGTATGCAGATACGTACCGCTTTATTTGGAAGAGAAGTGTCAAAAATAAAAGACGGAGAAGATGAATACAAAATTCAGTTGCGCAACCAGGATATGCAAAGAAAAAGCCTTGCTGATCTTTTAAATATGAAGATTACATTCCGTGATTTTGCAGCAGGTGGGCAGGTAAAGCAAATTCCCATTGGTGCGCTTACTACGATAGATTATACCAGCAGCTATGGAAGTATAAAAAGAAAAAATGTAAAGCGGGTTATTACCTTATTTTCAAATGTTCTTACTGGTTATACACCAACAGACGTTAACCAGCAATTGGCAGGTGCTATAGGTGATTTTAATAAAAAATCTCCTGATGTAACTATATCTCAAACAGGTGAAGGTGCACAGCAGGCTGAAACAGGAGCATTTCTTGGCAAGGCTTTATTAATTGCTTTAATGCTTATTTTATTTATCCTCGTTCTTCAGTTTAATTCAGTAAGTAAGTCTGTGATTATTTTAACTGAGATCGTCTTTAGTATAATCGGGGTTTTGCTGGGCTTTGCAATTACCGGTGCAGAAATATCTGTTGTTATGACGGGAATTGGTATTGTTGGGTTAGCCGGAATTGTTGTAAAGAATGGAATATTGGTTATAGAATTTGCAGATGAATTAAGAAGCCGTGGCATGAAAACAAGGGAAGCAGTTATACAGGCCGGTAAAACAAGAATAATTCCGGTAATGCTTACTGCATTAGCAGCTATATTAGCACTAATTCCTTTAGCTATTGGCTTCAATATAAATTTTGTTACGATGTTCTCACAATTGAATCCGCACATATTTTTTGGTGGTGATAGCGCCAGTTTTTGGAAGCCATTGTCATGGACAATAATCTTTGGTTTATCATTTGCATTTTTTATGACACTATTTATGGTGCCGAGTATGTACCTGATAGCAGAAAGGTTAAGAAGGCCAATGCGCAGGCAGTATGGTGGTAAATGGATATCAATGCTTGGTATTCCGCCTTTAACTTTATTGTTTATGCCGCTAATGGTAGTAACTGCCTTTATTCACCAAAGAGAAGTAACTCGCAGAAAAAGGAAAGTTGGCAACAAGTATGATTCAAGATGGACAGGTAGTTGGTTTTAAATGTAAACACGTAATTACAAATAGCAAATTCGATTACAATGCCATCCACAAAAAGATGGCATTGTTGTTTATATTCAATACCATATCCTTTCAAAAAAATGTTTTTGAAAACGCAGCTCTTTTGTATTTTTAGTAGCCCGAATTTATGCTATGACCAAGGAACAAAAGGATTTGATATGGCTCTTGCTGCAGGAAAAACATTACCTGGTGAAAACAATTAATTCCAGGGGCAGGGAAGTTTATAAAATTCTGGAAGGTCGCCAGGTTCCGGTGCAATATTTTACGGAGGCTAATGTAAAAAAGATCAAAGATGTTTTAAAGAGTGACAGTAAAAAAAGAATGACATTAAATTTGAATGCAGTCAGGCGGCTGCATGGCAAAAACTATTTAAAAGTGCTTTATAAAAAAAGTGTTGCAAATCTTTCCAGGCAAGCTTAGGAGTTCTAATAGCTTAGACAAAATGTGAGCAGGCGACAAAATACAGTTAGGTTTTAAGTTTATCATATGCAGGTAATACGAAGTATCCAAAACAGGATTTACGAAATAAGAGTGATAGGTAATGCTTGACAGGGACTTAGCATCATTGTATGAAACAGAAACCAAATTTCTGAATCTTGCTGTAAAGCGAAATATTAAACGGTTTCCCAAAGACTTTATGTTTCAGCTTACCCAGGAAGAATTGACGTTTAAGGTTTCTTAGAAAAATCTGATAAAGCATAACAGTTGCTGCAAAATTGAAAGGTAACAGCAGATTTTTTTTTTATAATTTATATGTTACATTTTTTCAAACTTTATTATTGTTTGCTGATGATCCGGAGAAGTCATTTTTAAGAAGTAATTGCCACTTTGCAACCCGGGTATTTCAATAACCTGTGTTGATTGTCCCTGGGTTACAATTAGTTTCTGACCAAGCACTGTTTTTCCATTTATATCAATCACCTGTAGATCTATTTCGGTTCTCTTTTCATTATCCATTTGGATATATAATCTTTTGCCTGCAGGATTTGGATAGATATTAACAGAGAAAATGCCACTATTATTGACACTTCTTACACCACTATATGCAAAGCTTCCATCTTTATCAAGCATCTTCAAACGATAATAATTAATTGTTTTCTCAGGGCTATAATCCGTAAATGTATACCCGCTCAATCCTGCGTGAACTTTGCCAACAGGTGTAAATGTTATTGCGTTATTGCTTCTTTCAACAATGAATGACTCAAGGTTCAATTCACTAGCAGTTCGCCATTCTGCTACATTATTGTTACCTTTTTTTCTTACATCGAATGAGATCAGTTTTACAGCAAGAACAATGTTTTCAACAGTAGTTATTTCCGTATTGGTTTGCACAGGAAAATTATAATCAAAATAAATGTGTGCTGTGTTTTTAACATCATCACCTGCTGCAAGCGTGTTTTTTATTTTTATCCTGTACACAATATAACCATGGCTTAATGGTTCATTGGTAGTACTGTCTGCCAGATTGATATTGCGGAATTCCCAGGTGCATTGATTACCATTCTGTATTGTGAGCTGGCAATTGTGACTTGCCGCAATCATTTGTATTGTACTCCAGTCAACATTACTACTAAGTGTATCTTTTATAAAAACATTTAAGGCGGTATCTGTACCGGTATTTTGAAAACGGATAATGTATTGCATGTATTCACCATCCTGCACCTGTGATATTTTTAATTTCCCGCGATTGACAATTATGCTGGCTGTGTCCATAGGATTCAGGTTGGTAAAATTCCACAAAAGTGTATCCCCTTCAACAGATGCTGCCGCAGGCAGTGCGCTATTAAATATTACTTTCTGCTCTTTATAAGCTGTATAGTTCCGGAAGAAATGGCTTCTGTACCACGATTATAATACAGTATTTTATATGTTAATTCAAAGCCCGGCCTTGCATTATTTAAAGGAATGATGCTTATGCTTAAATCTTTTTTCCCGCTGATGGGCTGCAATGCGAACGATACCGAATCGGTATTGAAATAAGTGGTATGTGAATTTGAATAAACCAGAGGTACAACTGTGTAATATGGAAGTACAGATTTACCCGTGTGCTATATGATCCTGTATCGGTTTCCGCATAAAACCTGCCATCATAAGCTTGTATGTAAACAGTATCAATACCTTCTTTGGTAATGGTAACGCCGGCATTTGGAAAAAACTTTTCACCGTTATCTTTAATTCCGTTTTTATTGACATCAACATACACGGAGCCCTTTAAGGTGTTGTAAAAAAAAATACCATTTTGTTCATAGCGGGCTAAAGCAACATACCTTCTAAAACTATCTGTCGCTGACCCTACTAAAACTATTTTTCCGTCCGGTTGGATAGCAGCGCTAAAGCTTGTATCTGCCTCCAGAGAAAAGTCGGTTAATATAAAACCACGCCTTCCAAAATTAGAATCAAGGTTACCATCGGTATTGTACCTGCCCAAAAAAAAGTTAGAGATGTTAGACGGAGTACGAGTTCTATAGCCACCCCCAGAAACTAATATTTTATTATCTGGTTGCACAGTCACCGTATTACATGTTGTTAAGTTGATATAAAATGGATCATCATTAGGGTAAATCAATATACTGCCTCCGCTTCCAAAACTATTATCAGGAGTACCATCCTGGTTAAGCCTGTGTAAGACTGCTAAATGTATTATGTTGCCTTCAAGCGCATCTGCTAACAATAAAATTTTTCCATCTTTTTGAACAGCTATATTCGTGTTTAATGCATCTGCACTTGCCATATATTCTTTTTTAAACAACATACCATTAGTGCCAAAACTGCTATCAACGCTACCATTTATATTAAAACAAATTATTAAAGGAATATGATTATCATTAAACAAACCGCCGGAAGATAAACTGTCAATAACAACTCCGGACATTAATAATTTGCCATCACTTTGTATATTGATTGAAGAAGGGCCCTCCTCTAATGCAACAGAAATATTTACAGACACTTTTCCATTTATACCGAATGTACTATCTGGAGAGCCGTCGTTCAAACTGTGCCATCCCAAAGGCACTATAAGAGGGAAAGATCACCCTTCCGATGGCTACTATTTTGCCATCTGGTTTAATGAATACTTCAGATACATTTCCACTGTTGGCATTAAAGTCGGCGGTTGAAACGCCATTTACTCCAAAGCTACTATCAATGCTCCCATATTATTATACCTTGATAAAGTGAAATTATTTCCATCAGAGAATCCCGCTACAATGATTTTTTCATCTGCCTGTAAAGCCATTGATAAGTACTTAGAATAAAATGGGGCAGAAGAATTCAACAGTATACCTCCATTACCAAATGTAGTATCCAATGAGCCATCTACATTGTATCTAACCAGGGCAAAAGATTTGGTGTTCCCGGATTGTGCAGCAGCTATCACAATAATTTTACCATCTGCCTGCAACACCGCATCAGAAGCACTGGAATGATAGAATCCAATAGCAGTTAGTACTTTTCCTTTATCACCAAAGGCAGCATCGAGCGCACCTGGCTGAGAATATACCTTGCAGGAAGTACAAATTAGCAGCAAAATAAAAAAAAGCCGTTCTGTCAAATTGCAGGAATGCAAAAAAATAGCGTATGATTTTCTCATGTAAGGTTTTTAGAATAGTAAGGGATGAAAGGTAATGCTAAAATTTAGTTTATTAATTCAAAAGCATAACAGTTGCTGCCAAAATTGAAAGGTGTCAATAAAAGATTTACAATTCACCACCAATCATTTAAATTTGTACACTAATTTTTTCAGATGAATATTAAGGAGCAGGTTTTACAAGATGTAGTTATAAAGTTTGCCGGTGACTCTGGAGATGGGATGCAATTAACAGGCAGCCAGTTCACCAATAATTCAGCTATGCTGGGTTTAGATCTTGCGACTTTTCCTGACTTTCCTGCAGAGATAAGAGCGCCACAAGGCACCTTACCCGGAGTAAGCGGCTTTCAGCTACGTTTTTCAAGCGACAGAATTTTTACACCCGGTGACTCGTGCGATGTATTGGTAGCTATGAATGCTGCAGCATTAAAAACAAATTTGAAAGGGCTAAAGCGTAATGGTAAAATTATTGCCAATGTAGATGGTTTTGATGCAAAAAATTTGCGTTTGGCAAATTATCCTGATGGTGTAAATCCCCTGGAAAATAATAGCCTTGATGGATACGAAGTAATAAAAATGGATGTTACCAAAATGACACGGGAGGCCCTGAAAGAATTTGAAATGGGTGTAAAGGAAAAAGACAGGGCAAAAAATATGTTTGTGTTGGGTTTTTTATACTGGATGTATAACCGTGACATGGATAACACTATACAATTCATAAAAGAAAAGTTTAGTAAAAAGGAAGATATTTTAAACAGCAATATAAAAGCCTTGCAGGCCGGCTATAACTATGGTGATACCACAGAAACATTTACAGCAAGATATAGTGTTGAAAAAGCAAAAATGCCTGCCGGAAATTATCGGAGCATTATGGGTAACCAGGGAGTTGCCTATGGTTTAATAGCCGCTTCGCAAAAAAGCGGGTTGCAATTATTTTTAGGCTCGTATCCAATTACACCCGCCAGTGATATTTTACACGAACTAAGCCGCCATAAAGCTTTTGGGGTAAAAACTTTTCAGGCAGAAGATGAAATTGCTGCAATAACATCTGCTATAGGTGCATCTTACGGAGGCAGCCTTGGCGTTACTGCTACCAGCGGACCAGGCATGGCATTAAAGGCAGAGGCTATGGGTTTAGCTGTAATGCTTGAAATACCTTTACTGATTTGTAACATTCAGCGTGGAGGCCCTTCTACAGGATTGCCAACAAAAACCGAGCAAAGTGATCTGCTGCAAGCTTACTATGGCAGAAATGGAGAATGCCCCATGCCTGTTATTTCTGCCTCTACACCGAGTGATTGTTTTAGCGCAGTTTATGAAGCAGTAAGAATATCTATACAACACATGACACCTGTAATATTTTTGAGCGACGGATATATTGCTAATGGCGCTGAACCATGGCTTTACCCAAAGAGCGAAGACCTGCCCTCTATAGAAGTGAATTTTAAAACTGAACTTGGTCATCATGAAGAAACATTTCAGCCTTATTTGAGAGATGATAAATTAGTACGGGCATGGGCAATACCAGGTACGCCAGGGTTAGAGCACAGAGTTGGTGGTTTGGAAAAGCAGAACATAACCGGTAATGTAAGCTACGATGCTGAAAACCACCAGTTAATGGTGAAGATCAGGCAGGAAAAAGTTGATAAGATTGCCGATCATATTCCTTTACAAAAATTGGATAACGGCCCGCAAAAGGGAAAAGTATTAATATTAGGATGGGGGAGTACTTATGGAGCAATTAAAAGTGCAGTGATTGATTTGCTTGCAGAGGGCCACCTGATTTCGCATACTCATCTTCGATATATAAGACCTTTTCCCAAAAACCTTGGAGAAATTTTAAAAAGCTTTGAACAGGTATTAATACCAGAATTAAATAATGGACAGCTTATCAAAATTATTCGGGATCAATATTTAGTTGATGCCAAAGGTTATAACAAGATAATGGGGATACCATTTACAAAAGTAGAAATCATAGAAGAGATAAAGAAAATGTTGTAGGGAAAATTATTCGCACTCTGCCTTTAGAAAACTCTGGGGCATTTTAGCTGGTTTTTTGATTTTTTTGACATCCCGCCGCCGCCAAAGCCTCCACCACCTCCACCACCTCCTCCATTATTTCCGCCAAAAACATAACCAACTCTTATTTTAACTGTAAAGTAATGATCGTTGTTATTGGGATGGCCACGAATACCGCCGGGTTGGGCAGTAGTTTGCTCTGGTGGAGTTCCAGGCCTTACCCTGTTATTTAAAATAAGTGCCTGAGTAAGTTGTGGTTCACTTAAATACTTTGAAAACAAAGCCGGATCAATATACCGGGTACTAACATCATCAAGATAATCGGTTGTAGATACTCTAAATAAGCCTTCCAACCTAAGATTTAAATTATCGGTCATTTGATACTTAAACCCTATCCCCACCGGAAAATTAAATTGATAAAGCTTATAATTCTTTCTTGTAGGATATTCTGCAAATCCCTGTCCTTCTGTATGCAGGGGCTGCAGATTTATCCATTTTGAATTTAAGCTTGCCTGTGGGTTAAAATGAAAAAAAGCAATGCCTCCAATAAAATATGGTGATAATGAAGAAAAGTTATTCTGATTAAAAAGGCCCAATATTGAAACGGGGTAAAATTCTGCCAGAAGTGCAACTTCAGCAATATTACTTCTGAAATGCAGGTTTCTGCTATACCTGCCTACAGCATTGCTCTTTTTTACATTTTCTAAAATGCTGTCGTAAGCGCTAATCTGTCCATAGGTCCCTTGTAATCTTATTATCAGTGAATTCTGATAGCCTGCTGCTACAAAAATACTTCCACAAAGATGTGTATTCTTAATATTGAAATCTTTAACGCCCCTCGTTCCTCTGCCTATTCTGCCACCCACATCCGGCAATGCATTCATTGCGCCGATTGCAGCACCAGCTTCAAAAACCCAACGCTTATCATCCGGATAGTATTGTGCTTTAACCTCATACCTTATACCTGCTAAAAACAATAATAATGCTCCTATAAATTTCATTATAAGCTAAAGTTTAAATAGGTAGTTTAAAGTATAATATTCTAATGTACAAAGAAAACTTAATTTAATTGATAATATTATGGTTACGACTAATAGCAGCGTAAAATCTACAAACATCCCTTAAGCCGCAAATATCGCATTTGGGATTTTTCGCTACGCAAACATATCTTCCATGCAATATAAGCCAGTGATGAGCTTTATGCACTAATTCGGTTGGTAAAAACTGCATTAGTTGTTTTTCTGCAGCTAAAGGTGTTTTAGCATTTGATGTTAAACCCAATCTTGCTGAAACTCTAAATACATGGGTATCTACAGCCATGTTTGGCTGCTGATCTATTACAGACGTTATTACATGAGCTGTTTTTCTGCCGACCCCGGGTAAAAGAATCAATTCGTCTACCGTCATAGGGATTTGTCCATTAAAGTTATTCATGACCATCTTAGCCATAGCTCTCAGGTGTTTTGTTTTATTATTTGGATAAGAAATGCTTTTTATTAACTCAAGCAATTCGGGCTCATTGGCCTGGCTTAAAAATATAATATCCGGATATCTTTCAAATAAAGCAGGAGTGGTTAAATTTACCCGTTTATCTGTGCACTGCGCTGATAAAATAACTGCTACCAGTAACTGATAAACGCCATCGTAAATTAACTCGGTTTCTGCATTAGGTAAATGAGTTTTAAAAAAATTTATTACAAAAATAAAACGGTTCTTTTTTGTCATAAAATAAAATCGTCCCGCAATTAGCAGGACGAAAATAAAGTTTAACTGGTAAGCTTTTTAATGCGGGTATAACTGATTGATTAATTTTTCCTCGTTTTTTAAAATTCTTTTTACAACTTCATCCCGTGGTTGTAATTCAATGTCTTCTAATTGTTTTTTTGCCGCAGCCATTACTTCATAATCTTCGCGTAATTTTAGGTCTGCTTCTAAAGCGGCTTTAATAGCTGCCGTTTTTTCCGGAGAAGTTTCAGAATACAGGTACTGTACCAAATCTTCTGGTGTAATATTGCGCATAGTGGTTAAGATATTAGTTTTCAAAAAATTGAATATACAATTTGCTGTAATAACGGCATACGGGTTACTATATTGTCTTACTCTCTGTTTGGATTTTTAAAGGTAGTATCTATTATATAAAGATCTTCATTATCTTTTTTCATCATGTACTTTTCTCTTGCATATTTTTCAAGAGTATAAGGATTGGTTTTTAGTAATTCCAACTCATTTTTTGTGTCTGATATTTGCCTGTCCATCCTTTTTTCGCTTTCCTGTAATTTATTTAATTCATTGATTCGTTTTAATTGCAATGAAACATCGTTTCGATCAAAAAAAGACATCCAGATCACAAATGCAATGCTGGCAATCAGGTATTTGCTTTTAAGCCATGCGGGGATAGTTGGTACTATTTTCATTATTTCAGGCTCTTTCCGGGTCAGTAAGTCATTGGTTATTGCTGTTTTCTATTTTCCAAATTTAATTTTCCCTTTGGGATAAATAGCACTTTCGCCTAACATCTCCTCAATTCTTATTAACTGGTTATATTTAGCTATTCTATCTGTTCTGCTTGCAGAGCCTGTTTTAATTTGTCCGCAGTTTAGAGCAACGGAAAGATCGGCAATAGTTGTATCTTCTGTTTCTCCACTTCTATGGCTCATAATAGTGTTATAACCATTTGATTGTGCAAGGCTAACCGCATTTATGGTTTCCGTTAGTGAACCTATTTGATTAACTTTTACCAGCAAAGCATTTGCTATTCCTTTATCAATTCCTTCCTGCAATCTTGTTACATTGGTTACAAAAAGATCGTCGCCGACTAATTGTATTTTTTTCCCTATCCTTTCGCTAAGCATTTTCCAGCCATCCCAATCATCTTCTGCCATCCCATCTTCAATTGATATTATAGGATATTGATTAGCCCAGCTTTGCCAAAAATCTACCATTTTTTCCACACTTAATTTTTTACCGTCTGATTTATGAAAATGATATTCTTTTTTGCTGCTGTCGAACATTTCGCTTACAGCAGGGTCCATAGCTATTTGAATTTGTGAGCCTGTTTTGTATCCTGCAGCATCAATAGCGGTAAGCACTGTTTCAATAGCTTCTTCATTACTTTGGATGTTTGGTGCAAAACCTCCCTCATCGCCAACATTTGTACTAAAGCCTTTTTTCTTTAAAACAGTTTTTAATGCATGAAAAATATCAACCCCCCATTGTAAACCTTCACTGAATGAAGAAGCACCTACGGGCATTATCATAAACTCCTGAAAATCTATTTTATTATCAGCATGTGCCCCACCGTTTAAAATGTTCATCATTGGCATGGGTAAAACTTTTGCATTAGTACCACCTATATAGCGGTATAGCGGGAGATTAGCCTCAAGTGCAGCCGCTTTTGCTACAGCCATGCTAACAGCTAAAATTGCATTAGCACCTAACTTACCTTTATTAGGTGTTCCGTCCAACGTAATCATCATTTGATCAATACCTGTCTGATCGGCAACATCCCATCCTAATAATTTTTCTGACACCAGAGTGTTTACATTTTTCACCGCATTTAAAACACCTTTACCACCATAGAGTTTTTTATCGTCATCCCTAAGCTCCACGGCTTCGTGTACGCCCGTACTTGCACCAGAAGGTACGGCAGCTCTGCCTAAGTATTCGTTCTCTGTTAATACATCAACTTCTACAGTTGGGTTCCCCCCCGGCTATCTAAAATTTGCCTTGCCTGTACGCTTGCTATGTAGCTC
>MWVV01000876.1_pt1 | contig 10884 bp, 11 predicted proteins | sample 1047281 | NCBI WGS metagenome assembly MWVV01 (sample SAMN06349986, study PRJNA376086) | soil metagenome | isolation source: PT-2 sample Antarctic (ecotone) soil | place: Antarctica | collected 2015-01-13 | reverse complement strand
TCGTTAAACCACGGCGGAACGTTAAGGCGACCGATTTGGTTGTTGACCAGAAAATGTGTGTATTCGTGAAAAATCGTTCGGTAGATGTCGTTTTTTTTTCCTTCGACGGTCAAAGCGATATAATTTGAGTCCTCGCCGCTCTGAAAATACCCGGCAGCCCAATCGGTTAAAATGCCTTCTGAATTAACAGGTTTATATTCGCTGAAAGTTAGTTTGTCGCTGAAAACCACAACATTTGTCGGCACAGGCGAATTGAAGTTATAGTTGGGTAAAAGACGGCGAAACACTTCCCGAAATTGTTCGAGCCGCGCGCCAACCTGCTGAATATCCTGTTCCGGGGCATTTCCGATCAGATAAAAATTTGCTGACGTAACTCGCGTCCACTTATCAAAAGCCAACCCGCCTGAACAAAAAATGCTTGTCAGGAAACAAATAAAAGTGACTTTTACAACAAATATAAAAAGTTTCATCCCGCTGTTTTATCGATTTCTAGTTTTTGAAAATTAAAAAAGATTTTGAAATAATTAAACAATACTTGGACGCGAGCGCGGCTTCTTTACGTTGCTTCAATGGTTAAGCTACACTCTTAGAAAACGATTTTTGTTCAGGCGAGCAAACAATATAAAAAATTAATCTTTCAATTTGGAAATATAAATTTAAATATGTCGCATCCGAGAGTTTTAGACAAAGGCAAAACGGCTTTAGTAGTAGTTGATCTGCAGGAAGCGTTTCGCCATCCGATAAATGAATTTGCGTTAATCGCGGCGCGGACTTCAATCGCTGTGCGCGGTTTTCTAGCGCTCAATCTGCCCGTTATTATTACCGAACAATATCCGAAAGGTTTGGGAAGAACCGCCGAAGAACTTCTGTTCAGCCTTCCGCCGGATTTTGAATTTGTTGAAAAAACCGCTTTTAGTTCGTGCGGCGCGACTTCATTTATTGAAAAACTTCGCGCCACGGGCGCGAGCCAAATTGTTTTGTGCGGACTCGAAACGCATATCTGCGTTAACCAAACCGCGCACGATCTTTTGACCGAAGCGTTTGAAGTTCATATACTTCACGATTGCGTCGGCTCGCGCTTTGCGCAGGACAAAGAAACCGCGCTTCGAAAAATGCAGATGAACGGCGTTGTTCCGTCGTGTGTGGAAATGGCGCTTTTCGAACTACTACGCGACGCCAAACACGAACAGTTCAAGGAAATTCAAAATCTTATAAAGTAACAAATATGCGATGAGCGGTGAGCAATTTTTGTTTTTTCTCTTGCTGTTTACGGTTACCGCTCATCGTTCACTCTTTACAAAAATGGAAATTCTATCCAGCTTAAATCCGCCGCAATTTGAAGCGGTTAAACAAACCGAAGGACCGCTTTTGATTTTAGCTGGCGCGGGTTCCGGGAAAACGCGCGTCATTACTTTGCGGATTGCTTATCTGATCGCCGAAAAAGGTGTGCCGCCGTATAATATTTTAGCCGTTACTTTTACAAATAAAGCGGCAGGCGAGATGCGCGAGCGCGTCGAAACATTTTTGAAAGGTCAGCGGCTTCAATCCGCGCCGCTGATTTCCACATTCCACAGCCTCTGCGTCCGCATTCTGCGTCAGGACATCGAACACTTGCAGGAAGGTTATTCAAAATCCTTTACAATTTACGACACCAGCGATTCGCAAAAAGTTATTAAGGCGTGTGTGAAAGACATTGGGCTTGACGAAAAACAGCTTTCTGCCAGGTTTGTCCAAAACGCGATTAGTTCCTCGAAAAATCGCGGCGAAGATTACGAATTATACGCTTCTCGCGTCGAATACACGGACGAAAAAAGGGCAGCAACGGCGCGTGTTTATAAATTGTATGAAGAACGCCTGAACACTGCCAACGCGCTCGACTTTGACGATTTGATGATCAAAACAGTCCGGCTTTTGCGGAGCGTCCCGGAAGTTCGGGAAAAGTATAACAATAAATTTAAGTATATTTTGGTTGACGAATATCAGGACACAAACGCCCTGCAATTTGCGCTGATCAAATATTTAACTGAAAAACAGCAGAATATTTGCGTGGTCGGCGACGACGCGCAGAGCATCTACGGTTTTAGAGGAGCGGACATCGGCAATATTTTATCGTTTGAAGAATATTATCCAAGCGCGAAAGTGATAATGCTTGAGCAGAATTATCGCTCGACGCAAACAATTCTTGACGTTGCTGACGCGATTATCAGCAATAATCAGGGACGCAAAGAAAAAAAACTCTGGACGGACAACGACAGCGGCGAGAAAATATTTTATTATCAGGCTTTTGATTCGGACAATGAAGGGCGTTTTGTCGCCTCTAAAATTGAAGAGCATCAAAGGCGCGCCGCCAAAGACAAAATTGCTATTCTATACCGCACGAACGCTCAATCCCGCGTGTTTGAAGACGCGCTTCGGCGCTTGCGAATTGATTACAACATCGTCGGTGGTTTTTCCTTCTATGAACGCGCCGAAGTTAAGGACGTTATCGCTTACCTGAAACTCGCGCTCAATCCGTTTGACGACATTGCGCTTCAGCGTGTGATTAATACGCCGACGCGAGGGCTTGGCAAAACCTCGCTCGATGAATTAACGTTTCGCGCCAAAGACTTCGGCGTTTCCTTCTGGGAAGCGATTTCGATTATCACCAGCGATAAATATGAGAAACCTTTGAACTTAACGCCCCGCGCCGTCGAAGCGTTGAAAGCGTTTAAAAAAGTTATTGAAAAGCTGACTGGTAAAATTACTGAGTATTCGCAATCAGACCGGCGAGTTACCGAAGTTGTTATTGCCGCGGTTGAAGAAACTGGTTACGCCAATATGCTTCGCGCCGAAAACTCCGACGAATCGGCGACGCGGCTGGAAAATTTAGAAGAACTCGTCAACGCGGCAGTTGATTACGACAAAGCCGAAGACAGCGGATTGCGCGATTTTATCGACCACGCTGCGCTTTCCTCGGATATGGACAAATTTGACCGCAATGCGAGCGTGACGATGATGACGGTTCATTCGGCAAAGGGGTTGGAGTTTTCGACTGTTTTCCTGGTCGGACTCGAGGACGGAATTTTCCCGCACGCCCGCAGCATCAATGATCCGAACGAACTCGAAGAAGAACGCCGCCTGGCGTATGTCGCCATCACCCGCGCCGAGAAAGTTTTGTATGTCACGCACGCGATGCGGCGGCGTGTTTACGGGGAAGAAATGACCGCCGAGCCTTCGCAATTTTTAAACGAAATGCCGCTCGAGATGATTCAGGATTTATCGCGCGGCGCTTCCTGGCTTTCGTTTGCCAAAAATTCAAATGTTAAAAACAGCAAACGCGCCGCTCAAATTCTAAAGGGCGAAGTCGAAACCGAAAAACCCCGTTCGACTTATGCCGGAAAAACCTACAACAGCAGCGACGCGATAGCTGAATTTTTCAAAACTAAAAAAGCTGAAATACCTCAGCAAAATTCATACAAACCGCCCACCGGTTTTGACAAATTAAGAGCGCAGGCATCAGATCAATCCAAAATCCAAAATCCAAAATCCAAAATAGAACACGGTTTCGTTCCTGGCTCGCACGTCCGCCACGCGAAATACGGCAAAGGGTTAGTTTTGCGGCGCGAAGGAACCGGCGACAATGTAAAATTGACAATTAGTTTTCCCGGCTTCGGACAAAAGAAACTGATTGAAAAATTCGCTAATTTAGAAACGGCTTGAAAATTATTTAGTTAAAACGTATCTTTTTGATCAAAAAATTAGTATTTTTGAAGGTTATGAAAAACAAACCCTTACTTGTTACGGCTCTTTTTATACTTTTGACGGTAATTCTCGGCTGTAGTCGTTTCAATCCATTTTCCGCTTCAACAACCCGCGGCAATTCCAATGCTTCCGCCGATAAATCTCTCACCGATCAGGCGGTTGACGCGGGCATCGGCGAAGAGAAAATCGGCATTCTCGAGTGCGATGAGATTGTTGAATTTTTTGTCGACCAGACAAAATTGCAGGACGAAGACTTTGTGACGAAAGCGGCTCGGGGGTACGCGCTCAATAAAATTCGTGAAAGTTTCAAAAAATCCCTCACCGAACACAAGGGCGACACGGCGGCAATGGCTAAAAACTGCCGTGAGTTCAAACAAATGCTCGATAAATATAAATCTGAGGCGGACAAAAACGCTAATGTCTCAAAATAAGTAATTCAGGAAAGCGGAGCTGTTAATTTTTGAAAGCTTTTGACCACTGAGACGAGAGAGGAGGAATGCGGACAATTTACTTCTTCTCAACGAATCTCCGCGAAACTCCGCGCCTCTACGGTAAGAAATTTTAACTGGTAAGTTCGGTCAAATTTAGACTTTGATATAAATTCGTTTCCTGTAAAGCAGCCACATCAAAAACAACCAGAATAAAATGTAAGAGAGTGCAAATAAAAGAGATGCGTTAATCGGCTCGGCAATTGACAGAAACATTTTTTGAAATATCCAGCCTTGAAGCGATGTTTCTTTGCCATCCGCGCCCGGAACTTTGATAATCCCTAAAATTTTAGACAGCAGTCCCGAAAAAACAAAAAGAGCGAGCGCGTTGACACCAAAGATAACAAAAGGCTTGGTCCATTTTGTGTAGTTTTTTATATCAATTAGATAAAAACAAAATCCGAGGAAAAGCAGCGCCAGACCGGTAGTATAAAGGACATAAGAACTCGTCCAGAGCGCTTTGTTGATTGGAAAAAATGAGTGCCAAATCCATCCTGTGACACACAAAACGATGCCAAAGAAAAACATTCCGGCAACTTTTTCTAAATTGTCGCGTTTTGTTTTGAGCCAAGTGCCGGTCAAGGCGCCTGAAAGTGTCGTCACAACTGCGGGAATAGTTGATAGAATTCCCTCCGGGTCAAAAACTTTGGCGGAGCGCCAAATGTGGTTTTCACCAAAAACCGCTCGGTCAACAAACGCCGCCAGATTACAGGCTTTGTCGTCAATCGTCGTCACGTCGCATCCCGGAACGTCAATCAGAGTCATTAAAGCCCAATACAAAAATAAAAGCCCGATGCCAATCAATGTCTGCTGCTTCCAATCTGTTTTAATGAAAATCAACGACGCGATCAGATAGCAAACGGCGATTCGCTGCAAGACGCCGGGAATTCTAAGAGTCGAAAAAGCAAAATACGGAAAAGCGGCTAGAATAAGTCCAAGCAGAAAAATCAGCGCGGCGCGGCGAAAAATTTTCAGATAAACTTCTTTTGTAACACCGCCCAGTTCAACTCGCCTGCCGAGCGCGAGCGGGATAGCCACTCCGACGATAAACAAAAAAAATGGGAAAATATAATCGGTTGGAGTTATGCCGTGCCATTCAGCGTGTTTCAGCGGCGGATAAATCGCGCTCCAGGTTCCCGGATTATTAACCAGAACCATTCCCGCAATCGTCATTCCGCGAAATACGTCGAGCGACACGAGACGGCTTTGTCCAGCTTCTTCGGACATTTTTTATTTTCCTTTTGATTTATTTTATTTTACTGAAACGAATTTATTTTTATAACCAAAGTAAGAAAAAGTCAAGCTTTTACAAAAACTCAGCCCCAATTGTTTCTATCAGCCAAATTGGTTATATGCGCCGTGTGATGCAGACTGTGCCAGCCGTAAAGCGCGAGCATTTTCTCTAAAGTCCAAACTCCTGAATCAGGATGAACTAACTTTCTAGCAAAGTCTTCATCCGTCATCGACTGCAAAAGGTTTGTCCAGCGAGCGTGGATTCCCTCGATAATTTTAATCGAAATATTAATCGGCATTTGACTGTCGTGGAGTTCCGCCCAGCGATCTTCAAAATACGGACGAATCGTCGGCGCGTCTTCGGTTAGCGCTAGTTTAAATCGGATAAAGGAATTAAGATGACTGTCGGCAATATGATGAACGGTTTGCCGAACACTCCAACCGCCGGGACGATACGGCGTATCGAGTTGCTCATCACTTAAATTTTTGGTCGCCCTATTAACTTTTTCCGGCAGATCAGCAATTGTTTCAATCAATTGCTGACGAACCTGTGAGGTTATTTCTAAATTTTTTTCAAATTTCCCAATTGGGAAACGTAAGTCATCGGTCATTTATTGTTCTCCAAAATAATTTTCAAATCGCGTAAACTCCTTCAAAAACGCCAACTTAATCGAGCCGGTCGGACCGTTGCGCTGTTTTGATATAAGGATTTCGGCAACGCCCGCGTTTTCTTCGGATTGTTTGTAATATTCTTCTCTATAAATAAATGCCACTACGTCCGCGTCCTGTTCAATAGAACCGGATTCGCGTAAATCTGACATTAAAGGTCGCGGCGGATTTCGGGCTTCGGGCGCGCGTGAAAGCTGTGAAAGAGCGACAACCGGCACGTCTAATTCTTTCGCAAGTCCTTTTAGTTCCCTGGAGATTTGCGAAACTTCCTGCTGGCGGGATTCAGTGCGGCGCGAGCCGGACATCAGCTGCATATAATCGACGACAATCAAATCAAGCTTTTTTTGTTCCGCGACAAGCCTTCGAGTTTTAGCGCGCATCTCCATCACGGAAATTCCGGGTGTGTCGTCAATAAATATCTTCGCTTCGGAAAGAGTCCCGATTGACTGCGCCAGCCTTCCCCATTCGTCGCGCGTCAAATAACCGGTGCGAAAACGATGCGCGTCTACTCTCGCTTCAGAACTGAGCATACGCATCACCAACTGTTCCTTTGACATTTCAAGCGAAAAAACCGCGACCACCGCCTTTTCCAAAATCGCCGCATTTTGCGCTAAGGTTAGACAAAGTGCCGTTTTTCCCATTGAAGGACGGGCGGCGACAATGATCAAATCGGTTTTTTGTAAACCCGAAGTCATCTGGTCAAGCTCGCGGAATCCGGTTGCGAGACCGGTCAGCGCATGCGTTTCTCGTTTGGCGTATTCCTGAACTTTTGCCAGAACAGTTTCAGCGATTGGTTTGACGTGGGCGAACCCCTGTCTTGTTCTTTCGTCCGCCAGCGCGAAAATCATCTGTTCGGCGTGATCGAGAATAATTTCGGATTCTTCTTCTTCAGCCAGCGCCTCGCTCGTAATTTGATTGCAGACTTTGATTAGATTTCTGACCGTCGCTTTGCTTTTGACGATTTTCGCGTAGTCTAAAATATCGGAAAAATGCGGCAGTCCGTATGTTAAATTAGTGATTGCGGCAATCCCGCCGATTGAGTCAATCGCGCCGTCTTTTTTAAGCTCTTCGCCAATTAAAATCGGGTCAATCCGCTCGGAACGCTCAAACAAAGACATCATCGCGTTAAAAATTCGGCGATGAAACGGTGAATAAAAATCGTCCCTGGAAAGATGCTCGATAGCCTGCGAGATAAGTTGATTGTCGAGAAGAATGGCGCCCAAAATTACGCGTTCGCTTTCGGGGCTGGAAGGAAGCGGTTTTTCGAGATATTGTTCGGGTGTCGCCATTTTAAGAACCGGATTCAAAATACTAATTTGTGGTTCAAATCAGAATTTTACTATTCTAAACAATTTTGTGTTTTTGAAAGAGAAAAGGCTATAAGTTTAATTAAAACTTATAGCCTTGATGCTACTACAAACCGGGCGAACAAACAAAGATTTTTCGCAGTTTATTTTTGCCCGTTTCTTTTAACTTTCAGAATCAACCGTCGAAGTTTCATCGTTTGAATCAGATGTTTCCGCCGCGTTTTCGGCTTTCGCGTATTTGTCTGCTTTCGCTTCAATCGCCGCCGCCGTGCCGCCTTCCGCCGCGACTAAAACCGGAATGTCTAGGGTAACTTCGCGGTGCAGTTTGACCTGCGCCGTATAATCGCCTGTTTCTTTAATCGCGTCTTTCAAAACAATTTTTCGGCGGTCGATTTCATAACCTTTCGCCTGCAGAGCTTCGGCGATATCCATTGTTGTCACCGAACCGAAAAGCGTTCCGCTTTCGCCCGCTTTGCGTTCGAAAACAAGTTCGAGTCCTTTCATCTGTTCAGCCTGCGCGTCAGCGGTTGATTTTTCGGTTGCCGACTTCTTAAGCAGCGAGGAGCGTTCAAGTTCAATCTGTTTGACATTTCCCTTGGTGGCTAAGGACGCTTTGCCCTGCGGAAGCAAAAAATTTCGTGCAAATCCGGCTTTGACTTTAATAATATCACCGCGTCCGCCTAGATTTTCTATATCTTCACGTAAAAGAATAGTTGTTGTTGCCATAATAAAATAATTCCTCCTAAGGCTTAGTCTGAAACATAAGGTATCAAAGCCATTATGCGCGCTCTTTTAATCGCCCGCGCAACCCGCCTTTGATCTTTAGCCGTCACGCCGGAAATACGACGCGGCATAATTTTGCCGCCTTCCGGGATGAATCGCTTCAAAAAATCAACATCTTTCCAATCGACATAATCAGGAACATACTGACCCTGTCGGCGACGCTGATAACGACGCTGCGGCGGCGCAGCGGCAACTCGATCATTTCTTTGGTCGTCGCCAGCATCTATATTCTTTACCTCATCGGTTTCTGTATTAATTTTGTTTTCCATTGTCTGTCGCTCCCTTTTATTGATTATCATATGCATCTTCTGATGCATTCGACTCATTATTAGAATTGCCGTTCCGCTCATTTCTCTGCGCCTGACGTTTATCACGTTTGGCTTGAAATTTATCGGCGGTTTTACGTTCTTCGTCAACGCGCACAGTCAGGTAACGCATAATCATATCGTTGACCCGCATCCGGCGTTCGAGTTCGGCGATTTCCTGACCGGAACCATCGATTTCAAACAAAACATAATAACCTTCGTTCTTTTTATTAATCGGGTAAGCGAGTTTGCGGCGTCCCATATCATCAGTTCTGACAATAGTGCCGCCTTCCTTGTCAACAATCTGTCCGATTGTTTCGTTTAACTTCGCAATATCCTCGTCTGCCGTCTCCGGCGCGGCGAGATACATCACCTCGTATGTTCTTTTAACTGCCAATGTTGTGTCCTCCTTTTGGCTCGTCTAGCCTCATTTCATTTTGAATGAAGCAAGAAGGGTTAATAAATGGAAAATAAACGGCGGAAAATTGAAAAGGTCTGAGTTAACTTTTTATTTTCATTTTTCCGCTTTCTATTTTCAGTTAAACTTCGCCATTGCTTTCTCAACTCCGTCAGACAAGACGGCGCGAATCGCTTGGGCGCTCTGCTCTAAAACTTTTTCAATCAACTCAAATTCGGTTTTGGAAAAATCATCCAAAACAAAATGGGCGGTCTCGCCAATCGCATGTTCCGGCTGGATTCCGATTCGCAGGCGAATATAATCCGGCGATTTTAAGCATTCGCTAATTGATTTCAAACCGTTATGCCCGCCTGCGGATCCTTTCGGTCGAAGCCTGATTTTACCCAAAGGTAAAGCTAAATCGTCTGCGATGACGATCAGTTTTTCACGGCTTCGAATTTCCTTTTTTAGCAAACAATTGACTGCCTCGCCGCTAACATTCATAAAGGTCTGCGGTTTAACAAGCTCAACTGTCTGATTTTCAATTTCCGCACGCCCGACTAATGCGTGGCATTCTTCTCTTTTAACCGAATTTCCGGACTGCCGCGCCAGGAAATCAATCAGCATAAAGCCGAGATTGTGGCGCGTTTTCGCGTATTGCGAACCCGGATTTCCTAAACCAATAATTATCCAGTTTTTTTCAGAAAGCGAATTCATACTTTAGAAATAAAAAAGCATCCGCCGTCTTCAGAAAAATTCTGATATTACTTGTCCTCTGAAGTGTCTTCATCAGCCTTTTCGCCAACCAGTTCCGGTTCGGCAGCGTCTGTTTCAGGAGCGGCTTCGAGGTCTTCTTCTTTAACAACTACAACTGACGCGACGACTGTTTCCGGCTCTTCGTGCATTTCAATTCCTTCGCCAACCTGAAGATCAGAAACGTGAAGCGATTCATTCACTTCCAAATTTGTCACATCCAATTCAATAAATTCAGGAATTTTGCTGGGTTCGCATAAAACTTTTATTTCGCGTAATTGCTGATTCAAAATCGCGCCTTCTTCTTTCAAACCGATTGCTTCGCCGATCAGATGAATGGCGACGGTAACTTCGATTTTTTCGCCTTTGGTTAAGCGGCGTAGATCAACGTGTACGAGGCGCCCTTTAATCGGATCAATCTGCCGGTCGTGAAACATCACGTCGCTCGCTCCGCCGTCCGCCACGTCAAGCGAAAAAACCGTGTTTTGTCCCGAATCAGAACGCAGAATTGCCGCCAAATCCTTAATTGCCGCCGAAGCAGCGACCGTTTCCGCGCCGCCCCCGTAAACGATTAACGGAACTCTTCCCGCCGCACGTAAGCGACGTGCGTCATTTTTTCCGCGATCCGCTCTTACTTCTGCTTTTACAATAACTTTCTCTGCCATAATTTTTGCCCTTTCCTCAATAAAACTATATAAAAAGTGACGAAACGCTTGTTTCATCGTGAATTGACTTGATGCCGGACGAAAGAAGCTTGGCAACACTTAATACTTCGATTCTGCCTTCTTCCTTCAGTTTCTGCCCCTTCGCGCACAGCGGAATCGTATTGGTCACAATAATCTTTTTCAGATGCGAATTGCTCAGATTCTCGGTTGCTCTACCTGACAAAACCGCGTGCGTAAAACAAGCGTAGATGTTTTTCGCTCCGCTTTTATGAAGCGCTTCGGCGACTTTACAGATTGTACCGCCCGTGTCGCACATATCGTCGATTATCAAACAATTTTTATTTTCCACATCGCCGACAATATTCATCACTTCGGCAACATTCGCCTTTTCGCGGCGTTTATCGCACAAAGCTAAGCCTGTATTCAGACGCTTCGCATAAGCTCTGGCGCGTTCGGCGCCACCCGTGTCCGGCGCGACGACAATTAAATCTTCAATCGGATTTTTCTGAAAATATTCAACAATGACCGGAGCCGCGTAGAGAT
>MWVV01000875.1_pt1 | contig 10890 bp, 17 predicted proteins | sample 1047281 | NCBI WGS metagenome assembly MWVV01 (sample SAMN06349986, study PRJNA376086) | soil metagenome | isolation source: PT-2 sample Antarctic (ecotone) soil | place: Antarctica | collected 2015-01-13 | reverse complement strand
TGTGGCAAGATGCCGCAACGTTGATCGGTGTGCGATTTGGCAGATCTACCAGCTATGCCCTAATCGATATTGATTTTGAGAGCATCTATCACCCCGATAACGATCCGGCTGCCCTCCCACGGCTGCGCGCTGCGCTAGAGGCGATCGGGATTTATCGCACGTTGCTAGTGCGATCGTCAGAGTCAGGAGGATTGCATCTATATATAGGTCTGGGATCAAGTGTCCCCACTTATGGGTTAGCCCTTGCCCTGAAAGCCTGTCTAGAATCGCACGACTTTGAACTAGCACCAGGCGCGCTCGAAGTTTTCCCAAACTGCAAGAGCTACAGCTCGACCGAACCGACTAACTATCATGGGCATCGGTTGCCACTTCAAACCGGGTCATTTCTTCTAGATGATGATTGCGAGATAATCACCGATCGGCTGAACCACTTTCTAAAGGTGTGGGATGCCGCCGCCGCCGGGAACGATTTAGAGGAACTGAGCCAAGCGATCGCCGCCGCCGTCGCTCAAAATAGAAAGCTTTCATTCCGCTCAAAAGGGCGATCTGTCAATCAATGGCGCGCCGATGATGAGCGGATCATCAGTGAGGGATGGACAGCATCAGGGCAGACTAACGAACTGGTGAAGGTGATCGCCCGCCATGCCGTTGTTTTCAAATCACTCTCAGGTGAGGCACTGATTGAATACGTGCATCGCGCTGCCGTTGACGCACCCGGTTATGAGATCCACTGCAATCATCATCGTGATATCCATCGTCGTGCTAGAGACTGGGCAAAAGCTGCCGAAAAGCACTACCGACCCTATCGATCGCATCCACAAGGGGGAAACCTGTGGAGAGCCTCACAACCTGATCAGCGTCTGATCAGAAACACTAAAACTTCAGAGAATGCGATCGACCGAATCAAGTTTGCTTTTCTCGCGTTGAAAAAATTAGGATTTACCACAATTCGAGACTTAGCCAGTGCGATCGCGGCGATCGCGAAGTGCAGCGTCTCTACCCTCTATAAGCACCTCTCAGAATGGCATCCTAAACACAATGGGTGTAACAGCCAGAACGAGCCTGTAGAGCCAATCACAGACACCGATCCGCCAATAGGTGAAAATATCACTGAAACGCCGAAACCCGCTCCTAGCGGACTGTTACACCCAAAACTCTATAAGAAGGTGATGATCAGCGTAACGAATTTTTCGACCGATCAAACTCCTCAAAAAACACATTCACAACCTCCCCAAACAGCCCCCGGCTTCGATTTTTGCGATCGCGCTGCCCATCACCCCCCCCAAAACCACTACCAGGACGATGATTCAGGCGATCATTCTCCTTAATCTCTGAATAGAGATAAACAGAGCCTAACCGGGATTTTCTGCTTTCCACCGCGCCGCTAGTTTTTGCCGGATCTCAGAGGCACACTCCTCTAGAACGATCGCCGCTTCCAGTCCGTCAAACTTGAGGAGATTTAGAATCAGTCTGAGAGTAGTGCGGATATCTTTCAGCAGCTTTAAGTCAATGTGAGTGGTATTCATCATCGCCTCGCTTTGGCTTGTGGGCAAAGATTCCGCTTATGGTCTGTCCAGACTGCGAGAGAAGCAACTGAAAGCAGGCGTTCTGAGTTTTCATATCGGCGTTTAGTTCGTCTAGCTCCTTACCAAATAGCTCAAGAGATCGCTTCATCTGCTCTTGGTTATTTCGGAGATGAACAAATTCCCTTTCCGCAGCATACCGTTTACGCTCTGAGGTGCTAAACCATCGCAGCATTCCCAACACACCACCACCTACACCAGTCAGAAAAGTTAGGATCGCGATGATTGATTTAACGTCAACGTTATCCATTAGACTGCATCGCTTCTATTTGCTGCTGATGGTTTGCCGCCTGAGTTGCGAGGGTTTGAGTCAGTGCCTCTCTCTGATGCTCTAGCACCTCAATCTTTTTAAGGGCATCAATCAACGCCCGATCCATAATTGCAGCCAGTGGGAAGCCTTCACCCTCTCCCAATGCGATCGCTTGTGGAGGCATCGGTTGAGCCGCCAAAACTTCACCTTGATCGTCTAGTACCTTACCCAGAAAAATAACGTGAGCGCCTTGCAGATCGCCGTTATCATTCCATCTGATCAGTAATTCGTTAGGGATAATCTGTGTTTGTCGAGTTTGCATAATTAACTAATGATTGCTCGATCGTGTACCCGTCTCCAGCTCACTCCATCACTAAACGCGGGTGTGGCTCCGCCTGATTCATTAGAAATGTAGATCATCCCGGCTGAGTTCGCCGATGCACTGGGCGCTGTCAGGACCGTAAAGGATGCGAGTTTCACCGGTTTTGTAAAACTGGTTGCGGCGGAGATTGAAAGAACTCCAGCTCTATTCGCTGTAAAAGTATCACCTAGATAGCCGCCGGCATCCGTGTAGTAACTCAGGGTTAGAGACGCGCCGGCATTGCTTCCAGGTTCTCCACCCGCACCATTTGAATAGAGATTCCATCGGCTTAATCCGGCTGTCTGCCAAACCATTTGTTTGTTAGCTGTAGCGCTGCCATTAAAGCCAAAAAAAGTAAAAGAGTTTGTGTTTGCTCCGACTGAATTACTTGTTCCGCCAGCATTAAAATTCCCCGTCGCGGTTATCGATGTCGCGGCGATCGAGTTGGGAGTGTTCAACCCGATCGCACCTGGGCGTGTCCAATCAACCTGAGTAGGGTTATAGATCCCCATCAGGTCAACTCTGTTACGAGCGCGCTACCGTTTGCCGCTGCCCAGATGCCACTGATCAGCCCTGTATAGATGATCGTCATCTCATAGGTTCCGCCGGCTTCCAACAGAATTGTGAAAGCTGTAACGGTTGCAGTTGCAGCAAACGCTAGATAAAGACGTGCTGTTGAACTGTTATAAATCTTGGCATCCCGTCGATTGGCGTTTGCCGCGAGAATCGTTGTAGAGGTGATTACCGAAGGAACGTTTGTTACGGTCCCAACGGAACTGCTAGTAGATGGAACCGTTACCGTAACTGGATTGTATAAGCCCATAATTCCTAATTAAACTCTCTAATAAAAGCCTTCCCGCCTACCTCAGACCAAACCCCGCGAACCTCTAAAGAGGTTGGAAACAACAGATCGTAATAGCAACCCGGTGGAATCTTCACGGCGAAATCGTTGATCGAAACAGAAGATCCAAAATCGATAAACAGAGCCGCTGCGCCGTTGTTGAAAATCATTAAACTCTTTCGCTCTTTACACTGAGTCAGCACCTTAGACTGTTTTGAAGCACTGATCGAGCGCTTCAAAACCTCTGTTGATACTGAGGGCATTGAAGAGCTTTCGCCTAACAAATGTAGCGACATACTAGCCCTCGGTTGGGTCAATCAGGTTATCCAGCGAGGCATTGAGATCAATCTCAAGAGCGATCGTCAAGTTCACGATCGGATTCCCGGCGGCGTTGGTGTCAATGCTGCGTTGAATCGCTGTAATGGGTGCTAATCCGGCTAGTACGCGGGTTTGGTTGATCGCCGCTTGCTGCTGATAAAGTGCGTTCAGCAATTTAGCCATCGGCTCTAGAGCGCTTGATTCAGGGGTTAAAGATTCCCCTGTAAGTAGGCTGAAATTCAACAGGACAGGCTCACCAAACCCGCGCCATGTAATCGCCTCATCAGGTAGCTTCTGTGTCAGTCCGGCTATGTTCATGCTCATAAATTATCTACCTTAAATTCGACTCGCGCTAAATCAACGCGGACGGTTTGCAATAGGTCTTCTGTACTGTCTGATTCTGCGCCGATGTATTCCCACACCCCTAAAACAATCCGGGGTATCCATGCCATCGTCTCGAAGCGGTACGAATGCTCAGTAGCTAATCTCTCAAAGATGTGTAGTTCAACTGTGTTGAGCACAATCCGTCGTTTTGAGGCATCCAGTACCGCACCACTTCCACCACTCACACCGGGGAAGACCAGCGTATCGTCAAGGCTTACCCCTCCGACTTCCTGGTAAAAAAATCCTGCTGTGTACCAACTAGGAGGAGCACCGATATAAGATGCCCCTACCGCCAAAATCCGACCTGGAATGGTCACGGGTAGCTCAATAATGTCAATCATCGGAGCGCGAAGTTTGCGCTTTGCCGGATCGCCCTGGTGAGTTTGGTAGTAGATCAGCCGCCAATTTCCCGCAGTGTTTAAGCCAAGATTAAGCACAATTCCTCTTCCCAGGCTTCAGCGACTGCAAGCGGATCAGCATATTCTTCAGCAATATAATCAAGGAAGGAATCGACAAACACCTCACCCCGCATGAATGCGGATGTGATGTATGCCCGTTCAACCATCGCATTAACTTCTTGCTGCCACTCTGCCTCACTTTGCCCTGGATACCAAAGCGCGGGTGTTGCTAGGAGCAAATCAGGCATTAGTTGCCACTCTCTACCAGAGGTAGACGTTCCGGTTCAAACCAGATTCGACCGTAGGAACCACCGACTTCATCCTTCTTAGAATTGGCAACCGTTGCAAACTTAGTGCGAACTGAAGCCATTGTAGGAGTCGTGATGTCGCTAATCGGTGCGCTGAAAGTGCTTTGAGTGTTGCTGCCACGAGATCCACGAGCGTAACGAATATAAGCCCGGTTACTAGCCTTAGCCCTCACGACCTGAGGAGATGAATCAGAAACCAGTGCATAGATCCGATTAGGATGAAAACCACGCGGTGCGCTCGGATCGATTCCAGCATCGGCTAACCCTAGCGCGGCTTCACCGCCAAAGAAATTAATCCCCGCTCTGCTGCCCTCGATCGTGAAGTCTGTGCTCGCCTTAGAGGTGCTGCCATACTTCACAGCGCTCTTAGGTCTACGTTGTGTAGCGGCTCCCTCGGTTCGTTGAGGCGCTACATAAGCATCGCGGCGCTTTGCCTCTGCTAACTGCTCTGTCAATTGCTGTACCGTCTTGCGTCTGCCCATAAAAGTAAAACCGGGAGTATAGAGTTATCGTCTGTGATACAGTTGTAACAAGCGTTTACAGCCATTTTTTACAGCCGGAATCACTAGTGATTCCAGTAAGTTTTTGCAGTTATCCGTGTTTTCACTTAACTAAAGGATTATGTCTGAAGCCACTTCGATCAAATAACTGCACGTCATTAGGCAAGCCATGAATTTTCAACTCAGCAAACTTAAAGCGAACCGTCGCGATCGGGCGTTCCCTTGCCTCTCTCCGAGTCTTGCCATAAATTCGACTAGACAGTGGCACTGTTCTAAACGTTTTCTTCTTAGTAGTGCCGCTTAGATGTTCATCCCAGTTCGGGGTGTGAGATTGAATATCTAAAACCTGTTCTATTACCTTTTTAGCCTCCGTTTCATTCCAGCTAAAAAGCCGAAAATTATACCCTTTGGCAAGGTCTTTGTATGTCCACAATTCGCGCCCTTTTTTCCAAGTAAAACCACGACCACTAGAGAACAAAGTCTTTATTTTATTTGCGATCACCTTAGCGTCTGCCTCTGTGATTGTTTCTGCTGTTTCATGCATCAATCTGAATGACACATCAGCCTCCACGGGACTGTACCCGTGTTCAACTTCACTAGAATCCTCTAAGAAGAACAATCGCACTTGAGGGAAAAACTTAGTCGAATCTTGAAATGTGCTAACTGGAATGCCGTAGATCGGAGCTTGCAAGTCCGCGGCTTTTCTCAGCACAACGTAGAAGAAAAGTAGTTTGTTCAGTGTCTCAATTGCAGAGTCATTATCGGTGAGAGTAGAAGCAACTCTTAAACTACCTCTCGGTGTTGAGATATTGTCATCCCATGTTTCATCTCCTAAATCGTTAAACTCTTCTCTAACAATTCTATTCTGTACCTGAATGATGGTTTCTTGCAGGTGTTCCCATGTGCTAAAACCCTGTGGTAGTGCCATTTCTAAGCCTCCGGTTTACTTTCTGCTGTGACGGGAATTGTTGGCGGTTTGCTGTCGGTTTTTGCTTTGTCTTGCATTGCCTTAACCGTTGCTGCTTCGGGGGCTTCCTTCCCTTGTTTTGAGCCTTCCGTCTGTTTTGTTGCGTCTTCGAGTTCTTTCTTTTGAGTTCCGATTTGCGTTATCGTATCTTGCACCGATAATACTTCTCCAGCGATAGAATCGATATTGCTCGTAACCTCTTCTACCTTCTCGATCGTCGTGAAGAACCGATTCTGATAATTAGGCGATTGATTCATCCATCCGAACGCTTTTTCACTAATCACACCAAACTTTTGTAGTGCATTCCCAATCTTGGCAACCATCGACCCAACCATTTCTAGAGCGCCTAAAATTGATTGTCCGATTGATTGAAGTGAGAACAACAAATTAGATGCAGCTTGATAGATTCTACTGTACTTTTTCCATTCAGCTTTAATTCCGTCTACCGTTGCAACTCCCAATACAGACTTAGCATACGCTTCAGTCTGTTTTCCAAGTATCGCACCAATATCTAATGGATTCTTTTCATCGTCTTTAATGCCGCCCGCTGCCAAAACGTTAGATATCATGCTGAACAATGTCTGAGTCAAGCCAGAACTCAGAAAATAGGCATTATGCAGCGTGGTAGCAAATGTCATCAGGTTTAACGCTCGATCGAGATGTAGCCATTCACTCAGCCGTCCCAACTTGCCAGCTAGACCGCCGACTAATTGAGCGCCCATTTTGGCGTTAATTGTGGTGAGCAGTCCTAACTCTGCTGCATTTAATCCCACGTTTAACCCGTTGCCATTCAGCTTATCTAGAATCGATTGCTGCCCGGTTTCCAATCCCGCCATACATTTATCCTGACACTTTGGCTTAGTGCCTACGGGTGGTGGTGGTGGATTTTTGCTTTTATTGATATCGTCGGCGGTCACTGGGTCGATCGTGCCTGTGGGTCCTGTTGGACGCGGGAATACTGGAGGGACGAGAGGTAACGGAAAGGGATTATTTACCGCTTCGTTTTGCTTCGTTTCTGCGTCTGTCTCAAATGGTGGTTTCGGTTTCGTGATTGTGGGAGGAGGGGATAGCGTGACAGGCGCGCCGCCGATTTCAATATCGGGTGAAAGTGGAGAGCCTGAAACCGTCGCTGTTTTATCGGCTTGCCTTGATGGAAAGATGCCCCGATCGTTCAATCGCTGGTTAGGGTTTACGGGACCAGGCTCAAACGATGGAGGATTCTGAATCGGGCTAGGTGGGGCGGGTAGTGGATTGAATGGAAGCGGAGGCACTTTACGCTCTTCTTCAGTCGGCTTTGGCGGTTGTGTTCCTGGTACTATCGGCGTTTCAGGCGTTTGTAGAGGGTCGAGCGGTTTTGGGATCGGCGCTAACGCAGGCGGAAACATCGGAGAGAGCGGTTTCTTTGCAGAGGGTGCGCGAAAATCGTTGGGATCAAGAATCGTTGGCGGCTGGGGCCGTGCAACATCGTCTAGGTAGCCAGGAAGTGGTGGGAAGAAGGGTTGCCCCGTCTCAGGAATTCGATTTTCAGGGGGGTTAGGGTTGGGGAAGTTTGACGGATCTGGCCCTAGATTTTCGAGTGTCCAGGGTTCACAGTCAAACGTCCCTTTTTCTATAACATAGTCGTTATAAACTCTTCTGATTTGAGTAAAGCTAAAAACATAGTCATCATTACCAGGCCTTAGATACGTGTGGCCGGGGTATCTAGCGGTGGCATCTGCTCCAGTTCCACGTATGGGCAATGCGGTTACTTGGTAATCCAGTACCACTAGCTCTTCAAGATAAACACCCCCGTTTGTAGACCAGATTTTAATTCTGGTTGCATTCGGAAACCAGCCCTTAGATTCCGCGTTGGGTCTGTCGCTCGGATTAGGAAGCGATTCCCCAGTTTTTGAGGTGTCTTTGAATGGGTTAAGCCAGGGAGGGAGAAAACTGTTTTTTGGAGGAGTTCCTACCTCGTTGGCGACTGGAGGTCTGACAGCCGTAGGGTTTAAACCCATCTCATGCAGACTTGGATCATTAGGATCTGCATCAGGAAAAAAGTTATCTCCAGGTCTAAGGTCTTTAGTTTTGACGAACGGATTTAACGGACTTCGACCATTAAATGGACTGATTGGGTTTAACGGATTCCAGAAGTCCGGCCAAAATGGGTTTGGCGTTGGTTTTCCACTCGGACCGTAGTTGAAACCGGGAGGTAGCTTGGCTTGCCGTTCCGCTTGTTCGCGTATGTCTCGGACAATTTGAGGTTCCCCAAAAAGTCCTTTAGGATTGGTAGGGTTTAAATAATTTGGACCCTGCTGTACTAAACCGGGAAGGATGACCTGAGCAATACCCGCTACAGCTTGCGCCCCGTTCCCTCCACCCATGATCCGCGCGGGAGGCGTTAGGCTTCCACCAGGCGGGGGTGGCATAGGGTTTTGAGCAGCAGAAAGAGGGTTTGGGGTGTTTGCCGTCGTAGGTAGTGGAGCAGGTGTCGCAGGTGGTGAGGCTTTCCAGGGTTGATACTGCTTAAAGTATCCATCGTTTTTATTAGCCGCCGGATTGTTGTTGTATGCACGTTCAAACCGTTGCCTTTCCTGTTCAAAGCTATTTGGTGCTGCCATTAGTTAGCCTTGAATGCTGCGGGGATGGCGACGTTTGAGAATTCATTTACAAACATCCACAGCTTTTTAGAGCGATCGGAAATGTAGTTAGGGTCGAGCGCTAGAGATGTCCTAATCAGCAACCGATTAGTGTTGTCAGCCGAGCTAAAGATGCCAGATTGAGCGACAAACTGAGCGTAATTTTCAGCCTCTAGAGTTGCCAGCGAGGGATTGATCCGAGCGATAGTCAGACCACACCACGCATTCAACTGCTCAAGGGTGACGATCGCGTTGGGAACATCGCCGGCAAGGTTGATCGCAGTCATTTTTAATCTTGGTAGGGATTACATTAAGTATGCCTCTCAGTTCACGTACACGTACTACACCGCGTGGACCAAATAAGGACTAAAAAGCCGATGTAATACAATACTACATCGGCTGAAACCTTCATCTTCTCGTTCACTCAAAATTCTACAACCCTGATTCTATCGTTGGACTTCTGCGGAAGGACGCAACTATTCAACCTCCAACGATTCTGCTCTCAAAACACTCAGGACATGATTTGCGTGAGAGCTAGCAATCTCAGACTCAATCTTCATTCTTGAATTATTCGCAACGCAGACGACGTACAGACAGGCAAAATTCCATGTGTTTAATTCAAGATAGCCAAGGGTCCACTCGTTCCCAGAAGGTGCGATCACTCTCAATGACTTGCATTTACTTCTACGGAGTCGAAATCCACTTAGTTTGAGTTCCTTTCTGAATCGAGAGCAAAATAGCTTAAATCTCTCTTCCATCTTCTATTTATGGTTAATGAGCTTCTGCGGTTTAATCAACGGGTCAGTCCTTATCTGACAGAGAAGAAAAAAGAGAGAAAATGTCTGAAATCTTTTGTTCTGGTGTGGGATCAATCATTTTTTCGGCTTCTCACTAATCGGAATATTTTCACCGCACTTGATACAGATCTCTGCATCGTGCCACCAATTCGCGGGATGCAGAATCACCCCGCAAGCATCGCAATAATAGATCTCTTTTCTAGTCATTGGAGTATCCTTATTTCAGGTGAGCCACTGCCGCAATGCAGCGACCCTAAACAATGAAGCGATCGCACCGCCCGGTACGATCGCTTTGTCAGTTTTAAGCAGCGACGGCAACGGGTTTTGTTTTCGGATAGAGTTTTCTAGGAGAGCGGATCGCATCCGTGGGAATGCGTTCGGCTAGTGCATCTAGCTCCTCCTCTAGATAATCCTCTAGCTGATCAGGCGATCGATGCTCATATTTCAGGAGAGCATAGAGTCCGAGTCCTGTTTCCCCGTTGTGATGCCATTGCCGATACTTTAGCTCTGGATAGTAACCCATCTCTAAGAGAATAGAGATAGCATTGTTTATTGGCATCTCTCCTAATTCTGTTAGATCGATGTAAAGCATGACATCCCCTGCTTTCATCTCTTGAACCGTTGGAAGTCTAAACATTATTGTTCTCCGTTAAATGTGCAGAACCACTTAGTTCCCTTCTTATTCGATTTAACACTCTTCACTGTTACCAGTGATCCACCCTGCTCAGTCATTCTGTCCGCTTCCTTCTGACATTTCTGCCATGCCTCAGATTCAGAGTTAGCCCAAACATAATCACCAGATTCTACGGTTTCCGCTTCTGGATCTTGCATCATTGGTGCAAGGTTTCGGGCTGGTGCTGTATAGCTCCCACTATTGCTACCAGATAGAGGAATGCCTCCTGATGGGTACATCTCGTTAGGTTCGCAACCTGTCAAAGCGATGATCACTATCCCTAGAATGGGAGAGAGTTTTTTCATTGCACAAATCCAATAGAGACGATCCGATCGCCGTCGTGGGTCACTCTGATCAGCCCATCGCTGGTTGAGTAAAAATCATTCAGCCCGTCTGTCGAGTCAGGCGAATGCAGTCTTGAGTAAACACCGCCGATCCGGTTGCCCATCGCCAGATGCATTAAAATCTTGGCTTTACGGTCCTTAAATCGATCGGTAGATGTAACCGGGCTAGAACTAGCGGCGATCGAGGGATCTGGAGGAGATGGAGGAGCTGCACAAGGTTGGATGGATGCAGAATTGCCGATCGGGGCTTGCATCTGTGGCACTGGTAACGGTGTTTGAGCTTGGCTTATTCCATTGAGGGAAGCATAAGCACCATTGATCGAATTCGTCACCCATGCTCCTAGCTCCCACGCTCTAGCAGGAGGATTGTAAATCAATGATCCTGATAGATTCCCAATTATCAGACAGATGAGGATCTGCATTTTGGGTGAAATCGAGAGATGAGGAGGGAGGGCGATCGGAATTAGCCCTAGCCCTAAACGTTTGTTAGGTGCCATGATCAAATTGCCTCTGATAGGGGTAAAGCCGGGGGGATGATTAGAACTCTT
>MWVV01000874.1_pt1 | contig 10904 bp, 7 predicted proteins | sample 1047281 | NCBI WGS metagenome assembly MWVV01 (sample SAMN06349986, study PRJNA376086) | soil metagenome | isolation source: PT-2 sample Antarctic (ecotone) soil | place: Antarctica | collected 2015-01-13 | reverse complement strand
CGCCACAGCGCTTACAAGCGGAGGTCGATCTTCTCGGCAAACGTGTGGACGCGCCCGATGACACGACGAGCCGGCGCTACTTCGCCGTGAGTTTGAAGGAAGTTACAACCAGTAAGATGCGCATGCCGCTACTCGTTTTGTTTTCGGCAGTCGGCTTCCTCTTGCTGATCGCGTGCGCGAATGTCGCCAACCTGATGCTCGCCCGAGCGACCGCGCGCCAAGGCGAGATGGCGATTCGCGCGGCGCTGGGCGCGAGCCGAAGCCGGCTCATCGCGCAACTGCTCACGGAAGCCACGCTGCTGGCGTGCACCGGCGGATTGCTCGGTCTGGCCGTAGCGGTATGGGGCCTGGATCTATTGAAATTCTTTGGCGCAGGCAGCATCCCCGAGCTGGCACACGCCCAGCTTGATCTCAGCGTGCTTTGCTTTGTCTTTTTCATGTCCGCGCTCTCCGGCATTCTCTTCGGACTCGGGCCTGCTTTCATCGCTTCGCGCGCAACTTTCCAGGAAACATTGAAAGGCGGAACCCGCTCATCCACCGGCGCCGGTGCCGAGCGGACGCGACACGCGTTGGTCTTCGCGGAAGTGGCGCTCGCTTCACTGCTTCTTATCGGCTGCGCGCTGATGTTGCGCAGCTTCGTCGCGCTGATGCACGTCGATCCCGGGTTTCGAGCGGAGAACGTGGTCACGGCGAACGCCGGCCTGATGAAGGGTCCGTATGCCGATGCCGCAGCCATGATCCGGTTCTATCGCGACTCGCTCGCGAAGATCCGCACGTTACCGGGAGTCACCGCCGCCGGTGTGGTCACCCACCTTCCTTTTGGGGGTAACGATTGGGGCAACAGTTTCGAGATCGAAGGACAACCGCCGCCCGCGGGTGTGGAATACAGCGCGCAAATGCGTCCCGCGAGTCCTGGCTATCTCTCCGCGCTCGCGATCCCACTAAAGCAGGGCCGCGACTTCAGCGAGAGCGATGCCGAGGGTGCGCCCGGCGTGGCGATTGTGAACGAGCTGCTCGCAAAACGTTTTTGGCCTAACGAGAGCTGTGTCGGCCAGCGCATCCGTTACGGCAAAGAGTGGCTCTCGATCGTCGGCGTCTGCGGCAACGTGAAACACAGCAGCCTCGACGGCGCGCCGAACCCGGAGATTTACGTCCCCTACCCGCAGGTCCCGGAGGCCATCATGAAATTTGTCGGACGCGACATGAATTATGTGGTGCGCTCGGCCAGCCCGGTCAGCACTGCTTCGGAAGTGCGCGCGACGATTCGCGCGCTCGACCCCGCGATGGTTGTCAACGTGACCACGATGCAGGGGTTGATCAGCGAATCGATCGCGCAACCGCGCTTCCGCACCTGGCTCATCGGCGTCTTCTCCATCTTCGCGCTCACGCTTGCCTGCCTCGGCATCTACGGCGTGATCGCATACCTGGTGACGCAGCGGTTTAAGGAAATCGGCATCCGCATCGCACTCGGCGCCACGCGACGCGACATCCTCGGGCTGGTCCTCGGGCAAACGCTCAAGCTGACCGGCGCCGGTATTGTTGCTGGAGTCGGCGGGGCTTTTTTCCTGTCGCGTTTTCTCGGCAGTTTGCTGTTTGGAATTGCGACGCACGACTTGCTTGCGTTCATCGGTGTGCCGCTGGGGCTGCTCGCAATTGCGCTGGGTGCCGGCTACCTGCCGGCACGGCGAGCAACGCGTGTGAATCCGATAACGTCGCTACGCTACGAATAACGCTGCGACTAAAACCGGATCTTCACTCCGCCGTAATAATTCCGCCGATACGCCGGCAAGATGCCTTCGTCGCGGACTTCGGCCCAGAAATCCTCGTCGAACACATTATTGATGCCGGCGAAAACTCCGAAGCGGCCATCGCCGAAATTCAGTTCCGCCGTCAGGTCCCAAACGTTGTAGTTCGGAATGAAGCGTTCCGCGGTATTGTTCGCGTCGGCGTAGTGGTTGTCGACTAATGTGCCGAGCAGCCCGATTTTCACCGCCTCTTTCCAGTGATAAATGCCGCCGGCCTTGATTTGATACTCGGGCGCATAACTCGGGGTGAAACCTTTGCTCGGGCCAGAGGTGAACTCGGCATCGAGCAAGGTGACGTTGCTGTAGAGATTCAACCTGCCCCAAGGGCTTTCCGCGCCGCCATTGATCATCGCGAGGAGGTCCAGCTCCGCGGCCGCTTCGAGACCTGCGTAGCGGGCGTCTCCCACATTTCCGGTCGAAGACCCGCCGGGCAGGCTGATGTCACCGACCTGATCTTCGAAGGTAAAATAGAACCCGCCTACATCCACAGTGAGGTAAGGCAGCGGCTTGCCCCGCAAGCCCAATTCAAATTGTAGCGACCGGCCCTCTTCCAGATTCCCGTTCACGACACCCGATGCGCTCGTCGGAACTAATTCGCCATAGGTCCGCGGCCGGTAGGCTTGTGAAACCGTCGCGTAAGCTTCGAGACGCGGAGGCCCAATACTGGTTGCCGCCGCCGCGACACTCTTCATCTCCTTCTCGTCGGTCGACGTCACTGGCGGCATCGCGCTCGCCGGCTCTCCTTCCAGCAAAACGTAGGACGCGCCGAGACCAAAGAGCGGCACAAAAGAAAAATCTGACTGCGTGTTAAGGAGATCTCGCGTGACGTTGACGATCTCGTCGACGCCTTGTTGCAGAAACTCCAGCCGCATCCCGGGCGTGATGGAAAGCCGTCCGAAGTGAAATCGATTTTCCGCGAAGATCGCTCCGTCCCAGGTGTCGCCGGTGTTCAAATTCCGGAGCTGGCCACTCTCCGCACCGGGTGTGGAGCCACGCTCGTCCCTTCGGTCCTGCACCGCGTGATAAAAGTATAGGCCTCCCGCGAATGTCGAAATATCGCCGGCCAAATTGTAATCGTGACGCAGTCGTAACTCCGCTCCCTCGGTCCAGTCTTCCCGCAGCTGAATCGAATTTGTCGTCGACGCGGCATCTTCCGGGTTCGGCAGAGTGCCCACGCCGCCGCCACGCTGTCGCTTACTGAAGCGGGAGAGATATCCGCCGAAGCCTTTGATCTCGATCTGCGTGTGTTCTGAGAAAAACCTTTGGTATTCGAGCGTTGCGTAATAGCGCTCCAGACGGAAGCGGTCGAAAAAGCGCGAGCTGGCGTTGCGATTAATCTGATAAAGGACGGCGTTCGGCTGCGGAATGGTCGTTAATCCGCCTGGCTCGCCATGCTCTTCATCGTAGGCATCGAGCGTGAGGACAAAGCGACTGTCGCTGCCCACATCGTAGACCAGCTTCACGCTCCCGGCGTTAACTTCGTAGTCGCTGTTCGCCCGGAATCCTTCGCGTTCGCGATGATCGTAGTAAGCATAATAACCGAGTGCGTCGACAGTCCCCTCGACCGCCGTGTAGCTGGTGAACAAATCATCACTGCCGTATAGATTCTTCGTTACGAAATGGAACGGGCCGTCTCGGCGGGGCATCTTCATGACGAAGTTCAGCGCCCCACCGGGTTGCGGACCGAATTGCAAGGCGGAGCCGGACCGGATGAATTCGATCCTCTCCACCGCGTCGAGAATCGGCGTGTAATGGGTCTCGGGGAAACCAAACTGCTCGTTCTTGATCGAGATACCGTCCTTGAGCACTTGCATGAATTCGCTCCGCTGTGAATCCAATCCGCGATAACCAAAGTTGATAATGGGCGAGGAAGGCTCCTCACTCACGAGAAGCCCGGGCGTTGTGGCCAACGCCTCGCGATAGTTATTATTCGCGATCGTCGGGAACTCCTCTGGCTTCACGAAGGAGCTCTTTTTGCCCGAGTTGATGCGCGTCCCCTGCACTTCGGGCAGCGCTGGATATTCTACCGGATCAACCGCGAAGCCTCTCACGATCACCGGTTCCATCGTGTGCTCCATCGCGGGCGCCGCAGGAGCGACTTGAGCGAGCGTGTATGAAGACTCCGTCGCGGGGAGCAAATCACCCTGCGTGTTCACCTGCGCTGTTGCGGCGCCCCCTCGTGCAAGACCTCCCTCGTCAGCTTTCGAATTGGCAGCCTCGCGCTGCAGAGGGGAAGTGACCGGACGTTGAGCGGTGGCGGGATGGGTTCCGATCAGCGACGCTGCGGCTGTGATCGCGTAGAAAAGCGGCGGGGTAAAGCGAAATGGCATGCGGCCGAGGAGAATGGAGAACCAATTTGTCAGCAAGAGATTTATTACAAAATTGTAATGCCATTGACGTGGCTCGTCCTTACCTTTGTCTATCGGGATGATCTGAAGCGAGTATCGGACAATGGCCGGTCGCTGCTTGGTCTCGCGGATAGCTTGCGCGAGCAGAAGAAGCAAGACCAGGAAATCGCCGCGACGACAGCGAAGTTCGATAAGCAAGCAAATCGGGATTAACAAGAAAGGCCGGCTGCGCCAATCCATTCACCCTGCCGCGCGCGAACCTTCACTGCCATGGATGCTGAGAAACGTGAAACAATCGTGGGGGAATTGAAACGTGCTTACGCCAGTGAGCTGGAAACGGTGCAGAATTATCTCGCCAATTCCGTCGACCTCGACGGCGTCCGCGCGGAGGAGATCAAGAAATCACTCGCCACGGATATTCAAGAGGAACTCGGACATGCGACGATGCTGGCGAAGCGAATCAAAGTCCTCGGCGGCCGCGTCCCCGGGTCAATGGAATTGGAGCGCGAGCAGAGCTACATGCAACCGCCGAAAGACTCGACGGATCTCATCACGGTGATCAAAGGCGTTATCTCGGCCGAAGATGCGGCGATCGAAGGTTACGAGCGCATCATCAAATTGTGCGACCAGGTAGATCCTGTCACGCAGGACCTCGCCGTCACACTCCTGGGCGACGAACAGGAACATCGTCGCGCCTTCGTTGGCTATCTGACCGAGTTTGAGCGCCGGTAGCAGAGCCAGCGACGGCAGCAGAGACATGTTGCCGAACACAGCTGGCTCACCGAAAGCCGCCAGACTGTGGATTGACGTAACTCTCAGGTGCGTCAGCATCGTCTCGTGTCTGCAAACGAGAGCGACTTCCCCATTCGGCTGGCCACTGCGGCCGACGTGCCGATTATCGGATGGCATCGTGCTCGCATGTGGCAGGACATGGGCGATGTGCCGCCTGACCTTTTCGAGCCCCTTCGCGCGAAAGCCAAATCATACATAAGGGAGGCGCTCGCGAGCGGAGACTACGTCGGCTCGCTCGCAACTTCGCGGCAGCGCCCGAAACCGTCATCGCCGGTGCCGGGGTTTATCTGCGCAACGCAATGCTTCATCCGCTCAAGCGCAGCGGCACTACGGTTGGAATCGCGGGAGGCCGTCTGGGCACGGTCTTGAATGTCTTCACCGAACCGGAATGGCGCAGGCGCGGCGTTGCCGGACTGCTCATGCAGCGCATCATCAACTGGTCGCGCGACGCCGGCCTCGACGGTCTCACACTTCATGCTGCGGATGCCGGCCGCACTCTTTACGAGAAGCTGGGTTTCGTCGCCACGAACGAGATGCGCCTGGCCGATTAACTGAGCCGCACGTTTATCCGCCATGTCGGCCTGGTCTCCTGACCAAGGCGCGGTGTTGTGTCGCTTGCGGAACAAACGCTGAGCAGCTACCGAATGCGTTAACCATCACATACAGGAAGAGTTATTTATGATCACATTACCGCTCATCTTGGCAGCGACTATGGAAGCTGTAACCGGATTTGACGGTCAAACTAATGGGTTTCTCCCTCCATTTGAATTCGCGGAGGCCAAAAGTGAGTTCGGACAAGTCGAAACAAAACGGACAGGACTAGGACCCACCTACAACGGCCAGTCCTGCCGAGAGTGTCATCAAAATGTCGTCGTCGGCGGTGCGTCCCAGACAACAGAGCACCGTACCGGTCGGCAAAGAAAGCCGGGTGGCTTCTTCTTTGAAGCACCGGGAGGTTCTCTCATTCAATCCCGTGCTACTGATCCAAACATTGTAGAGAAAGTTGATGTGGAGGACAACATCCGCACCTTCCGAATCAGCACTAACACCCTTGGAAGCGGATATGTCGAAGCAATTGCTAACCAGACCATCCGAGATATTCGTGATGCACAACCACCGGAGATGCGTGGCACGGTCGTGAAGGCTCAAGTAATTGAAGCGGGCCAAACTAAGCGTATTGGTCGATTCGGATGGAAGAGCCAGCACAGCAGCTTGTTATCGTTTTCTGCTGACGCTTACCTGAATGAGATGGGAATTACATCAGTGCTCTTCCCAGAAGAGAATACGAGCAGCGGGCGCTACGTAGGATTTGGCACTCCGTTTGATCCTTTACCCGAACCAGAGGACGAGGAGAACGATATCCAGAAATTCGCTGATTTTATGCGCTCAACGAAAGCTCCCAGTCGTGGTCCTATCACTCAGGAAGTGTTAAAAGGAGAGCGAACATTCGAGCAAATAGGATGTGCAGTATGTCATGTGCCATCAATCACCACGGCTCCATCGGGTCGTAAAATTAACGGCGGCACATTCACCATCCCCGCCGCACTCGGTAACAGGATAATCCATCCGTACAGTGATTTCCTCTTGCACGACATAGGTAGCGGAGACGGTATTCCTATTGAACCCACACCTGAGTTTACTGAAACTGCAAATCAACTCCGAACTGCTCCACTATGGGCACTACGCACTCGCAATCGGCTTATGCACGACGGATTAAGTTTCACTAAAGAAGGAGCTATCAAGCGACATCAAGGGCAGGCAGCTAGTGTCACTGCTAAATTTAATATGCTGTCGGAGGCGGACAAGACTGCACTGATGTCATTTATGGACTCACTGTAAAGGGGACGCCCGGGAAGGAGTGATCGATTGCTCCTGAGCGACCTATATGTTTGCGATTGACGGCATATCGGCGCGGCCTTACAACGGCTGCACGACATGAAACTAAGCTCAATCCAGGTCGACAAAGCCTTGCGACCCAAGGCGTAGACAGACCATTCGGCGAGCCGGACGAACGCGGCGAGCAGGCGACGATCAAGCTCGCTTACAGCGGCAACCCGAATTTCCGGAGCAAGCTCGCGCGACTCACTCGCAACGCGACGCAGCAGAATCAACCTCAAGAGGAAATTACGATTATGGCAGAACGAAAAGGCTCGGCAGTTTGGGAAGGCAATCTGAAGGAGGGCAAAGGCTCAATGAAACTCGGCAGCGGCGCCTTTGACGGCCCCTATTCCTTCTCCTCGCGCTTCGAGAACGGCACCGGCACAAATCCGGAGGAACTGATCGGCGCCGCCGAAGCCGGCTGCTTTTCAATGGCGCTCGCTTCCAACCTGACGAAAGCCGGTCACACGCCGAAGCGCATCAACACCACCGCGAACGTGAAGTTGGAGATGGTCGGCGGCAGTCCGAAAATCGTTTCAATTGACCTTCGGACCGAAGCTGCAGTGCCCGGCATCGACGACAAAGCCTTTCAGGAACAGGCGGAGAAAACAAAAACCACCTGCCCTGTTTCGGTCGCGCTCACGGGCACTGAGATCAAGCTCCAGGCAACGCTTCTCCAGAGCTGAGCGCTTTCCCGCGAAGAGCTTTCATCGCGGGATGTGTATCGCGCCCGAGCCTCATCCACCTGATGGTAATCCCGACGTTGTAAGGAAGCGCTGGTAGTCCGCACTTCATGCGTATTCGCCAGTGCATCTTTCACGGTCACGTTCGATCACCGCGAAGAATTAATCTTCGCTAGAAGTGGTTGCCCAAGTAGGGAATCCTCACTCCCCTCTCGACTTTGGGTTTGGAGGGACACTGACCGCTTGCATGCGCTTTCAGGTGAAAGCTGTCATCCCGAGGCAGGCGAAGCGCGCCGAGGGATCTCCGGCAGGGTGCTTGATCACACATTTAGCGAAGAGATCGTTCAGTGCCCTACGTGAGGTCCCTCGCCGTCTTTGCAGGCTCGGGATGACAGCTTAGGAGTAAGCGGGCCAGCACACGGCTGCCGCCGCGCCCCAGAAACGAACGCGGTTCACGCATTACCTCGCCCGCACCACTGATCCAGCTTTGCTCTTATCGTCCCTTGCGACAGAGCCATCAACGCAAGTTCCGCAGAGGTATACTTTTCTGTCGGAAGCAACTGTTCGACTTTGCCCGCCATGATCACCCGGGCTCCGAAAGGCACCTCGAAGCCGCGTTCACCGCGATGTTGATACTGCACGCTTACTTCAACTGCATGGCCGTGCAGAATCCATCGGATCAAATCCAGGGTCGCATGAGCGGTGCCGACGATTGTCTTGGCTTCAGTGTAGTGGGTCGCCAGCGGCTTGAGCGCAACGCGCAATTCCGGCGCCAGCGTATCGATGTACTCGTAGGCGCGGGCCAAGCCCTCTTGTCCGCCTTCGCGAAGCACCGTCACAAAGCGCTTCGTTGCTTCGGCCAGACGAGCTGGAAATTCTTCCGCGGGTATCGCCTTGAGCCGTTGCTCAAGAAGATGATCCCTTTGCAGTTCGGGCATGCCGGCGACCCGGACACTGCTCCAGAGCGGGACCATTCCCGCGCCGTGTTCCCCCACCACGTAGCCCTGCACTCGCTGCCGCCGCACGCCCAAGTCGCGCGCGATCTCAGCTCGAAACCGAAGCGAATCGGAATGCGATCCCATTCCGATCACGTATTCACGCGGGAGATGTTCCGCAAAAACGTGGACAGCCAGCTCGACCGGATTGCTCACGATGATGCAAAGCGGCGGCTCGGCGTGAGTGATCGCCGCAAGGCCCCGGGCAAACCGCTCGAAAATCGGAAAATTGCTCGCCGCCAGCTCGTCGCGTGAGGCATGACCAATTTGTTCGGGAGCAGTCGCAAACGTTTGCCCGGCAGTCATAATCACGAGGTCGGCTTTTATCGCGGTCAGATCGTCGATCACCTCGATCTCCGGCGCTATTTCCGCGTAGGCATCGAGCAAATCCGCGCGCAAACCTAGCAGCAGATGCGGGTGCGGACTGTGAGGGTCGCCTCCGATAAGCTGCAGCGTTTCGTTGTTCTCGAGCGTGTGATCGCGTACGAGCTGGATTGTAATCTCCCGGCCCACTCCGCCAGCTGCCCCGATGATTGAGATATTCACGCGTAGATATTATCTGCGTTTCCTCAGCGCCGCGCCAGGACCAGCCGGAGTATCCAGGATTTGTATTTCCCTCGCAATGGATCGCGCGCGATCCCGGTTTCGCAGCGATGGAAGAACTCGTCGCATAATGCCGGCGCATCGCCGAAGAGATGTTTCATCATGGTGGACTCGGCGAAAGCGCGCACAAACTGGATGTAAACTCGCGCATAAGCAGCTGCGTCGCCGTCACGCTGGAAGAGTTCCCAGTAAGGGTTGGCAATTTCAGCGATTTCCGTGGAGACGACTTCGAACTCCCTCTCGTGAGGCGCGTCCGGCAGCATCGGAGCAATGGCTTCGTCTTTGCTGCGGCAGTAGACCGGAAAGATGTAGCTAACGAGACGTGATTTATCCAGCAGCCGATCTTCTGCCATCGCGGAGGCCACTTCCCACATAAGCTGCAATAACTCGGCGGCCGAGACATTTTCCGTTCCGTCGTTCCCCTGCACCGTGGCGATACCTTGCACGAGCATGCGGCCACCCGGCACGATCTCAGCAGCGCGTGCTTCGAGGAAAGCGAGCCAGTCATCCGCGGCCTCCTGCGCAAGTCTTTTCCGTGCGGCCCCGCGGGCATCACTGAAAAACATACCCTCTGGCATCTCCACTTTCGGCTGGCTTCGGAACCAATGCGCTGCGTTCGAACACATCCCGAGATGCACCGCGCGTGACGGAATGATTTGGGTGAAGAACGAACCGCCGACTGCGCTGACGTAGATTGAGCCATCCACTGCGCTGGCATAGCCTTCCGCGACATTGCGAAATAGCTGATTGAAATCGTTCGTCACCAAGTCCGCGTGGATAGCGTGGAGCGGCAGCTCGAGATCCCTTTCACGCAACCGGCGCAGCGCCATTCCCACCGACTGCACCGAAGTCGCGCCCGTGCCGCAGCCGTAATCCGCGATGGTGCAAGCGCCCGTCATTGATGCCAGATCCAGCGCATCCACGCACTTCAAAATCGTCGCCTTGCTATCCGTTACGATACGCCGCTGATATTCCGAATGCGCGTCGTAATAGCCGGCGCCTTTCATTCCTTCCGTCACCCCACGAGCAGCTCTCGCCATGCAGCTAGCCTATTGAGCTGCGCCATCGCTGTCGACGCAGACAAGCGTGGCGACAGAGAAACTCTTCAGAGCTGACGGGCTTCATGCGCAGCTTGCAGCACCCGTTCCAAGGCCGGCTTCGCCCCAACTCCGTCGCGTTCCCACGCTGCGATCGCCTCGCGCGTGACTGCGGCCAGCTCAGCCGCCAACGGATGCTGGTTTGGGCCGAATAGCCCTCGCACGTGTGCGACCGCCTCCGCCGGACGGCCCTCGGCAAGCGCCGCGGCTGACATTGGCCAGAGCGCCATCCAATCGAACCCGTATGGGTCCTCCATCGCATGCCACAGCGCCACCGCCTTTGTTCCATGTCGCTGCGTCGCCGCGTTGTCACCTTCGCGCCATGCGACCCAGGCGAGATTCGCATGCGCCATAGCCACGTATTCCACCATTGCCAGCTTGCTGGCCAATTCGAGCGTGCGGGATGCGTAACTACGAGCAGACTCGACCTGCTCCGCTTGGCGATGCGCCACAGCCAGATAGGTCAGGCAACGCGCTTGAATCACCCGATCTCCGACACGTTCCGCCAATCCGAGCGCCGTTTCGGCATGTTCGATCGCCTCCACGAAATTACCCCGCCAAAGATGAATCAGTCCAAGCGTGAAGCGGACATGTGAGGCCTCGGACAAATTCGCGGAACCCGCGCTTTCTGAGACCGCAAGCTCGGCCAGCCTGAGACATTCCTCCGACGGTCGGTAACGCGATTCGGTGAGATGCGAGAGCG
>MWVV01000873.1_pt1 | contig 10921 bp, 12 predicted proteins | sample 1047281 | NCBI WGS metagenome assembly MWVV01 (sample SAMN06349986, study PRJNA376086) | soil metagenome | isolation source: PT-2 sample Antarctic (ecotone) soil | place: Antarctica | collected 2015-01-13 | reverse complement strand
TCGGGCCGCCGGTCACGATGTCGACGATTTCAGCGTGTCCAAACACGTTACAAAATGGATGGACGCCAACTTTTCGATTGATAACGTTCTGAACAAAACCTACAACGAAACGCAGCAGTATCACGAATCGCGTCTGCGTTCGGACGCGCCGATTGGCATTGACGAAAACGGAACGGACATTTACCCGTCGCGCTTCCACATCACGCCAGGTTTCGGCACGACTTTTAATTTTGGTGTAACCTTTAGACTGTTCGGCAAAAATTAAAAGAAATTATAAAGGCGGGAGTATTTTTAATGAGTGATATATCAAGATTCGGCGTTAGCGTCGAGGACGAATTATTAAAAAGTTTCGACAATTTAATTAACGGTCAGGGATATGAAAATCGTTCCGAAGCGCTTCGTGATTTGATGCGCGACGCACTCATCAAGTCACGAATTAAAACCTCGCCGGAAAACGCGGAAGTCCTAGGCAGCTTAACGCTCGTCTATGACCATCATGCCACCGATTTGAACGATAAAATGAATGAACTGCAGCACAAGCATCACGATTTAGTCGTATCCGTGCTGCACGTTCACGTCTCGCACGACGATTGTATGGAAGTCATCGTGCTGCGCGGCAAGGTTCGTGAGATTCGCCACCTGTCGGACGGTTTGCTCAGCTTGAAAGGCGTCAAACACGGGCGGCTTTTCGTTACATTATCTTCGGAACAAATGGTTAGGCAAAAAGCGGCTTCAAGCGGGCGCGCGCATAGTCATAAGCACCCGCACTAAAAGTATTAACCGGCAACGAATGCAGATTAGCGGAAACCGTTAATTAGTTTCTCCTACAGTCAAGATTAACGAATTATCTTTCTGCCTGTTTATATCGTTCGGATTATACGATGCTACGAAAATGAAATTTGTAATATTAGCATTCGATTTAAAATTTTAGTTTTTAATTATTTGGAAGGAACAAGCCAGACGACTCGATTTATCCGTGCGCCGTCAGTTTAATTTTACCGCTCCGCTAAATTTGCAGCTTCGCGCCGACGCCTTCAATGTTTTCAATACGGCTAATTTTGCGAATCCATCGGGCATTCTCGGAGCGAGTTACTGAATAAGCAGGAGTTTCGGCAGAGCTTTCCCAGCTTTTAAGTTCGAGCTTGGGCGGCTTGAGTTCGCTCTATCAAATCGGCGGACCACGCTCGTTTCAACTGTCGGCGAAAGTTCGATTCTAAAGGCGAGAATCTACTAATTCTCTTCTCACCTTTAGCAAGAAGAGCGCGAAAAGTTTCGTTGTTGTTCTTTCCGCGCTCTTCTATAAAATGCGGTTCCAACTAAATTTATTGCTGTGAAACGTTTTTTCTCGGCTACGAAAAGGTATAAATTAGGAAGGGTATGAAAGATATGAAAGTTAAATTTTTATTCGCATCAATTTTAATCAGTCTATTTTCGGCGGCGGCGTTCGCTCACGAATACTGGTTCGAGTCGGAAAAATTCATTCTCGCTCCCAATGAAAAAACGGCTGTGCATCTCTACGTCGGCGACGGCTTAATCAAAGACCGCGAAGAGAGAGCCTTTCAGCTTGAAAAAACGCCAGTGTTTAATCTTCTTTCTGCGGGCAAAACGCTCGATTTGAAACTAGCGCTCGCCGACGGAGCAATGCCAATTTACAGCTTTTCCGCCGACCGCGCGGGAAACTACTTGCTGGCGATGGAGCGCAACTGGTCTTATATCAAAATAGAATCGAAGAAGTTTGAAGACTATCTACGCGAAGACGGAATGGAATACATCATCGGCGAGCGCGAGAAGTTGGGTTGGCAAAATAAGGAAGGACGCGAGCGTTATAGCCGTTTCTTAAAATCGCTGTTGCAGGTCGGCGGCAAACGCGACGATACTTATAAAAGGCTGCTCGGACAAAAACTGGAAATCACGCCACTTGAAAATCCGTATTCTAAAAAAGTCGGCGACAATTTAAAGTTTCAAATTCTTTTCGACGGCAAACCGCTCGCTAATAGAGTGGTATTTGCAGATAATCGCACAAGCGCGACGCAGAAAATGACGACCGACAAGAAAGGAACGATTTCGATGAAGATTGATAAAAGCGGATTGTGGCTGGTGCGTCTCGTTAATATGCGCCGATGCGCGAGCGATTGCGGCGAAGCCGATTGGGAGAGCTTTTGGGCGGCACTTTCATTTCAGGCTTAACTAAATTAAGAATCCAAGCGGCGCGGGAAATCGAATAAGTTATTATAAATTTATTTAAGTAAGGAAAATCATTATGAGCCGTTGGCGCGGACGTTGGGAAGGTTACTGAGAATTAGCCGTTACGGGCGGTCCTCCCGTGCGGGGGACGAAACTCGAAGCGTGGCGGATTCCGTCCGTCTGGAAAAGTTTGCAGGAAAATGTTTTGACCGTTCCTGAAGGCTCAAACGTGCCGCAGAGACAGAAGAAAATGCTCGCGGCGACCAGCGAAGTTTTAACGGCTGTCGCAAAGGACGTGCGAGAAGGATTGCTCGAAACGGTTGGTGTCGATAGCGAGCTTTCGATGGACGAAGGACGCTGTTCGATGGTTTTGGATTTACCCGAAGACGCGGACGCTGAAGAAATTGCGCGGGCGATTGATTTGGAAAATGTTGAAGCCTGGCGCGACGGACGCGGCAAAGTCCGCATCGCTTTAAGTCCTTGGTATTTAACTAAAGACGTTGACCAGACAGTGCTTTCAGCCGTCAAAGTTATTCACGTGATGCTTGGAATACACGCTTCGGACGCAGACGCATTAAAGCCGAAAACGCTCAAACAAAAGCTACTTTCGTCGGTAATGGAAGTGATGCAAATCCAGAAAGGCGCGGCGAAAAATAAAGATTGAAGCCGATTTTTTATTGTGAAGCAATTATAGTCATCCGTTTTACTGTATGCACATTCCCGACGGTTATCTAAGTCCGATTACGTGCGCGGTTTTGTATGCCGCCGCCGCGCCGTTTTGGGCAATCGCCCTGCGGCGCGTGAAACGGCTTTTGAATACGAGATTAGTGCCTCTGCTTTCGGTATTCGCCGCCTTTTCGTTCGTGATAATGATGTTCAATATTCCGCTGCCGGGCGGAACGACGGGACACGCCGTCGGCGTCGGAATCGCCGCCATTGTTCTCGGATGCTGGGGTTCGATGCTTGCAATATCGGTCGCGCTTCTTATTCAAGCGTTATTCTTCGGCGACGGAGGAATCACCGCATACGGCGCAAATTCTTTTAATATGGCGATTGTCGGTTCATTGGTTGCCGGCGCTGTTTATCGAATTGCGGCGCATCGCGCTCCAATCGATTCAAAACGTCGAGTCGTTGCCGCCGCCCTCGCCGGTTATGCGGCAATTAACGCCGCAGCCTTCTGCGCGAGCATCGAATTCGGACTTCAGCCGCTGTTTTTTCAAGATGCGAGCGGCGCTCCTCTTTACGCGCCATATCCTTTGAGCATTGCAATTCCGGCGATGATGCTCGGACATTTAACCTTTGCCGGACTCGCTGAAGCGATTACGGCGGGCGGGGTCGTCGCATACTTGCAGCGTACCGATTTGTCGCTTTTGAAGCTAACCGCGCCGGATGCGCCGGGCAATGAAACGGCGCAAAAATCCGGTTGGAGTTTGACCAGACCGCTATGGACGGGACTCGCCGCGCTGATGGTATTCACGCCGCTCGGACTGCTCGCCGCCGGAACCGCGTGGGGCGAATGGGGCGCGGAAGATTTCGGTAATCCGGTCGTCCGCGAACAAATCGCCGCCGCCTCAAACAATCAAGCGCCGCCGCCCGCGCCGCCCGAAGGACTCGCGCGGCTGGCGAATGTTTGGACTGCGCCGATTGCCGACTACGCGCCTTCTTTTGTAAGCAGCACAGCTTTCGGCTACATATTATCGGCTATGTTCGGCACGGGTTTAATTATCGCGGTTTTTCTTCTTGCCGGTTCGATTGTAAGGATATTCGGTCGCGTTAGGCGGACGGACACGGTTTTACCGGGCGAGCGCGAAAATAATTAAGGTGTATGTCGTGTCCAATCAAAAGCTGAATTCCGCCGCGCCGCCGCGAAGAAAACGAAGCGGAAGTTTTGTCGAACGGACGCTTGCAAATCTGGTTCGCAACACCGAGCGCGCATTGTTTGCCGAAGAATTGGCGCAGGCGGACGGTTTTCTGCAAAAACTCGACCCGCGCGTCAAGATAATCGGGTTGCTCGGATTAGTTTTAAACGCGACGCTGGCTCGCAATTTTTTTACGATTTTGTTTGTTTTTGCCGTTGCCGTGCTGCTTGCTTTGCTGTCGCGCGTGCCGCTTCGCACGCTGGCGGCTAGGGCGTGGCTGAGCGCGCTGACTTTTACGGGTATGATTGCGTTGCCGGTAATTTTCATCACGCCCGGCGACGCGCTTTTCCGGCTTCCTTTTTTTGGCTGGACGATAACGGCGCAGGGCGTTTCGAGCGCGGTTTATCTGATTTCGCGGGTTACGACGACCGTTACGCTTTCGCTTCTTCTCGTGCTTTGCACGCTTTGGACGCATATCCTGAAGGCTCTGCGAGTGCTGCGCGTGCCGGTGGTTTTCGTCGTCATTCTCGGTATGACTTACCGTTATATTTTCGTGATGCTCGAGACGGCTCAGAATATGTTTGAAGCCAGGAAAGCGCGTCTTGTCGGTTCGCTCGACGCAAGCGAAAGCAGGCGCGTTGCCGCCGCGAGCATCGGTGTTTTGCTGTCGAAAAGTTTTTACTTAAACAGCGAAGTTTATTTAGCGATGCAGTCTCGCGGATTTCGCGGCGAGGTTCACACGCTCGATGATTTTATAATGCGCTCGCTTGATTGGGCGGCGCTCGCCGGTTTTTTGCTCGTTAACGTATTTGCCTTTTGGCTCGGACGACAGGATTCGTTTGAATCGCTGATTAATATTAAGTTTTAGATTTTTAGTCGATGGATATTGCATCAACCAACGTTTTTGAAGTCTTTGATGTAACGTTTCGCTACAACGACGTAACGGCGCTGAACAATTTATCAATGCAGATAGAACGAAATCAGCGCGTGGCGATTTTGGGTGCAAACGGTTCGGGCAAATCGACTTTCCTGCGCCTGCTCGACGCGCTTTATTTTCCCGATAAAGGAATGGTTGCTGCTTTCGGCGAAAACCTGACCGAAGAAGCGTTTCAGGATGAAGAATTCGCGTTTCGATTTCGGAAGCGGGTCGCGCTGGTTTTTCAAAATCCCGACGTGCAGCTTTTCAATCCGACGGTTTTTGACGAAGTCGCTTTCGGACCTTTGCAGCTTCGCTGGTCTAAAGACGAAATCAGAAGACGCGTCGGCGAGACGCTCGAACAAATGGAAATCGCGCATCTGAAAGACCGCGCGCCGCATAGGCTTTCGGGCGGCGAGAAAAAGCGTGTCGCCCTTGCGTCGGTTTTGATACTCGACCCGGAAGTTTTGCTGCTCGACGAACCGACGGCGGCGCTCGACCCGAAAAGTCAGGGGCGCGTAATAGATTTTCTGATTGGCTGGGGAAACGGCGTCAAGACGGTTATCACCGCGACGCACGATTTGGATATTGTCGAAGACATTGCCGATTACTGTTTTGTATTTCAGAACGGCAAGGTTGCGGGCGAAGGAACGCCGTCGCGGATTTTAGCCGACAGTTCGTTGCTCGAAAGCACAAATCTGATTCACGCTCATCGCCACGTTCATTCGTCGGGTGAAAGTCATTCGCACTCGCATCTGCATCGCTTTCACGAACACAAGCATAAAAACGGCGGTGATTAGTCCCGGCAGATGGAAAAGAAATCCTGTGAAAGCAGGTATTTCGGAAATAGTTATTACACAGAAAAGGATTTCAATAATGTTTAATGTCATATTGTTTGCCCTATACTTCCTCAAAATGCGTTTGAGCGTGTTTCTCAGTCTTCGCCAAACCGCCAATCCGTTGGATTTAAAGTGGCGCTGGAAACATTGGCAGAAATCACGCCATATTAAGAAACGCTAATTTTTCAATGTCAATTGAGCAAATTTAATCAACGACCGGTTTTGAAAAGCGTTTTTATTGAGCCGCGCTTTTCAAAACCGGAAAAAATTTGTATTATCCTTATTCGGCGTAGTTGAAGATTACGCTCCAACAGTTAATTGAAAGCGGTTTTTACGGTTTGAAAAGGTTTACCGGGAACAGTTTACGGGAAACATTCTAATATAGAGGGAGCTGAGCGATAAGGGCGAAGCTGTAAACCCGAGCAAATAAAAGCAATAACAAGTTTTAGCCATCTTAGCTCAGTTGATAGAGCATCCGATTCGTAATCGGAAGGTCTCGGGTTTGAGTCCCGAAGATGGCTCCACTATTTTCAAAAAATTACGTGAGTTTTAGGCTCGCGTTTTTTTTGAAGTTTTCCATCGCCGGCTCTATGATTGAAACTGAGGAGAAATAAAAAAATGCCCGAACAATTTAATGCACAAAAACAGGAAGCCGACGAAGACCGAGACCCGGAAAACGTCGAACGAGACAACTTTACGGCGGAAGAATTGGGCGAAGCGTCCTCTTACACCGACACGACCGAAATGGCGCAGCAGATGCGGCGGGGCGACGAATCGGACGGCGACCCGGATGACCGCGATGTAGTCGGCGCGACGACCGCCGCCGATAAGAGCGCCAACAAACCCGTGCCGCGACACCAGCGAACTGCGGATGATTTATCGGATAAAGACCCGACATAATAAATTATAAAAACACAAAAGAGGCGGCGCGAGATTTTATAAATACTAAATCTCGCGCCGCCTCTTTTATTTCATTTAAGGCAATCGCTTTTCGATTGGTTACCGTCAAATTTTACCTGTTTGGATTATTGGTCGGCGTCAGGGGTTGAATACTTTGCACATCGCCGCTTGTGGTTTGTCCTAAATTGCTGCCGCGTCCGGGCAGGTTGGCGCGCTGGCGTGCGGCGTTGGCGAGCGTTTGGCTGCTTTGATACCAGTTTTGCGTGATTTGCGCGGCAACCTCGCGCCCGCCGAGACCGAAGGCTAAACCGACGGCGAGCGCGACCGAGCCGATTAAGCCGTAGACAAGCGTATTGACCAGACCGGCGGCGATGCCGAGTTGGTCAATGGCGGCGATAACGGCAAAGCCGAGAATAATATATTGCGTCAGCGTCGCCAGTAAATTCGGGCTTCCGACGCCGAGTTCCGAGACGCTCGAACGCACCAAGCCGGACAAAAATCTGGCAATAAGACTGCCGACGACTATAATCGCCATCGCGACAATCACGTTCGGGATAAACAAAATAATGCGGTTGATGATTTCCGTCAACTGCGGAATGCCGAGAACGTTGGCGGCGGCTTGAACGAAAATCAAAAAGATAAAATATTTGACGAGCGCGGCAATGATGCCGGAAATCGTCATTCTCGTTCCCGAACGGCGCACGAAATCGCCGATGCCCGAACGCTCGACGGCGTTTTCAAGTCCGATGGCGCGCAGCGCGCGCTCGATTAAATTCGCCAGCACGCCGGAAATCAGCCAGCCGACAAGTAAAATTATTGTCGCGCCGATGAGCGCGGGCAAAAAACTGATGAAGTTATTCAGCGCGTTTAGTAGCGAATTAACAATCGATTCGCTTGTGTCGCGGATGCCGGTCGTCGATGTAGTCGTTGTCGGTTGCGTCTGCATTATTTTAATCTCCTTTTTTGAAAAAAACCTGCAAAAATGAAAAATGAAAAACTAAAAAGTTAAAGTCTATACCGTTTTATTTATTTTCTTAAATATTTCGGCGGCTTTTTTACCTTTCGCTTTTAGTTTTTCACTAAATTGACGGACGCGGATTTCGTATTTTGGTTGAAGACAGGAGCGAGATTCGTGTAAAAAAATCTTTCGCTTTTCCCGTACAAAATCCGCGCCCAAACCCTTTGGATTAGCCGTTGTTTTGTCGATTGCGATTATCGTCAATATCAACATCGGTGTTCACCCAATTTGCTTTGTCGGCATTTGTCGTGCGGTTCAGCTCATCGACTTGAACGTCCGTGCGCTTTACCGTGTCGCGCACGGTCTCTTCGCGTTCGGTGATGTTTTTGCCGACGACGACTTCTTCGACGACGTGCGCTTCTTTGCCGACTACGGGAACTTCCGCCATTTCCGTTACTTCAATGGTGCCTTCTTTAAAAGCCGCCGGCGCGTTTTCGACCGCGCGGTCGACGGGACGACGGTCGACCGTTACGTTTTCTTCGCGCAGAGTTACCGTCTGTTCGACCGGAACTTCTTTAATCGTCGTGCGAACGTTTGCGCCGCCGCGCTCGACCGTTCGTTTACCGACCGCTAGATGTTCTTCGATAATGGGCAGAACGGTTTCTCCTTCATTTGCCGCGCGCGTTACGCCTTCAATATGTTGAGTCGTCACGCCGGCGGCGCGGCTCGGCATTGGTTGATGCGTCGTCGTCTCCGTGGTTGTCGTCGCCTCTTGGCTCATTTCAATCTGACCGTCGTGCATAATGCCGCGCACGACTACCCGACCGTCGCGCAAGGAAAAATCCTGCGCCGGGATGCGTTTTTTGCGGTCGACCAGAATCGAATCGACCATTTCCCGGTCGGTGTCGATGAGCATTTCGCTCACCGTTCCGATGCTGTTTCCCGCTTGGTCAACCACCGTCCAGCCCATACAATCCTGTCCGCTGTTGACCAAATCGTATTCGTTCTGTTGTGAATAATATACAACTGCCATTTTCTTAAAATCTCCTTTTATTTATTTCGCGTCGCTTAAGCTGTTCGCGTGCAGATAAACATTTTGTCCTTTCATTTGCGCGTATTCGTTTTTGTTTAAGCCGCCGCCTTGGGTTTCTTCTTTGACTTCGCCGGTCGGAACGTTGCGAAACTCGCCGCCGAGATTAATCATTTGACCGCGACGCGGTTTTATTTGCTTTTCCTTGCCGCCGCCCGAATCGAGACTCTCGTCAAGCATTACGAACATTTCGCCCGAACCGGATTTAACGGTGAAAACCTTATCGCTTATGAGGCGCTCGACGCGCACGCCGTTGACGAAAAGTCCGCGCCCGACAAGCGCCGTTTTGTCGCTCGCGCTGCCGAACTCGTTGACGTCTTTGATGACCGCGCCGCGATTAATATTCGTTGTCGAACCGCTGCCGCTTGCACTGCCCGTCATATTATTTGCGCCGCCGTTGTTTCCGTTCATTACAACTGCGGTGTTGCCCGTGTTCGTTGTCGTCGTTGTCGTGCCGCCGATTATATTGCCGTTTGCGCGAACGTCAACATTCGCGCCGCGATAAGCGTTGTCGTTACGGTTCGTGTTATCAACCGCTGTGTTGTTTCTGCAAAAATACAAAAGCGATAATAATGATAAAAGCAGTAAAAGAGGAATCAGCCACCACGGGAAACTGCTGCCTTCTTTACGCTCTACTGGGATTTCAGCCATTTTATTTTTTATGCTCCTTTTTCTTTCTAATTCGACCGCGCGCTTCAGTTGACGAAACGCCGCGGCGTTTTTAATAAAATAAAAACTTAAAAATGCCGTTCCGCTTCGCTATAGCGAAGCGGAACGGCGCTGTTGAATGCGACTTAGCTCCTAGCTTTGTTCGAGTTGCGATTATCGACATCGACGTTGCGGTCGGTCGTTTCCTCAACCTGAACGTCGGTTCGTTTGACCGAATCGCGCACGGTCTCTTCGCGCTCGGTCGTGTTTTTGCCGATAACGACTTCTTCGACGATGCGCGCTTCTTTGCCGACGACGGCTTCTTCGGCACGGGTCGTAACCTTAAATTCGCCTTCTTTAGCTGCCCTCAAATCAGCATCCGTTACGGCGCGGTCGACGGGACGACGGTCAACCGTTACGTTTTCTTCGCGCAGAGTTACGGTTTCTTCGACCGGTCGTTCTCTGACGCTCGTGTGAACGCGAACGCCGCCGCGCTGGACAACGCGCTTGCCGACGTTTAACTGTTCTTCGATGACCGGCAGTGCGACTTCGCCTTGATTGGCGTAAGTGCTGCGTTCGCGTTCAGATTGTTCGTTGTTGTAGAGCGGCGCGCTCGAATCGAATTTTTGATAGCCGCTGCTGCGATACTGCGCCGTGCGCTGATTTGCGTCAACCACGCCGGAACGATTTAAAATGTCCGCCACGCGGTCGTGAGATGCGTCGTCGGCTTCGACGACGACGACGGTCGAACCGCGCCGAACCGCTTCGGCGTAATCGTGATAGCCGCCGCCACCGTCATCGTTCATATCCGTTCCGAAAATGCCGTCGAAAAAGTTCGTGATTTTACCGCCGATTGACGTTCCGGTCGTGTAATCGGTCGAGTTTGCGCCGCCGTAGGTCGTATATCCTTTGCCGCCATCGTTGCGCACAATCGAGACATCACCTTGTCTGACGCCCATTTGCTTCAATTCCTGCACGGCTTTCTGCGCCTGCGCGAAATCGTCAAAAATTCCAACCATTGTCGTTGCCATGATTTTATTTCTCCTTTTTATTTAGTTAAATTTATTATTTCTTTATCAAAAAGAAACTTACTGCTTCCCATATCACAGGCGGAAACTTTTTTTAGAAATTTCCACGCGTGTCCTTGTCAACCGGCGGCTGCAAAACGTCTCCGCTCTGTCGCTGCCGCAACTGTTCTTCGAGCAGTTGCTGTTGTGTCAGCGATTGCTGCTGCTCTTCTTGCATCGGCTGCGACAATGGCTGCTGCTGCTGGGGCAATTGCGGCGGCAGCGATTGTCGCGGCAATTGTTGCTGCGGCAAAACGTTTTCGCTCTGCTGCTGAACAACATTAGCGGCGTCAGCGCCGGGTTGAATTTTTTCGAGCCGCGCCTGCTCGCGGCGCAAAACCACTTGCTGCGGATTGCGCAAAGTGTTGCGGCGCTTTGTGATGCGGACTTCCTCGCGCAGCACGAGCCGTTTTTCGACGACCAGAACTTCTTCGAGCAGCGGGACAATCATCACGTCGTC
>MWVV01000872.1_pt1 | contig 10927 bp, 10 predicted proteins | sample 1047281 | NCBI WGS metagenome assembly MWVV01 (sample SAMN06349986, study PRJNA376086) | soil metagenome | isolation source: PT-2 sample Antarctic (ecotone) soil | place: Antarctica | collected 2015-01-13 | reverse complement strand
GCTTTCTCGGTCGTCGTTGCGGGCGTGGCTTTGACGCTTTGCCAGATGGGGTAAGCGGTGGTGGCGTTGATTGTCATAGTGTCGTGGATTAGAGCAAGTGCGATGCCATCCGACACTCCACTGAAAAGCCGTCAATTCAAGGTATTACGGCGGCATAAACGTCGCCCCCGACCATATCGGGCATGATTGAACCCGAAAGCGTGTAGGAGGAGAAAAACGGTGATTGAAAGAATTTCCGGCGGGCGCGGTGATACAAAATTTCGCGTGCTCAAAAAACGCCACATGCGAGCGCATGGTTGCTGCGTGCTTGAGCATCCAGGAGTCGCGCATCAAGCTCTTTCGTAAAAGGTGACTTTTAGTTCGTCGGCGAGTGTGAGCGTGCGGCGCGGGGTGAAATGCCGCAAAAATTTTTGCGGCATAAAGGTGTCCGCGCCGTCAATTGAGAGGGGAATTTCCGTCACGATCCACTGTTCGATCTCCGGCCCGAAAGCCCTGTAGATTTGTTCGCCGCCGATGATGTAGAGATGACACGACAGATACGGCGCGAGCGCGAGCACAAAACGCTTATCGGGCAGAATGATGACGTTATTATCAGGCGTTTCCACTTCCGCCGATTTACTCAATACAATATTCAAGCGTTCTTTGAGCGGCCTCTTCAACGACAACCAGGTGCGCCGCCCCATCACGCACGCGTGGCCGATGGTCTGCTCCTTGAAAAATTTCAAATCAGACGAATAGTGCCACGGGATCGAGCCGCCTTTGCCAATCGCCCCGTTTTGATCAATTGCCACGATGCCGATGATAGACATGAATTATTGCCCGCCGAATTTCAAACTATTAAAAGTCGCTTCCGTTTATCTTTACACCGCTACGGGAGCGGCGATTTTTCCGTGTGATTGATAGTTGATGAGGTTCAAGTTTTCGTAACGCATATTGAGCAATCCCGGCAGCCCGCGCTGTAAGCTTCCCCGGTCATCTTTGATCTCAAGTTGGGGCAAGGGCAGAGGCTCGCGCGAGAGCAGTTCGCGCACCTGCTCCAGATGGTTTTGATAGATGTGGTAATCGCCGAGCGTGTAAATAAACGCGCCGACTTCCAGTTCGCACGCGTGCGCGAGCAGGTGCGTGAGCAGCGCGTAGGAACTGATGTTGAACGGGACGCCGAGAAACGCATCCGCCGAGCGCTGATATAACTGGCAATGCAAAACTTTCTCCGCCTCGACTTTAAACTGAAAAAGCGTATGACACGGCGGCAGATCAACTTCCTCACAGACGCGCGGGTCCCAGCCCGTGACGAGCAAGCGGCGCGAGTTTGGATTGAGCCGGATGGCTTCGACCAGACGCGCGATTTGATCCACGCCATCGCGTTCGGGGTATCGCCCGCCGAAAGAACGCCAGAGATAACCATAGACGGGGCCGAGGTCGCCCGGTTGGCGTTTGAAGCGAGCGGTGTGTGCCGCGTCAGCCCATTCAGCCCAGATGTCCACGCCGCGCGCACGCAAGTTCGCCTCGTTCGTGTCGCCGGAAAGAAACCAGAAAAGTTCCTCGGCAATCCAGCGGAAGGGAATCTTTTTGGTGGTGACGATGGGGAAGCCCGCGCGCAGGTCGAAGCGCGTCTGGTAGCCGAAGTGCGAGAGCGTGCCGACGCCCGTGCGATCCCGGTGTTCGGTTCCGTGGGCGAGAATGGATTTAAGCAGGTCGTGATATTGTTTCATATCGGGTAAAATTCCGGGAACGCGAAGCATATCACAGGGGGGCGGGACAAAATAAAACAGATGACGGCGATGAAGATAACAGAGTATCCGGCGAAGGTGCTGAGCGCGATGGGCGACCCCATCGAAGTTTTTGACGAAGAGTTGGTGCGGCTGTGCGGCGATATGTTTGAGACGATGTACGCGGAGGAGGGCGTGGGTTTGGCCGCGCCGCAGGTCGGCCTCTCGTTGCGCCTCTTCGTGATGGACTGCGCCGGGATCAAACTCGTCGCGGCTAACCCTGAGATACTTAACGCGGAAGGCGAACAGGCCGGAGAAGAGGGCTGTCTCTCGGTCGGGAAAGTTCACTCGCCCTTAAAACGCGCCGCCCGCGCGACGCTCCGCGCGCAGGATGTCAGGGGAGAATGGTACGAACGCGAAGCCGAAGAACTCGCCGCGCGCTGCTTCCAACATGAGACGGACCACTGCGACGGCATCCTCTTCATCAACCGCCTCACGCCGCTCAAACGCAATATGGTCGTGAAGCGTTTTCAGAAGTTAAAAGCGTGGCGTGAGTAGGGCAACGCTTTGTTCCCATAAGTTCATTTCAGCGACCCGTTACAACCCTGACTTTCATCAACCCTGTGCCGAGCATTCGCAGGTTGTCGTCAGCGTCAAGCGGCGATCAACACCGATATGAGGGGCACCGGTGGGCGGCGGTTTAGTAATAACTCTCCAACTGAAATGACTTCACACGTAAATCTGCAAGAACTGTTTGGCGGCATTGACATCTACCTGTTCGACCAACTGCTGAAGAATCGCTTCAATCCCCGGATGCGGGTGCTCGACGCCGGTTGCGGGGGAGGCCGGAACCTGATCTATTTCTTAAGAAGCGGGTACGCCGTCAGCGCGGTTGACCAATCGGGCGAGGCCATCGCACACGTTCGCGCGCTGGCCGCAACGCTCGCCCCGCGCTTGCCGCCCGACAACTTCCGTGTGGAGACAGTTGAAAGGATGTCGTTTGCTGATAGCAGTTTCGATGTTGTGATCAGTAGCGCAGTCCTGCACTTTGCGCGAGACGAGGAGCACTGGCGGAGCATGGTGTGGGAGATGTGGCGTGTCTTGAAGCGCGATGGAATATTCTTCGCCCGGCTTGCTTCCAGCATCGGGATCGAGGAGAGGGTGGAACAACTTGAAGGACGGCGTTATCGTCTGCCTGACGGAAGCGACCGTTTCCTTGTTGACGAACGAATGTTGCTGGCAGCCACAGACTCTCTCGGCGGAGAATTGCTTGAGCCGCTCAAAAGTGTGGTCGTCCAGAATATGCGCTCGATGGCTACGTGGTGCGTGCGAAAATTATAACCGCCGCCGAAGCCGCCCCGGCCATACGGCATCCGGGAGCGGGATAACTTCGGGATGGTTCCCCGCAATTCTCGAACTACTCGCGCGGCTTCTCAGGTCTTTTATGCTCGCGACGATATTGACGCACGAAGACATAGACCGCCGCCACGCTCAGGAGCAAAAAAAACAACATCGCGATGCCGATTACCGTTAACTCTAAAACTTGCGGATTCATCCCTGTACTCGTTTCTTGATCGTGGCTAAATCTCTCTCAAAAAATTAAACCGCCGGTTGCTGCTGTGACAGGCAGTGAATCGTGCCCATGCCCCAGACGAGCGATTCGGCGTTGATGGGCACGACGCGGCGTTCGGGCATGAGGTGTTGCAATTTGTCGGCGGCGCGCACGTCGTTCGGGTGGCCGAAGATGGGCAGCAGCAAGACGTTGTTGGCGATGTAGAAATTCGCGTAAGAAGCGGGCAGGCGATCTTCATCCCGCCCGCCGACGAGGCCGGGCATCGGGAGCGTGTACACTTCGTAAGCCGCGCCGCGCGCGTCCGTCTCGCGCAACAGGCGCTCGTGATTGTCGCGCAGGAGTTCGTAATTATCATCGAGGGGGTCGTCTTCGAGCGCGCAGACGATCCGGTTCGGCGCGATGAACCGGGCGATGTCGTCAATGTGCCCGTCCGTGTCGTCGCCGACGATGCCTTCGCCGAGCCAGAGAACTTTTTCGACGCCGAGATAATCCCGCAAATACTTTTCCACGCCCGCTCGATCCAGATGTGGGTTGCGATTCGGGTTGAGCAGGCATTGCTCAGTCGTCATCACGACGCCCGCGCCGTTGACTTCAATCGAGCCGCCTTCCATGACAATGCCCGGCTCGAAGCGCTTCACTTCCAATAAACTTTCCAGATGCTGCGGAATCGCATCGTCTCTTTTCAACTCGTCGTACTTGTCGCCCCACGCATTGAAAATCCAATCGTTGTAGGCGAGTTCGCCGCGTTCGTTGATGAGGAAGTTCGGGCCGTAGTCGCGGATCCACGAGTCAACGGTCGGGATGCGTCGAAAGCGTATGTTCTCGCTGCCCTGAAACTTGCAGCGGGCGCGCACTCTCGCTTCCGTCGCTTCGTCGTCAACCAGCAAGTTAACGAGTTCGTGCGGCGCGAGCGCGGCCATGATCTCAAGGTAAGCATCCTCGACTTGCGGCACGCGCTCAGGCCACGTCAGCGGGTCTTTCGGCCACGTCAGCCACGTCGCGGCGTGCGGGTACCATTCGGGTGGCATGCGAAAGCCGAGTTCGGCGGGCGTCTTGGTCAATAACTTTTTCGCGTTCATCAAGATTTGGTCGAAGGCGTTTCGAGAAAGCGGAAGCCGAGTCCCTGATAAGATTCGATGCGGCGGTCGCGCAGGAAAGGCCAGTTCTGCCGGGTGCGTTCGAGCAGGTCGAGGTCGCATTCGACGATCAAAATTTCCTCTTTGTCAGCCGACGCCCGCGCGACAATGCGACCGAAAGGGTCAACCACGAACGACTGACCCCAAAATTTCAGTTTGCCCTCCGCGCCGACGCGGTTGACGGCGACGACATAGACGCCGTTCGCAATCGCGTGGCCGCGTTGAATCGTCTCCCAAGCCCCATGCTGCGCCTCGTTCATCTCCTCGTCTTCGTCGGGCAGCCAGCCGATGGCGGTCGGGTAGAAGAGAATTTGCGAGCCGGAGAGAGCGGTCAGACGCGCCGCTTCGGGAAACCATTGATCCCAGCAGACGAGTGTGCCGATCTTGCCGAACTCGGTGTCGTGGCTCGCGAAGCCGAGGTCGCCGGGCGTGAAGTAAAATTTTTCGTAATAGAGCGGGTCGTCCGGGATGTGCATCTTGCGATACTTGCCCGTGATTTTGCCGTCCGTGTCAATGATGACCGCCGTGTTGTGATAGAGACCGGCGGCGCGCCGCTCGAAGAGCGAAGCGACGATCACGATCTTATGCTTGCGCGCAACTTTGCACAGGGCTTCGGTCGAGGGGCCGGGAATCGTCTCCGCCAATTTGAATAGTTCGATGTCTTCGGTCTGGCAAAAGTACTGCGAGCGGAAAAGTTCTTGCAGGCAGACGACCTGCGCGCCGCGCCCCGCGGCCTCGCCAATGCGCGCAATCGCCTTCTTCATATTGGCGGCAGGCGCTGGTGCGCAAGTCATCTGCACCAGCCCCACCGTGATGCTGTTCGGAGAATTCTTTTTTGGCATGCGAGCGAGTATAGCAAAGGCAAACGCGAAACTTTAATTTCAAACCGGGAGCGAGAAATACGCCCGGCGTTTCTCAAGTCTCGTGGAGCCAGTGACTCTCTCTGCGCCATTGAAACTTTCCCCGTTCAAAAGTATCTTAAGGCCGACAGCTACAATTGGTCTGGTGCATTAAGCTCAAAGAACCGCTCAACGGAGGCGACCGTCATGTCGAAACGCGGGATACCTTTTATCGCAATCGGAACGGCTTTGCTGGGAATCGGCGTTTCCGGCCAGCGCGCCTTTATCTATGCCGGCATCGATCTTTCTCATCCTCGGCCTCGTCTTGCTGAGACGCCCGCATCGCTAATCTCCGGCCTGTCGCCGTCGCTGGCGGCAGCATCGCTCAACTATTGACGAATTGCACGAGACGCTTGCGCCTGACATTCGGCTGCGCTTGAGCAGAGGAGGCTGATTATGGTGACTGAGATGAAAAGAGTTAAACCGGATATTCGACTGATCACGCGGCTCGTGCCGGCGGACGGCAATCTCGTGCAGGGGCAGTCGGAGTTGCCGATTGACCTGCGGCTCGCTCGCGCGGCGAGTGAGATGATTGCCGCGGGCCAGAATCATTACAGCCCCGCCGAAGGCGCGCCGGAGTTGCGGCGTGCGGTCGCGGAGAAGATCAAGACCTTCAACGGCGTGGAAGTTGACCCGGATGCTCAGGCGCTCGAACTCATCATCACGCCGGGCGCGACGGGCGGTCTCGTTGCCGTCGCTGACGCTTATCTCAAGGACAAGTCCGCGCTGGTCTTTGAGCCTTACTACCCTTATCACCGCCGCATCATCGAAGAACTCGGAGGCCGCGCGGAGGCGTTTCAGTTGTCGGGCGAGTCGCTGCAATTTGAGAAAGATGAGTTGCGGGCGCGATGCCGCGAATTGAAAGCGCGGCGCGAGTTTCCGTTGCGCGCGATCCTCGTGTGTACGCCCGTCAACCCGACCGGCAAAGTTTTCACCCGCGCAGAACTCACGACGATTGCGGAAGTCTGTCAGGAATTCGATTTGCTCTGCATCTCGGACGAAGTTTATGAACACTACGTCGCGGGCGCGGAGCCTCACATCTCCATCGCCTCGCTCGCGAACGTGCGCGAGCGCACCATCACGGTCAACTCCTTCTCCAAGTCCTGGAATATCTCCGGCTGGCGGCTCGGTTACGCTTACGGCGATGCCAAACTCGTCGCGCCGCTCAACAACGCCAACAACATCTTCTATGTCTGCTCGCCGACGCCTCTGCAAAAAGCTCTCGCACAGGTGTTGATGGCCGACGCTGATTACTACGCACGCCTCAGCGAACGCTTCACGGAGAAGCGCACGCGTGCTGTTGGGGTGCTGGAAGAGTTAGGCTTTCGCATCTACGATTCCGGCTCGACCTTCTACATCTGGGCGCGCATCCCTGACGGGTTCGGCGACGCGATGACACTCAACGAGAAATTGATCGCGGAGGCGGGCGTCGCCGCCGTGCCCGGCAGCGCCTTCACCGACAGCGACCGCTGGGACAACTACATGCGTCTGTGCATCGCGCGCGAAGACCATATCCTCGACGCGGCGCTCGGCAAGTTGCATGACGCGCTGACCGGCGGATTGAAACGCTAAACGCGATTCGGCAAGGGGGCAATTGAGGTGCGTAAATTAGAAGAACTTCAATTCGATAATACCTACGCGCGATTGCCCACGGCCTTCTATACAAAGGCTAACCCAACTCCACTTCCCGATCCTTATCTCGTCAGTGTCAACCCGGCGGCGGCGGAGTTGATCGACCTCGACCCGCAGGAGGCAGAGCGCCCGGAGTTCGTCGAATATTTTACCGGCCATCGCACGCTCCCCGGCGCGGAGCCGCTGGCGATGTTATACGCGGGGCATCAGTTCGGCAGCTACGTGCCGCAACTCGGCGACGGGCGCGCGATCCTGTTAGGCGAAGTACGCAATGCGCGCGGCCTGAAGAAGTGGGACTTGCATTTGAAGGGCGCAGGGCCGACCGCCTACTCGCGCGGTTTCGACGGGCGCGCCGTCCTGCGTTCGACCATTCGCGAATATTTGTGCGGCGAGGCGATGCACGCGCTCAACATCCCTTCGAGTCGTGGGCTGTGCATCGTCGGGAGCGACGCGCCCGTCCGGCGCGAGACAATTGAGACGGCGGCCACGCTCGTCCGCATGTCGGAGAGTCACGTCCGCTTCGGAACGTTTGAAGTGTTTTATTATCGCGGGCAGCACGAGCGCGTCCGCGAGTTGGCTGATTACTGTATCGCTAATCATTTCCCTGAACTCGCGGAAGCGGAAGATAAGTATCGCCAACTTTTGCTCGAAACCGTGCGGCGCACGGCGCGGCTCATCGCGAAGTGGCAGGCGGTCGGCTTCGCGCATGGGGTGATGAACACCGACAACATGTCCATCCTCGGCCTCACGCTCGACTACGGGCCGTTCGGCTTCCTCGATGATTACCACGCCGGATTCATTTGCAACCACTCGGACCACTCAGGCCGCTACGCTTTCGACCAACAGCCTGCCGTCGGCCTCTGGAATCTCAGTCGTCTCGCGCAGACGCTTGTTAGCTTGATCACGGTCGAAGAAGCGATGGCCGCGCTCGAAATTTATCAGCCCGCCTTCGCCGCCCACTACGGCGAACTCATGCGCGGCAAGTTGGGATTTGCCACAGAATTGGAAGGGGATGCGGAGTTGCTTTTGAGTCTGCTCGGCTCCCTCGAAGCAAACGGCGTTGATTACACCAATTTCTTTCGCCGCCTCGGCAATTTCACAACGTCGGAAGAAGGGTCGCACGATGAACTGCGCGACATGTTCGTTGAACCAGCGGCGTTCGACGCGTGGGGGGCGCGCTATCGCGCCCGGCTGCGACGTGAGGCGAGCAGCAGCGGCAGCAGCGGTGACGACGAGACGCGCAAATGCCGCATGGATCAAGTCAATCCGAAGTACGTGCTGCGCAACTATCTCGCGCAAAACGCCATCCACGCGGCGACCGAGCGACGTGATTACAAGGAAATCGAACGACTGCTCGAACTGCTGTGTACGCCCTTCACAGAACAACCCGGCAAGGGACGCTACGCCGAGTCGCCGCCCGATTGGGGCAAGCGTCTCGCCGTCAGTTGCTCTTCTTAATCCCGCGCCTCCTTCCCACGTCCCTTCGCGCTTTAAGCGGTGGCGGAATGTGCTTGAAGCGTCGCGCTGATGAGCGCGTAGACATAGAAAGCTAGAGGCCGGGAGTCGGTAGAAGTTGCTCTACCGACCCCCGGCCTCGTGATCATCAAGTCCGCAGTTTAAACAAAAGCGAAGTCGAATTGTTCCTGATGGACGCGCTCATCGCTCGTGATGTCAACTGCGCCGAGATAGTCTTCGATCTCCGTGAGCACGTCGCGCTCGGTTGAGCGCAGCGCCCGCGCGACCTCCGGGTTGATGCGCAAGGTCGTCTGTTTGATCGGGTCGCCGTTCATGCCGCGCGAGAGGCGGCGCGACTCGTCGAGAATTTCATAGCAGACGGTTTGCGCCGACTTGACCAGCCCCGCGCCCTGACAATACTGGCACGGCGAACAGAGCGTGCGTTCGAGCGATTGCTTGACGCGCTTGCGGGTCATGATGACGAGACCGAAATCGTTGAAGGAGAGAACCTTCGTCGGCGACTTGTCATCACGCAGAGCGTCTTGCAGCGCGCCCATCACGCGGTTGCGGTTGCGGCGGTCTTCCATGTCAATGAGATCGAGGACGATGATCCCGCCGAGGTCGCGCAAGCGTATCTGGCGTGCGATCTCATCAGCCGCCTCCAGGTTAGTGCGCGTGATGGTGTCTTCGAGACGGTTGCCGCCCCGCCCGACGAACTTGCCCGTGTTGACATCAATCGCCACGAGCGCTTCCGTCTGGTTGATGACGAGATAGCCGCCCGACTTGAGCCACACGCGCGGCTTGATCGCCTTGTCAATCTCGGCCTGCACGCCGAAGGCTTCGAGGATCGGTTCTTCGCGCGTGTAGAGTTTGACGCGTTTGACGAGGCGCGGCTGAATGCGATTGATGAACTCGACGATGTTTTGATATTCCTCTTCGGAATCAACGCGGATGGCCGCGAAGTCATCCGAGAGTTGATCGCGCAGGATGCGTTGGACGAGGTCGAGGTCTTTGTGCGTCAGCGTCGGCGCTTTCTGTTTCTCGGCGGAGCGGCGAATGTCGAGCCACGTCCGCACGAGATAACGCGCATCGTCTCTCAAATCTTGTTCACTGATGCCGATACCGGCGGTGCGGACGATGAAGCCGCCGGAGGGCACTTCCTCCGTCTCACGGATGTCCTTGATTAGCTTGCGCAGGCGCACGCGCTCGCTGTCCGATTCGATCTTGCGCGAGACGCCGACGTGTTCGACCGTGGGCATATAGACGAGGAAGCGACCGGGCAGGGCGATGTGCGACGTGATGCGCGCGCCCTTCGCCGCAATCGGCTCTTTCGCTATCTGGACGAGAATTTCCTGACCTTCGCGCAAGAGGTCTGTGATGAGCGGCGTATGACGTTCGCGCCGGTCGCGGCCACCGCCGCTACTGCTACTACTACTACGGCCACTACCGCCGCCGTCGCTTCTTCCTCCACCGCCATCGCCACGGCCACCGCCGCTGTTGCCGCCGCCGTCGCTGCGGCCACCACCACCACCAGCGTCGTTACGCCCGCCCCCACCGGCATCGCTGCGTGGGGCATCTGTCCGCTCGGTGCGCTCTCCGCGTTCCGCGCCGTCAACGCGCTCAGCAGGGCGCGGTCCGCGTTGCTCGCCGCGTCCTCCACGATCTCCGCGATCATTGCGCCCGCCGCGCGGTTGTCGGCCTCTCGGTTCGGGACGGGAATCGGGACGGGATTCTGCCGGTCGCGATTCGGGGCGCGGCTCCGCGACGGGTTCGGGGGGCGGTTCCGGTCGCGCTTCCTGAACTTCTTCAACCGCCTCAGCCGCTTCCATCCCAACCGGCGCGACTATCTCTCCGGCCTCGCCGTTGGAGCCATCCGTCTCGCCGCCGTTCTCTCCGGGCGCACCGCCGGGACGACGGTTGCGCCGCCGCCCGCCGCGCCGTGCAAACTCGTTGCGCGTGCGTCTCGGCTTGACGCCCGCATCCGCATCCGGCAGCGACCCGCTACCGGCTGACGCTTCGGCTGCCGCCTCGTCTGGGGCGTTGCCTCCGCCGACGGTCGCATCCACTGCCGCCTCGCCCGACTTGGCCTTACCGCCACGTCGGGTCGAGCTGCCCTTCGTCGCCGCAGTTTCAGACTTGCCCTTCGTGGCAGACTTCTTCGTCGCCGCTTCTTTTGGCGCACGCGCGCGGCTACTCTTCTTCGTCCCGCTCTCTTCCGTTACTGCACTCTCTTCCGTCACCGCCGCCGGCTCGTCTGTCGTCGTATCGCTCACGGCCTTCTTGCTCTTGCTGCTGCTGCGACGTGACTTGCTTTCTTTGCCGCGTGCCGGAGTCTCCTCTTCGTCGCCCGCTGATACGCTCGTCGCACCCTCGACGGCCTTGTCGTCGTCGCTCACGCGCTCGAACGATTGCGGCTGATTCGCTGTCAACGCAGAGTCTTCCGTGTTGTCGTCTATGAAAGCGGAGACCGTGGCAGCCACCGCCGGTTGGACGGCCTCAACCCCGCGCGGCGCATCTCCCGCC
>MWVV01000871.1_pt1 | contig 10934 bp, 8 predicted proteins | sample 1047281 | NCBI WGS metagenome assembly MWVV01 (sample SAMN06349986, study PRJNA376086) | soil metagenome | isolation source: PT-2 sample Antarctic (ecotone) soil | place: Antarctica | collected 2015-01-13 | reverse complement strand
ATTGTCGGCGCGATAGCGATTGTTTTCGACACGCGCCCCGAATTGAAAACTGACGCGTCCGAAATCCAATTCTTCCAAACCGAAGACGGAAAACATATTTTGTTTGACTCTGCCGTCAACCAGAAGTTCTTCGCCGGTGTTCAAAAAGTTTCGATTGAAACCTTCAAAGCCGAAACGTCCTGTCAATTTCCCATACCTTTTTTGCTCGAAAACGCCGCGATACGAAAAAGTGTCGTTGTCGAACTGTGTGCCGGAAACGCCGTCAGCGATTTCATTATGGCGATAATCCGTGTAGTCAATTTTAAAGTTGCCACTTGTAACAAACGAATTTATATCGCGGAAACCGACGTTGACGCGGAAATTATGCCGCCGCAGTTTCAAATCAATTTCTTCGTCATTGCTCACAAAGCCCGATTCGATAAGTCCGGCGAACGGAACACCGTAACGCGAAGTGTAATAATTATAGCTTGCGCGAACAAAGCCTTTGTCGGTGAAATAACCGAAACCGCCCAAGCCGTTGGTTGAACGCGAGCCGGAATTCGGAACTCTGCCGAGCGGCGTAAAATAATCGCTTGCGCGTTGTCCGCTTCCGTTGCCGAAGAAAAGCCAATTTTTATAACCGTATTCGATGTTGCCGCCGACTCCGGTTTGTTTGTTGTTCGTTCCCGCGAGCGCGGTGAACGAGCCGCGAATTCCCGGATGTTTGTCGTCGTCTTCCTGACCGATGGCGTTGACCACGCCGCCGATGGCGTTGCTTCCGTAAAGCAGTGTCGCGGGACCTTTGACGACTTCCAATCTTTCCACGCTGAGCGGGTCAATCGGCTCGCCGTGGTCGCCCGAACCGGAACCGATTGAGCCGACGCGCACGCCGTTTTGCAAAACTAAAACTCTGTCGCCGTCGAAACCGCGAATCACCGGACGCGCCGTGCCGGGACCGAAACTACGTTTAGCAACGCCCGGCTCGCGCTCCAAAACTTCCCCGATAGATGTCGAGTTTCTTTGCGCGATTTCGTTTGCGCCAAGCGTGCTGACCGATTGGAACGACTCAAAAGTTGATTGTTCCGCGCCGCTCGCCGTAACTGTAACTTGTTCTTTGATACCGCTAATCTGTAAGGAAAAATCAATTGTCGAATTTGTGCCCGCCGTCAAAACAACCGTTTTGGTGGAAGCGGGAAAGCCGTCCGTCTGCGCCTGAATCGTGTAGCGTCCGGCGGGAAGATTTTCAAATTTATATTTTCCGTCGTCGTCTGTTATCGCCGAAAGTTTCAGTTGGACGATTTGCACTTGAGCGTCGTGCAGCGGAGTTTGATTTTCCGTATAAGTAACTCGCCCGCTAATCGAGCCGTTCACTTGGGCAAAAGCTGAAACGGATACCGCCAGAAATAATAATGTAATCGTAAAAAATGAATAAATAAATTTTTTCATAAAACCCCTGTAATGATTTAGATAAAGACTAACCAGAATGACAGACTTTTGAAACATACACATACAAATTTTTAATAAACGGTTGTGTTTAGGAAGCAGATGGTCTTTGTATTCTGATGAATGGCGATGAACCTCTTCGCAATTTTGACAATTTCAACACAATCTCCCGTTGATAAAATGAGCCGAACTAACCAAACTCGCACCGATTAAAACGAATGGACGGCGCAGACCCAGGAAACCGTCGTGTCTGTTTTGTCCCAAAAACGGTTCGAGTTAAGTGTTTGAAATTTTAACCGTATAGTGTTTACCTTCGACAAGGCTGTGTAAAAGCAATCAAACAGTTTCACACTTACTCTTAAAGACGGCGATGTATTTGCAACCGACGGTAAGTTTACTAAGATGAAAGGAGTGAAAACATCAACAAATGCGTTTTAGAGTTTTAGCAATTTATTGCGAAGAACGCGCGATTGCAGACGGCTCGATGAAATATTTTGTCCGTTTTTCGTCGTTACAAGATAAGTTCCGCCGGGAAGCGGGCTAATTTTTGCAATCATTTCCAGATTGACAAGCGCGCCGCGCGAAAGTCTGATAAATTTCCCGGGTTCGAGCCGCGCTTCGAGGTCTCTGAGACGAAAATTGATGGTGTATTTTTTGTTTTGCAAGTTTGTCAGATGAAGAAGCTCGCCGTCGGCGACAATCGAGGTAATATCGGAAACGGGAATCAACAAAATTTCATCGCGTTGGCGGATCGGAACGCGTTCGAGAAAGTTTTCTGGCGAAATTTTTTCGTAAGTTTCGACGACAGCTTTCAAATTTGCTGATTCTTTCTCGCGGAAATCGCTTTGTTCGAGCCGCGCGTGCGCTCGATTAAGGGTTTCCCGCAACCGTACTTTTTCGACCGGCTTTAACAGATAATCAACTGCGTTGACTTCAAACGCCTGCACCGCAAATTCGTCGTAAGCCGTAACAAAAGCGACGAGCGGCATTTGCGATTTGTTCAACGATTTGACGACCTCCAAGCCCGTAATTTCGGGCATTTGCAAATCGAGCAAAGCTAAATCGGGCTTTTCTCTCTTAATCACTTCAACAGCTTCCGCGCCGTTTTCCGCCTCGCCGACAACTTCTACGTCTTCAAAATCCTGTAAAATCGCCTTTAAGAAAAACCGCGCCGGGCGTTCGTCTTCGGCAATGACAATTCGGAGTTTCGTATCCATAAAATTTTCGGTTTCCCGCGTAAAAATCACGATTTGTGAAATTTGGAATCTGAAACTTCCATTTTTATTTCGGCTCGCGTGCCGCTTCCCGTTTGGCTTTCAATCTTCAAAGCAGCAGCAGCGCCGTAATAAGAGCGTAATCTTTGCTCGACGTTATTTAGTCCGACGCCTTTTTGTTTATTTTGCATTAATGCTTTCTCGGTTAAGCCCGCGCTCGAATCAATCACGCTTAATTTTAAGAAAACTTTTTCAGCCTCGTTTTCCAATTCGGCGCGAATAGAAACTTTACCGCCGTTTTTTCCCTTCGAGATGCCGTGTTTTACGGCATTTTCAACTAAAGGTTGCAAAATCAATGCGGGAATGCGTATTTTTTCCAGTTCTTTGGCGACATCTATTTCTACTTCGAGCCGTTCTTCAAAACGGGCGCGTTCTATTTCCAGATATGATTTTATAAATTCGATTTCTTCGCCGAGCGTTGTAAATTCACTACTCGCCTTTAAAACTCGCCGCAAAAGCTGCGTTAATTTCATCAATGTGACAAAGGCTTTTTCCGGCGCGGTTTGAATCAAATAACCGATGGTCGTTAAGGCGTTAAAAAGAAAATGCGGATTGATTTGAGCGCGTAGAGCGCTTAACTGCGCTTCGGTTGCCAGTTTGGAAAACTCCTGCTCGCGCAATTTTTGGTTGTAGCGCTCATCGGTAACGCGCAGAGCGTCAATTCTTCGCGCCGTTAAAAGCGCAACCGCTTGCAGCGCTTCAATGTCGTCGGAGAGCAATCGCCGCCCGCCGGAAAAGCCGCTGAGATGAATTTCATAAAAAGGAACTTCGACGGTTGGCACAAAAACTTTTGCTTGATGCGCGTCAAAATTTACAATCGACAGATTCGTTTCCGTTTCATTCTTAAAAATCTCTTTCCAATCCGCTTTTTCAACCGTAAAGGAAGCAGAAAGTTTTTGACAAATCGCATTCAGCACATTTTCAATCGTTTCCTGCCTTTCGATAACGCTTGAAATTTCAAGACGAAGATTTTCGTAATCAGCGCGGCGCAAGATAATTTTATCCACGAACCAAACGGCGAATCGGTGCAAATTTGGATAAATCAAAGCCGTTGTCATCCATAAAGTCAAAACTATAACCGCCGCTTGCACGTCGTTTCGGTCGTGCGTTTCGTGCCAAGCAAGAAGCGGAACGGCGGCAAAAACATATAAGCCGAAAGCCAGAGAAGCAAGTAGCATCAACGACAAAGCGCGTTTCAAAAATAAATCGGCAAAGGCAAAACGGTAATCTTGTAAAAGAATAGCCAGTACCAGTGGCAGAGATGATTGGTGCGCGACGAGTTCGATGAGCCAGGAATTTTCTTCTCGCTGCGAACTTAAATGCAGCGCCGAAACCGCGAAAACCAGCAAAGCGGTAATCCAATTTGTTTTATTTTCCAGCCTTTGTTTGAGATTAAAAATTAAAAGCCCGCCGAGAAGAGCAAGCGAGCCAAACGTCAAAATTTGCAGAGCCAAATTCGAAGGCGCAACCGAGTAAAAAACGATTGATTGAATATGCAGCAAACTTGCCAAAACACTTAGCCCGTATGCTGCCAAAGCCAGCCACCACACATTTACGCTCGCGCTTTCTGAATTTTTCCACGCCGAATGAACAACCACCGACGGCAAAAATCCGAGCGCCGAATAAGAAATCATCAGCAAAACGGGTGAAACGTTTCCCACGCCGAAATCTTTCCAGATTAAAACGCTAAGTTCGCCGACATTCCAGAGCAAACCTAAAATTGCGGTTGCGAAAAGCAAAAAATCAAACGAAAAACTCCGCTTGTTTTTGCGATGTCGCACAACCATCACCAGCAAAAGCGCGTAGAGAGCGATTCCGACGGTAAAACCTAAAAGATTAATTAATGATGCCGTATTCAGTGAATTCATCTAAAAGTATTAGATTGAAAAAACAACGGAAAGGCAAGGTTTGACATAATACTTTGATCTTTAGGCGACCGAGTTTTGTTTAGAAAACAAAGGCAGAAGTTTATTTTTTAATTTTTACTTTTTCGCGGTATTGATTTATGCCAACATAGACAACTTCGGCTTCGGTAACGCGCACCGATTGACCGTGACTTCCGAAACGCTGGGCTTCGACCGTTACGCGAATCGTAACGGAAGTGTTGCCGACTTTCACGGTTTCGGCGTAAAAGCTAACCAGATCGCCGATAAAAACCGGTTCGAGAAAAACGATTTCGCGCATCGCCACCGTTACAAAGCGGTCATGTCCTGTGTGACGCACGGCTTCGACGCCGCCGGCAACGTCAATGTAGCTTAGAATAATTCCGCCGAAAACCGTTCCGTGCGCGTTTGTATCGCGCGGCATCATTGTTATTCGAATGGCAACTTCTTGTTTGGTTACCGATTCTTCCTTTTTATTATCAGGTTGATTTTCCATTTTTAAGTTTTAATTTTGCATTTCCTCAAGCGTCCAATCACGCACGGCGTTTTTCAATTCTTCCAAATGTTTATCGAAGAAATGTCCGCAATTTTCAAAAACGATTAATTCTGTTTCAGTGTTTTCAGCGACTTGCGCGACCAGCGAATTTAAACTTTCAACCGAGCCAAACTCGTCTCTGTCACCGTGAACAAAAAGAATCGGTTTGCGGCAATTTTTCAAAAAGGAAAAATCATATTTATCAACCGGCGTTCCGATGCTTATTAAACGCTCGATTCTCTCATCATCAAGCGCGACCTCGCTGCCGACACGCGAGCCGAATGAAAAACCTGCCAAAGTTATCGGTTGATTTAGATAATTTTCGGTTAAATAATTTAGTGCGTCGCGCACGTCTTGTTTTTCGCCGTTGCCGTCGTCGTGTTGCCCGGTCGAAGCGCCGACGCCGCGAAAATTAAAGCGCAAAGTTACAAGTCCGGCTTCCAATAAACCTGCCGCCACTCGGTAAACAACTTTATTATGCATCGTTCCGCCGCCCAGCGGGTGCGGATGGCAAACCAAAGCGACGCCTTTTGTTTCGCCCGTCGGCTCTTTCAAAATCGCTTCCAATTGACCGTGCGAAGTCGGGACGAGGAGATTTCCTTTTGGATACATAACTGAAATTTTAGATTCTAGATTTTAGATTTTAGATTGGCAAATCAGTTTTGAAAAAACTTCGTTAAAACCTTTCCCTTTCGCGTGTTTGCGATTAGATGTTTGCAGTTGTTTCGTGATATTTTTTGAAAGAATTTTATCTTTTCAGATGCGCTGGAAAAGTTTTCATAAATGGAAGAAATTATAGATACTAACTCCGAAATAATACCCGCGCCAAAAGCCGATTCGCCCGAAAAAACCAAGCCTACTTGGAGAGAATGGTTCGGCACAGACGAAGCGATTCGTTGGGTTTATTTGATTTTCGGTTTATTCGCCGTTTTTTTGTTGATGACATTAGTACAGTTTTCGACACCGGCGATTTGCTGCGGCGATTGGGACGGTTATTACCATATTAAGTGGAGTTCGCTTTTGTGGGAAAACTTCCGCCAAGGCAAATGGCTGCCCGAATTCGTGTGGCTTCCCTTAACGGTTTTAAACGCGCAGGATTATGCCGACCATCATTTTCTTTTTCACCTTTTGCAGATTCCTTTTTTGTGGTTTTTCGAACCCGTGACTGCGGCAAAAATCGCGGCTGTTTTCTACGGAAGTCTGGCGATTTTTTCGGTTTACTGGCTGATGTTTCGCTATCAAATTGATTATTTGCTTTTGTGGCTCGCGGCGATTTTAACGTGCGCTAACGCCTTCTTTTTTCGAATTAATATGGCGAAAGCGCCGCCGCTAACGATTATTTATACAATCATCGGAATTTATTTATTGTTCGAGCGTAAATACGTTTGGTTGCTGCCGTTGATGTTTGTTTTCGTCTGGACTTACAGCCTTTTTCCGATGCTCTTTATCGCGGCGTTTTTCTGGACTATTATCATCGCTTGGAACGAAAGAAAGTTTGAGTGGCGACCGCTTTGTTATACTTTTGTCGGAATGATTTTGGGCAATGTTATTAATCCATATTTTCCACAAAACTTCTGGCTTTTTTACGAGCATTTTATTACTAAATTTAAAGTCGGCAGCGATTTTGCGGTTTCCGTCGGCGGCGAATGGTATCCGTATTCGGGAATGGAGCTTCTGCTAAATTTTCCGGTGGCGCTCGCGGCAATGCTCGTCGGTTATGTTTTATTCGCGCCGAAAAACGGGAAACTGCCCGAAAAATCTACTTTTTTCCTGATGTTTGTGACAGTTTTGCTGGCGGCGCAGTTTCGCTCAAAGCGATTTGCCGAGTATTTTCCGCCCTTTGCGATTCTTTTTGCCGCTTTTAGCTGGAAGGAATTTGTTACTCCGATAAATTTTCGGGCAGAACATTTAAGGTATGAAGGTAGAGCGTTTCTCGATGATGAAAAAACGAGCGAGAAAAAAGGAACTACTCAAATTCTCAAACAAGTCGGAGTTTGGGCTTTGGGCGCGATTTTAGTTTTGTGGATGTTTTATAATTTTGCCGGTATAGATTTGACGCGCTGGTTCGATTTCAAACAGCAAGGTTTGATTGGAGAAATCAGAAGCAACGATGCGAACGACAGATATAAACGCGCGATGATGTGGGCGAACGAAAACATTCCCGAAGGCGAGCGCATTTTTAACTGCAACTGGGACGATTTTCCGAAAATGTTTTTCTTTGACACGAAACACAATTACGTTTACGGGCTTGACCCGAATTATCTGTATTCAAAAAATCCTGAAATTTATAAACAAATAGGTGACATCACAAGCGGAAAAATCGAAGACCCAGCACCGATTATTAGAGACGATTTCGGTGCGCGTTTTGTATTTTCCGACGCGAAAGAAAACGAAAATTTTATCGCCATTTGTTTGAAAAGCGGCTGGTGTGAGATGGTTTATGAAGACGATGAAGCCAAGATTTTGCAAATCCGCGATGAAAAAGCTGAGCCGAACGATTCGGCTGAAGAAGACGCGCCGCGAGCGTCCAAAGAATTACAACAACCTGGAAATGAAGAAAAAACGGTGAACTCGGCTAATGTTAATCCAAAAGCAAATGATGCGGAAGAAGAAGAAAATTAAAAATGCCTGATTTATAAAACAAGCGATATTAAAAATTAATGTTCTACAAAATTCCTAAAAAACCCGAGTTTTTCAATCAATGCTTTTTGATTGTTTTGTTTTTCTTTTCCCTGTTGAATTTTTCCTGTACTTACAGGTCGTTTGAAGCAACTAAACCAGAGGCAAATCAAACAGTCGAAAACGAAATTCCGCCCTTCGAGCGCGATTTGCAAACGATGCGAACGGCAAATTTTGATTTTATTTACGTTTTCCGGCGTAAAGACGGCGGAGCGTTTGACGCCGAAGACAGAAAATACTTGCGGACAAACGCTCCGCCCGAAACAAATCGGTTCATTTCGACCGATGACGGTCGTGCCTTTATCGCCGGTTCTTCCTATAAATTCACGGCGGAAAATTTGGAAACTCTCGGAAAGCGTTTTAATATCGAAGATTATTCGGTGAAGAAAGAAGAAACAAAAGAAGAAGCCAAATAACGCCTGTTCGAAGGAAAATTTATGCGTGAAGATAATATAAAAGACGCGATTAAATATGTTGGCGACAAACCGGCGGAAGATATAGCCCCCACTGCGGAGCAAACCGCCGATATCGTTATTCTCGACCCTTCGACGCCTTCGGTGCGCTCAATTGTACGCGTGGTTTTAATTACGCTGATAATTTTATTTGTCGCCGGTTTCGTCCAAAGTATTCTTTCTTCGCTGACGCACCTTTTCTTTCTCATCGTCTTGTCAGTCTTTTTTGCTTATCTGATTGAACCGCTCGTGCAGATGATTCGGCGTCCGTTTGAAGAAGCCAACCGCGATAAGTATATACCGCGACCGCTCGCGATTGCGACGGCTTTCCTGATTGTTTTTTCGGTTTTGGGCGGAGCTATCGCTTTGCTGACTCCGCTTGTCGTCGAGCAAGCCAGACAGCTTACCATTAATCTGCCGACGTACGCGGCTTCGATTCAAGGACAATTCAGAGACATCAGCACGCGCTACGAAAGATACCAAATTCCTGAAGCCGTGCAGGAACAAATCAATGAAAAAGCAAGCGGTGTGGTCGGCGCCATCGGCACGCAAATCTCGGATTTTTTGATAGCTTTAGTTTCCTATCTTCCGTGGCTGATTTTAGTCCCGATTCTGGCGTTTTTCTTTCTCAAGGACGCAAATCTTTTTCGCGTTTCGATTTTGCGAATTTTTCCAAGCGGCGACTGGCGAGCGCGAATCGAATCGGTCATCCACGATGTCAATCGAACGCTTGCCGCTTACACGCGCGCTCAACTTATTTCGTGTGTTTTAATCGGCACGATTTGCACGGTCGGGTTTTATCTTTTGGGCGTTAACTATGCGCTACTTCTCGGCGTTATTGCCGGAGCATTGGAATTTATTCCGCTTATCGGACCTTTGACCATCGGTATTACGACCATAATGGTTGCCTCTTTAGAGTCAACTTCGGAAGCAATTTACGTAGCTGTATTTCTAGTCGTTTTGCGGATTTTGCAGGATTATGTTTTTTATCCGCGAATTGTGCGCGAAGGAATTCATCTTCATCCTCTGGCAATTATTCTTTCGGTTTTGGCAGGCGAGCAAGTTGCCGGAATTCCGGGCGTTTTTCTTTCAATTCCGGTGATGGCGCTGTTGACAGTAGTTTATAAACACATTTTGGAGCATAGCGGAAGCAAAGGAATTGTCCAAAACATTCTCGCGCCGAAAGACAATGCCGAGGAAAACGCTGAAACAACCGCGGCGACTTAAAAATCTATCCGCCGAGCGCTTTTTCAATCAGAACAATCACGCCGTAAGACAAAGCCGCGATAAGAGCCGCCATCGGAATTGTCAAAACCCACGCCCAGACGATTCTGCTCGCCACGCCCCATTTAACTGATGAAAAACGTCTGGCTGAACCGACGCCGACAATTGCGCCCGTAATGGTGTGCGTCGTTGAAACCGGAATGCCGAAAAAGGTCGCGCCGAAAAGCGTCAATGCGCCCGCTGTCTCCGCGCAAAATCCGCCGACGGGCTGTAATTTGGTAATTTTTGAACCCATCGTTTTGACGATTCGCCAGCCGCCCGAAAGCGTTCCCAGACCGATTGCCGCGTGCGCTGCCAAGACAACCCAGAGAGGAATTTCGGGAAGTTTACCGTTTGCCGTCATTTGCAAATATCCGCCCGCAACCAGCACGATGGTAATAATTCCCATTGTTTTTTGCGCGTCGTTTCCGCCGTGTCCGAGCGAGAAAGCAGCGGCGGAAAACAGTTGCCCGATGCGAAAACCTTTATCTACTTTGGAAACCGACGTTCGTCTGAAAATCCAAAAAACCAAAACCATCAAAAAAAATCCGAGCGTCATTCCGATAAGCGGCGACAGCACAATAAACGAGAGCGTCTTTATCCAACCCGCCGCAATAAAGACATTTGATGCACCGCTGAAACCAAAATGTCCGATGTAAGAAGAAAATGCCGCGCCCGCGTAACCGCCGACGAGGGCGTGTGAACTGGAAGTCGGGAGCCCGAGATACCAGGTGATTAAATTCCAGATAATCGCGCCGAGCAGACCGCCGAGCAACACGAAAAGCTGGTCGTCCGCCGGAATTGCGGCAATGTTGACCATATCGCCGCCGATTGTTTTTGCAACGGCGGTTCCGAAAATCACAAAAGCGATAAAATTAAAAAACGCCGCCCACGCGACAGCCACGCCCGGCGACAAAACGCGCGTCGCGACAACCGTCGCAATCGAATTGGCAGCGTCGTGAAAACCGTTAACATAGTCAAAAACGAGAGCTATGAAAATGATGAAAATAACCAGCGCAGTTGTAGCTTCCATAATTTCAGTTATCAGTTATCAGTTATCAGTTATCAGTTTTTTTGTTGACTGCTGACTGTTGACTGATAACTGTAATTAGCTGTGTTTTAAGATAATGCTTTCGATGATGTTGGCGACCGATTCGCAGCGGTCAGTGGCGTTTTCGAGAATTTCGTAAATCTCTTTCCATTTAATTATGTGCAGCGCGTCGGCTTGACCGTGAAAAAGCTCGCCGATTGCCCGAAAATAAACGTCGTCGGCTTCGTTTTCAAGACGATGAATTTCAACAATATGTTGATCCATTCCGTTCGGTTTTTTCAACATCGAAACAGCTGAATTTATTTCCATCGCCAACCCTTGAATAACCTTGGCGAACTGCTTGGCATAATCGCTGATTTGATGAATGTCATACAT
>MWVV01000870.1_pt1 | contig 10936 bp, 14 predicted proteins | sample 1047281 | NCBI WGS metagenome assembly MWVV01 (sample SAMN06349986, study PRJNA376086) | soil metagenome | isolation source: PT-2 sample Antarctic (ecotone) soil | place: Antarctica | collected 2015-01-13 | reverse complement strand
CCAGAGCTTGCACGCGTCCGTTGTAGCAGACTCCGCTCTGGCTGCCAAGCCAATGAAGTGCAGCGGCGGCGGCCAGAAAGCTTTGAAACTGGCGGGTAGGTTGCCGAAGTAAACGAAGATGCGCGTAGCTTGACGCTCCCTACGCAAGTTGGAATTCTGGTGTCGGAGGGAATTTATGGCGGATCGCAGCACATCTGAGGCACGACTCGAGATCGCCCATGTGCTCTTCATCGACATCGTCGGTTACTCCAAGCTGCTGACGAGCGAGCAACGCGAGCGGCAACAGGAATTGAACCGCATCGTCCGTGAGACGGAACAGTTCCGCGAGGCCGAGGCTGCCGGGAAGCTCATCCGCGTGCCGACCGGGGACGGAATGGTGCTGGCATTTTTCACCAGTCCCGATGCGCCCGTTCGGTGCGCGATCGCCATCAGCCGCGCGCTCCATGGCACCACCCGTCTGCCAGCCGTTCTCAAGCGTCGCGATGAACACGCGTCGCGCGAAGTCGATCCGTTCAAAGAACCCCTTTCTGCCTTTCCAGCCTTTCCACTCCTTGCGAGACGCCATCGCGATTGTATAATTCCAGTGTCGGATCAGCCAGTTTACCGGGCACGGTTAGCGAAGGACCAATCGCGCGCACGATCACCTTCTTTGAAGTTAGTCCGGTGACGATAAAGCCTCCGATCAGCACGTTGTCGCCGGTGCGCGACTACCTGTCCGAGACGAAACCGGAAAAATGAGAGCTGAACTTGACCTTAAGGGTAGGAATTCTTACACTGTGTGTATGAATGCCGTTCTCTCGGAAAAAGGCCAGATCACCATTCCGAAGCCGCTGCGGGTCAAGCTGGGTCTTCTTCCCGGCGCAGTTCTCGTGTTTGACGCGGTCAATGGAAAGCTCGTCGCGCGCAAGAAGGTGAAAGAAGACCTGTTCACGAAATGGCGAGGCCGCGGCCGCCTCCCGAAGAAGATGACAGTGGACGCCTACTTGGAAAGAGTGCGCGATGCTCACGGCGGTTGATAGCTCCGTGCTGCTCGACGCGGTCACTGATTCGCCGCAGCACGCGGATGTTTCAGAAAAGGCGCTGCGCAAGGCCGCGGCCGAAGGAGGCTTGATCATCTGTGAATGCGTCCTCGCCGAAATCCGGCCGGCTTTTTCCGATGCGGCGGCCATCGAGGAATTCCTCAGCGACTGGGAACTTCGGTTCGTGCCCTCCTCGCGCGACAGCGCTCTGCTCGCCGGCGAGCTTTTCGGCGCACATCTGACCCGCGGCGGCAAGGGCGGCCGCGTAATCGCCGATTTCCTCATTGGTGCCCATGCGAATTTGCATGCGGATCGCCTGCTCGCCCGCGATCGTGGTTATCTACGGGATTATTTCAAACGACTGAAGCTGCTCACTCCGGCATAACCGCTGGAGCACAGCGCTGCGTATGTCTCCCTCAGGTCCGGCCAGACGGCTACCGGCAATCATTGCGCCAACAGCCTCGTTTGTTCAGGCCACCAATCGTTCGTGACGTCGACATTTCCCGCCAACATTGCCGTGGCGCGGTGTCAAAGAGAGATAAGCACGGAAAGATCCTACAAACGATGGCTGCACAATTGTGAGGCTCGCCTGATCACCATCAATTCGGCCGTGACTAGCAACATCTAACAAGAGACTAGCAGAGGGAATCGTCCACAGATTACACCGATTCTTATTGAGGGGCTGGCCTTGGAAATCTGTGGATCGACGGGTTAACTCTGATCTCGTCGGGCGCGATGAGCAAGGCAAAGGTCACCGGTGCGCTATGAAGCAGTCAACGCGATGTCCCTTAATGAGTTCCTTTACCAGCATCACACCGTAGAGGAACAGCAAATCACGAGTGCTGAGCTAAAATCTGCCCTCTCGCAACAGCGCAAACAGATTGATGCGCTCATGGCGGGTCTCCAAAACGTGAGTCGGCAGGTTGGAGTGAACAAAACGGCTCCGAAACTTGCAACCGAAGGCCGTGCCTCAGAGCTGTCGCGCGCTAGTAGCGACCGGCCTGCTCCAGCAGCGGTTCCCACCAGCTGCGATTATTCAGGTACCAAGTGATCGTGCTTTCGAGGCCTTCGCGGAAATCGTGCCGCGGTTTCCATCGCAGTTCGCGTTGTGCGAACGAAGAGTCGATCGCGTAGCGCCGGTCGTGCCCCGGGCGATCAGTGACGCACGAGATAAGGGAGTGCGGCTTGCCGAGCTGGTCCAGGATCAGCTTTACTGTCTCCATGTTCGGCGTCTCGCTCTCGCCGCCGAAATTGTAAACGCTGCCCGGCTTCCCTTCGTACAGGGCCGCCACAATTCCGGCGCAATGATCTTCCACGTGCATCCAATCGCGCACGTTCAAGCCATCGCCATAGACCGGCAGCAGCTCGTCGCGGAGCGCTTTGATGATCATGAGCGGGATGAGCTTCTCGGGGAACTGGTAGGGGCCGTAGTTATTCGAGCAGCGCGTCACAATGACTTCCTGACCGAACGTTTTGTGGCAGGCGAGCGCAATCAGGTCGGCGCCCGCCTTGCTCGCGGAATAGGGCGAGCTCGGGTCAAGGGGCGATTGCTCGGTGAACTTGCCGGTTACGCCTAACGAGCCGTAGACTTCGTCGGTCGAGATCTGGATGAAGCGCTGCACGCCATGCCGCCGCGCGCCCTCCAGCAAGACGCTCGTCCCGACGACGTTCGTGTGCACGAAATTCTGCGGCGAGTTGATGCTGCGGTCGACATGCGACTCGGCGGCGAAGTTGATCACGGCATAAAAAGGATGCTCGCTCATGAGCGCATCCATCTGCTCCGCGTTCGCAATATCGGCCTGGAAAAATTCATAACGATCGCCGTATTGCTGCGCGACTCCTTCCAGGTTTGCCAGATTCCCGGCGTAGGTCAGCACATCCACGTTGCTGACGAGCGTGGGCTTGTAATGTTCCAGAACGTAGCGAATAAAGTTGCTCCCGATGAACCCACAGCCACCGGTCACGAGAAGGCGCATTGCTGCGCGTACTAGCAGTGGCACGGGAGCTGCGCTAGCAGTTTCTCCCTCGCGCGCGGAGCTCTTCGCGGGCTGGCACGAAAGGCTCGGCACGATCGATTGGGTGCCATGGATCATCATCGCGCTGGGCGTTTTTTTGCGTTTTCTCCTGCTCGGAATGAAACCGCCTCATTTCGATGAGGGCATCAACGGCTGGTTCGTCGATCAGATGACGAAAACCGGTTTCTACCGCTACGATCCGACGAATTATCACGGGCCATTCCATTTCTACGTGGAGTTCCTCGCTCAAACACTTCTCGGCCGGAATCTTTGGGCTTTGCGCCTGCCCGTGGTGCTCGCGAGCACGTTCTGCATTTGGCTGACGATGCGTTTCGAACCGCTCGTTGGCCGCCGCATCAGCCGGCTCGCCGCGGTCGCGATGGCTGTCTCGCCCGGGTTCGTTTTCTACGGTCGCTACTCAATTCACGAAGTCTGGCTGCTGCTCTTTTCCATGCTGTTCATCCTGGGCCTGCTCGGCCTCTGGAAGGTTGGCACGTCAGGCTATCTCTGGTGCGCCGGGATGGGTCTCTCGGGGATGATCTTGACTAAGGAAACTTACATCATCCACGTGGGTTGCGCGGTGCTCGCGGCTGTGGTCGCATGGATTTCACATCAAATCACGAGCGCCTCGGACGCGAAACCGGTTAGGCAGGTTTGGGCGAACCTGGATTTCGCAGTCGTGATCGCCGTCGGCCTGGCCGCGATCATCTTTTTCTACTCCGGCACCTTCTACAATTGGAACGGCGTGAAAGGTCTTTATGAAACTTTCAACGCCTGGTTCGCCACCGGCCACAACGGCAACGGCCACGAGAAGCCCTGGAATTATTGGCTGAAGCTGATTGGCCGCTATGAGCCGGCAATTGCCATCGGCCTCCTCGGCTGCGTGGCTTGTCAGATGTTCAAGACGATCGCGCTGCGATATCTCGCGATCTATGGCGCCGGAACTCTCGCAGCCTACAGCATTGTCCATTACAAGACGCCATGGTGCATTATAAGCATCGTCTGGCCGCTGCTGTTTGTTTTCGGGGCGGCGGTTCTTCTTCCGGCAGATCGATTTCGACGCACCGGTTATATCGCGGCCGGTGTGGTGCTCGCGGTCTCGCTCGCCCTTTCCGTGCGCTTGAATTACTTCCGCTGCACGACGGACACGGAGCCGTACGTCTACGTCCAGACGTATAACGACATCTTCAAGCTAACCGACCCTCTGCTGAAATTGGCGCATAAGAACCCAACCTACTACCAGCTCGTCGGCCATTTCATCCGGACGAGCGCGTATCCCTTGCCGTGGACTCTGGGCGACTTCCCCCGGATCGGGTATTACGAAAAGGACAATCTCCCTTCGCCGATCGACGCGGATGTCCTTGTCGTGCAGGAAGACAAGATCGCGCTAGTCGAAGCGAAGTTGCAGGGCAGCTACTATACGATGCCGTTCACGATCAGGCCCTATCAGGACACCTCGAAGCTCTACTTCAGCGCAAAAATGTTCAAAGATTTCTTTCAGGGGCGGGTGCCGGATTTCGTGGGCAAGGGGTCGGGATAGAAATGCGCGTGGCTCCGCGATTTGCCGCGCAGGCTTATTGCCTGGAGCTCGTGAGTGCGCCAGCCAAACAGATGCGATTTCGTTTCGGCGCGCTGGTTTCCAAAGTAGCGCCTCCAAGTGTCGTGTTAGACGGCGACCGGAGCGGCGACACTCTGGGCGCCCTTTCTGACTAATGCAGTCTAACGAATGAAACTTTCATCCGAAGCGCAGGAATATTTCGAGGGACGGGCGCTGTCCCGTCCGGCTGCAAGGGACCGCACAGCGGGCGTCCCTCCAAACAATCTGTCTCCGAACCTTCTGTCCCAGGGGAGTAGGAGCCACGGCTCGGCGACAGGAGTGTCGCCGCTCCTATGAAAGCTCTCTCGACCGGCGTGACCTGTGTCAACGTCGCGACCGTTTCCGCAGTTTTGTTCGGCATGGCGGCGGGAGGTCTGCATACCTGGATTGCGCTCCTCTGCCTGATGCTTGGCCTCGCGGCTGGAGCCGTCGCATGGTTTCAGACTTGCGAAGCTGAATCCGCAACCGCCGCCGTTGCATCTGGAATCGCGGGCTCACCGCGCCGATCCTACCGCTGCACCTGGTTCTGGCTGGTTGCCGCATGTTTCGCGTTCTTCGCCTTTCGCTCGTTCTGCTGGCTTCTCTTCGCTGATGGCAACCAGCTCAAGGTGCAATCGCCGAATAATCTGGGCGATCTCTCCCTGCACATCGCCTACATCAAAAACTTCGCGAACGGCGTCGGGATATGGCCGGAGAATCCGATCCATGTTTTCAGCAGGCTGCGTTATCCAGCCGGGACGGACATCTTTAATGCGCTGCTTCTTTTGGCCGGGTTGGATCTCACCCGCGGCCTCATTTGGGCGGGGCTGTTTGGGTCCCTCGCCACCTTCTATGCGCTTTATCGCTGGGGCGGCGTCTTCACCGTGGCCGGTTTTCTCTTCAATGGCGGGCTGACCGGGTTTCAATTCTTCGAGTCGCTGAAGCTCATCGATTATCAAGACAAAGCCGTGGCTTGGAAGAGCCTGCCGATTTCCATGTTAGTCACACAACGGGGATTGCTCTACGCGTTGCCGGTTGGTTTGTTGCTGCTTTATCACTGGCGCGCGAGGTACTTTGTAAGTGTGCCTAACGAGAACAACAGTCGGGGCACTCAGGCCCCTCCCACATTGCCCTTCTGGGTCGAGCTCACGCTCTACGCCACGATGCCGCTCTTTCATATGCACACCTTTATGGCGCTGAGCATTGTCGCCGCATTCTTTTTCCTCATCGGCGACCGCGTCATGCGCAAACAGCTCGCCATCCTCGTCGGTCTAGCTTTGTTACCCGCGAGCTTCTTCGTCTGGTCGATCACCGATCACTTCCAGGCGCGTTCCCTCCTCGCATGGCAGCCCGGCTGGGTCCAGACGACCGGCGACTTCGCGTCTCCTTTCTTGAAATTCTGGCTTTGGAATTTCGGATTTTTTCTTCCGCTCGTGCTCGCCCTCATCGGCCTTTGCATCTGGCAGGCGCGCCGGTCTAACAACTGGTTTAGGGCGCAGCCTGCGCTTGCCTTCACCACGCCGGCGGCCGTGATTTTCCTTTTCGCCTGTCTCGTTAAAACCGCCCCGTGGGAGTGGGACAATATCAAGCTCATCATCTGGGCCTACCTCATGGTCCTGCCGTTTCTTTGGAGTGATTTGATCGCCCGTTGGCAAACGCCGGTCCGCGTGGCCGTCTGCATCGCCCTCTTCACCTCCGGGTTTGTCTCCCTCTTCGGCAGTCTGGCCGAAAATCAGACCGGGCATGGCATCGCCGATCGTGCCGAGCTTGACGGCGTCGGGAGTGCCGTGCGGAAGCTGCCAGTCGAGGCACGCTTCGCCGCATACCCGACTTACAATCATCCGCTCCTCCTCAATGGCCGCAAAGTTGTGCTCGGATATCCGGGCCATCTCTGGACACAAGGTTTCGACTACGCACCCGTTGAGAAAAAGCTCAACGCCTTGATGCAGGGCGCGCCTGATTGGCGGGAACAGGCGCGGAGTCTTGGCGTCCGTTATCTTTTTTGGGGCCGAGAAGAAAAAGCGAACTACGCAACCAGCAGGCACCCGTGGGAACTCGAAGCGCCGCTAATCGCGACCGGCGGCTGGGGTGCGATCTACGATTTGGAAGTTCCGCGCCTCGCGCCGCCGGCTGTCGGTCAGTAACTGCGCGCGGCCCGCATCCGGTCCGAAGACCAGCTGACGTGCCGCGAATTTCTGCCCGACGTAGAACGGAATACCGCGCCCGCTCTGCAGGTCAGCGTCATCAGCAAAGACGAGAAGCTTGGCTCCCGAACCGGCCTCCTGGAGGTGCAGGACAATTCTTTCCGCTGCGAACTGCTGCCGGAAGAGCTCCGCGCGATAAGCGCCAGCGGGATTGCTCTCGCGTATCTCGCGCGGGTCACCAAGGTGCTCGATGTACGACTGGAATCCCCCGGCGGGCGAACTGAATCCATGCGGCACAAACCGCTCCTCGTCCGCGCTCAGTCGATCGCCTGCGCTGAGTTTCGCCAGCAGCCCGGCAGGACAGCGCAATGCGAGATGGCGGACTCCGGCGGTTTGCATTCTGCGCAGCAAAGCGCGGCAAGACTCGCGCGCACGACCGCTCCCGACCAGGTCGAGCTTGGCGACAGACCTTTCGCGCGCGTCGGCAGGTTGCGTTGCCAGCTCATCGAGGAGTGGTTGTTGTGATGCGTCGAGCAGGCACCATCCGACCCCAAATTGTGTCCCGCTCTGTTCAAATGCTTCGAGAAGGCGCGCGGCGGGTTCGGATCGCGCCGCGGACGAAATGCGGTCTTGCGGAAAATAAACAATCTCCGCGTCCCGCACCGCGGCCGCGAAGTCTTCAGCGTTCGCCCCGTGACCGAGCTGCTCGAAAGAGGCGTGTTTCGGCAATGGCGGTTTGCCGGAGAAAAAAGCGCAGCTTGGGGTTCGGATCGCGCCGCGGACGAAATGCGGTCTTGCGGAAAATAAACAATCTCCGCGTCCCGCACCGCGGCCGCGAAGTCTTCAGCGTTCGCCCCGTGACCGAGCTGCTCGAAAGAGGCGTGTTTCGGCAATGGCGGTTTGCCGGAGAAAAAAGCGCAGCTTTGGAGGGACGCCCCGAAGCAAATGCACCAGAGCGACAGCGTCAATCGAGACCCCATGCTCATGCGCCCAGCTGCGATGGAGCGAGCACTTTGGCTGAGGCGCGCTCCGGCGTTCGTCTGGTTCGCCGATACCGCCGGTGCGTGCGCCAGCCCGCGGCGATGATCCGGCAGCCGATCGAAAACGTTCGTCGCCAGGTCACCCCGGAGACCTTTTGCTCACCTGCAATCCGGCAGCGCTCCGAGACGGTCACTTCGCAGATCGCGGCACCAAGCCGCGCGGCGCCGATCTGCGCTTCGATTGTCCAACCGAACGTCATCTCCTCCAGTGCGAGCGCCTCGAACAGATGACGCTCGATCAGTCGCAGCGGAGCGAGATCCGTGAACCAACGTCCGGAAAGTAAACCGGACCAAAGGCCTAACGAGAAATTCGCCAGCACGTGCGAAAGCGTCATGACCGGCCAGTTGCGCAGACACGTGGTGCGCGCGCCGAGCACCATCATGTATCCCTGTCCGTAAGCTGCGGCGAGCGAGCTTACCTGGCGCGGATCACTTGCTCCGTCGCCCGCAAAGAAAACATAAGCGGCCACCGATGGAACCGCAGCGTTGAGCGCGGCGATTGCACTTTGGCAGCCAAAACCGTAGCCGCGCGCACTCGTTTCGCTCACCACCACCGGATAACGGCGCGCAACCTCCGCCGTCCGATCGGCACAATCATTCACGCCGACCGCGATCACGTATTTCGTCAGATCCAGCGAGGCGAGCAGTTCCTCGAGCACCGGTCCAATGCAAGCTTCTTCATTACACGCAGGAATGATGATGCCGATGAGCGGCCACGCGGCTGTGCCGGTGCCGGGAGGTCCTTTTTTGGAGACGGAGGTGTTCACTGTCAGATAAGAGAAGACTGGCCTCTGTTCATTCCGCAACCGGCCCAGCTCCAGCCGAGTGGGCGACGGCGAGCACGAGTTGCCCCTCTGCCACTATCGCGTCGCCGACCGTCGCCTTGACGGAAAACTGCACCAGATTATCAACCTGCGCCAATCTCTCGGCGCGCAGCTCGATGCGCTCACCCGGCCGCGCGGCACGAGGGAATTTCATGCTGCGGATCGCTGAAAGCAGGAACAACGGCCGTTGGTTTTCCCCATACCCCGAGGCTGCCGCGATGCCGGCGGTTTGCGCGAGCGCTTCGGTCAGGATCACGCCCGGGACGAGAGGGTTGCCCGGGAAATGGCCCCGGAACATCGGATCATCCTGCCCAAAGCTGGTCACGCACGCTGCGGACACGCCGGGCCTTGCCGCGAGCAATTCGCGCACAAAAACAAACGGCGGCCGATGGGGCAAACCGAAGAAGTGATGAGTGACGGGTGACAAGTGACGAGACTGCGAGGTGGCGCTGTTTGATTATGACATATCACTCGTCACCCGGTTCGTCATTGCTCCTAGCGAACTTCCAACTGCCGCTCACACGAAGGATGCCGGCTCGATAGCCTTCGTAATCGACCGCTGGATCTGCGAACTGCGGCGGCGCGACCATGTATCCTTCTTTCTTCACGAAATATCTCTGACGATTCCTTCCAGCTCGGGCCAAAGACCGTGTTCATCCCAATATTGGAAACGCCGTCGCCTTTCTTATCCGTCTCGGGAGTGTCACCCCATTCCGTAAGCGAACTCAGGCGTTTTCATCTCCGCGAGCGTGTGCGCATATCGCGCGCTTCCACCGCCTTGCGCAGGCGGCCGACGAAAGCGGCGAAAATCCTGATCCGAACTTTTGCTCCGCGGGCGCGGTTCGGGCCTTCTTTGACGCTTGTCTCAGGATCGTTCCGGGCGTTCAAGGCTGTGCTTCGCGGCATCTTTTCTGGCGGTGTGATTGCACTCTCTCAAGGGGCGAGCGCTGGCGTTTCCGCAGCGGGTGCTCGATGAAGGTGAAGTGCAGAATGCTCCAGAGATCCTGCCAGCTGCAGGCCGGACTCGTTAGGCGACCGCGCCCGGCGCGCAGCAGAGAAAAAACATTTTCCGGCGTCCATTCGGGCGGCCGCGGAATGCTCGTGTAATGCGAACCGAAAGCACTGAGCCGATGCGCATCCGAGGTGGCGAGAAGCGGCTTGGTGAACTTCGCGGCCACTCGCCGCGCGGGCCGGTTTCGATCGAACCACCCTTTGTGGAAATGGCAGATCTCGATCGCATCGAAGCAGTCAATGTTTTGCACGAGCCGTTTCCCGCCAATCGAACCACTCATGAGATAAAAGGGATGCGGCGCGAAAGTGAAGATGGAATCGCCCCGTCCGGCACGCAGCCGGCGCACATCATCGAAGCTTCGCAGCGGCTCCGCTTCTTCCGGCCGGACGTTCAGCAGCACAATGTCCGCGCCGTCGATTCGCATCTCGGCCGCGGAAAGCAGCAGGATGCCCATCCGTTCCGCATCAGCGAAAACTTCTGCGCGCTGAAACACGGAATCGTGCAACGTGATCGCGAGCACGCCGAAGCCGAGCGCCTTCGCTTTTTCCAACAGCTCATGCGCGGAGTAATCGAGCGCATCCTTCATGTCATCCAGCGTGTGGATGTGCAGATCGAGCTTGATCCACTCCATCTCCTGTTCCGACTCAGTTCGCATCGTCAGGCGAACCTCATAGCGGCGCTCAAGCCTTCAACTGCTTTCGCGTGAAGCTTCACTGATCTGCATCCCGCTCCTGCTCGTAATCCTGATCCTGCTCGTTTTGGTTTAGGTGAAGTTGCGCGGTCGCCGCACGTTTTACGCCGCCAGAGCGCATCATCGCCAATGCAGAGCGCCCCATGAATTCCATCCTTAAGCCTGAAGTGCCGAACGCGCTGGAGCCCCTTCGCATATCGCCTTCGCCCTGATTCCGTTTCGGTGTGGCACCAAGACAACACCTGCCGGGGTCATCGGCCCCTGCTACAACGCCGCCCGCCGGTTGGCGAACCCTGGGGCGGCAATCACACGAGCAGCGATCGCTTGCTTCAGGCTTTCTTGCTTTCCTGCGTTCCTGATTAACTTTCTTTCCTCTCCCGCTCGGGTGGTGAAATGGCAGACACGTACGTTTGAGGGGCGTATGCCGAAAGGCATGGGGGTTCAAGTCCCCCCCCGAGCACTCCTTCCTCCTGCTCCTGCTCATAATCCTAATCGTGCTCTCGCTCGACGGGTCGCGGAAGTCAGGCTTCCAGCCTGACCTCGGTTGCCTTTCCCGATGACCCGGCTTCTTAATTCTTCCGTCATACTTCTACCTTTTGTGCGGCGCCTTTACGC
>MWVV01000869.1_pt1 | contig 10943 bp, 9 predicted proteins | sample 1047281 | NCBI WGS metagenome assembly MWVV01 (sample SAMN06349986, study PRJNA376086) | soil metagenome | isolation source: PT-2 sample Antarctic (ecotone) soil | place: Antarctica | collected 2015-01-13 | reverse complement strand
GTTCCAGAACCTGCCCGCCGAAAATGTTTTCTGGGCGAAGTTTGTTCCAATCAAATTGTAAGAAAAATAAAACAACGCTCATTTGTCCTTAATTTCCATTGAAACTTATTTATTCTTATTAATTTTTCCCAAAATTCAAAGCAATCGCCTGTTTGATTTATTTGAAATTATCGTTTTCTGCAAAATTTTCTTTTGCACCTCAATTTTCGTTCACGGAAAGTTTTTCTTCCGACAAATTATTTTCTTTTGCATTTAAAGCATTGTCTTTTCTCAACGAGTATTCTCGTTTGCCGCAAAATTTTCTTTGGAGACATCTTCTTTTGTTTTAGGTTTTTCAACAAATGTCTCGAAACCGTCATTATTTTCAATATGATCAAATACAATTTCCACCGTGCCAAATTTTAATTTTTCGCCGCTGTTGACAAGAAACGCTTTTCCGTATGGAATACGCTGCCCGCTGACAAAGGTTCCGTTGGTTGAACCTGTATCGGCAACCATTAACTTTCTTTTCGAGTTCAAAACAAGCGCCGCGTGGATTTTGGAAACGCTCGAGTCGTCAATCCACAAATCACTTGCTTTTGCTCTGCCGACGCTTTTTCTCTGTCCGTCCGAAAAAGCAATTACAACATGTTTTGATTCTTCATTTACCTTAAACTTCGCCACGAAAAATTCCATTTCGGGTTCGACTTCGGATATTTCCGGCGAAGAGACAATCACATTTTTCAAATCGGGAACGGTAACGTTTATTCCAATTTCGCCTCCGTTTTCTTCTTCGACAAATCTATCAAAACTAGCTTGTAGCTTAACTCCTTCAGTAAAATAATCAGGCTTTATTTCCAATTGCAAAGGCGCGAAAGTGTGATAACGACGATCGTTTATATGATCAACGGCGGCGACCAACAACTCGTTTTCGAGTTTTTTTAATGATTTTTCGGAGTCATCGGAATCTACGGAAAATTTATCCCACTGCATTTTGAGTTCGATATGATGTGGAACAAATAGCCCGTCTCCGTTTAAATTTTTGGCTTCGGCGTCGAGTAGCTTTTTCAAACGCTCAATCAATTCGCTTGTTGCCCAACTGCTCGAAGGCTTCCAGCTTCTGCCCAAAAAATCGTCGAACATATCACCGAGTTTGGTTAATGTACCGCGCACGAGCCAGTCGAGCGAAAAATTCTTTTTTGTTCCAGGCGTGTTGTTTTCCGACATTTGATTAAGTAAAAATTCGACAAAATTATTTGGGGAAAATTCGGTTAACTATTTTATATGAATATTTCGGTGAAATAAAGATAAGATAATTTTAAGCCGTATTATTTAATAAACTTCTGCTTTAAAATTAAGCTGTATTATTTAACGAACTTCTGCTTTATAATATCGTAAATGACGATTAAGTGATAGGATTTAATCCGGCATTATTTTTGTTTGACTGACGATGAAAGAACTTTCTTTAATAAATTGTCGGCTCGATTCGCGCTATGACATCCAGGAGCTTTTGGGACGCGGCAGCTACGCGGAAATCTATGTCGCGCGTGATGTTTTGGCTTCGTCGCAAGCACCGAACGGCGTCATCGTTATCAAGGCTCTTAATGTCTTTCTGCAAAATGATTTGGATACGGATTTGGAGCGTACGCTGGTTGAAAATTTCCAGAACGAAGCCATTGCGCTCGACCGCGTGCGTCATCCGAATATCATCAGCCGTCTCGGACACGGAACGGCGCGAGATTTACGCAATACGGTTTTTCATTATCTGGTTTTGGAATATCTTCCGGGCGGCGATTTGGCGCGGGCTTGCCGTGAAAAGAGTTTATCATTGGAACAAGCGTTGTTTTACCTCGAACAAGTTTGCGCCGGTCTCGCGCACGCGCACAAAAACGGAGTTATTCACCGCGATATAAAACCCCAAAACCTACTTTTAACTAAAGACCGCAAGACGGTAAAAATCGCCGATTTCGGTGTGGCGCGTATGTCGCAAGCGGATACGCCGATAACGCGCGTCGGCACAAATATCTACGCTCCGCCCGAACACAGCCCGATGTTTTCCGGCAACACGGGAACATTAGATTTTCCGAAACTGACGCCTGCTGCCGACATTTATTCGCTGGCAAAGTCAGCTTATGTTTTGATTACCGGCGAATCCCCACGCGCTTTTGCCAACCAACCAATTACAGAGCTTCCTTTCTCCGTGCTGGAAAAAATTTGGGCGAAGAGCTTATTGCAGGTTTTGCAGAAGGCGACGCAAAGCGATTCGCGCCAGCGTTATCAAAACGTTAACGATTTTTGGCAGCAGGTTTCGAGCATTAAACTTCTCGCTGAAGCCGGCGATAAAGAAGCTATTACAAATGTCATGCAGCGTCCGCACCAGATTCCGCAAGCGCATGTTGCCGTTGGCTTTTCGCCTCTCGCGCCGCAAAAACCGGAGTTTAATACTTCGCGTGATTTAAAGTTAAAAAATCATTTGTCTGCTGGCGCCAATGCTCCTCTGGTTGTTCAATTGGGAACGGAAAGCGTTAGCGAAATTCCGCCACGACAGCCACACATTGCCGAGAAAGAAACAATGCCGGTTCTTGTAGATTATATTCAGCCTGCTCCAAAACCGAAAAGAAAATTTTTGCGTAGTTTCGCCATTTTCGTACTTTTCATCAGCTTATTTGCAAGCATTCTCTACGGAACGCATATTTACCTACGCGGAGGCGGCGTTTTACCGAAAATTTCAAATCCTTTTTCCTCACAAGAAGCCATAGCCCTGACGGATATAAATTTGCGTCCTTCTCCAAGCAATAAAAACGATCGGATTGGCAAAGTTACCGAAAAATCGCGTTTAAGAATTGTAAATTTTAAGGATAATTGGTATGAAGTTGTTATAATCGAACACGCTCGCCCAAAGGAAAATCCCGACGATGCCGACCGCGGCTGGGTGAACGGAAAATTTATTGATATTCAGGAGTGATTCGATTGCGGAATGCGAAATGTGAATTGCGGATTGGAAATGGTTAGAAGTTAATTGCTAATTGCTCGTAAAAAGTTAAGGCATTGTAGCTAAAATAACTAACAGTGAATTAATCCGCAATCCGCATTCCGCAATAAAAAATTGTATGAGTGTTTTAGATAAAGTAAGGCATTGGATTGACGGCGAGAGCGCTGAACTCGTTTTGGAACAAGCCGCCCGCGATGCGCAGGTAAAGCCGCGTAGTCGGGCGGAAGAATTTATTGTCAAGATTGCCAAAGCGGTTGAAGAAGTAATGCAGAACGAGCTTGTTCCGCTGCCGCAAGGAACGACTATCATACCAACCGAATACACTATTTTTTTGAGTGAAGCGGACGATAAAGAATGGCAGGGCGTAAAGCGGCGTGGTTTGGAACAAGGGCTTTATCATATTTTAGCCGAAAGGGCGAAGGAAATCGCCGGAAAAAGAAAACTCGAGACGCAATCTTTTGCCGTTGAACTTCGCGTTGACGGAACGCTCGAAAAAGGCGATATCAGCATCCAGCATAGCTGGGACGACAATTCCGGCAATAAAACGAATGTTTTAGCGCGACCAAAACCGACGCAGCAGCCATCGTCTCAATTTTCAGCTCAATCGCACAATGCCGCCATATCAACACCGAATTTTACACAAAACAATTCACCTGCTTTAAACCAACCGACGCCCATGCAGCAAATGAATATACCGCAGTCGTCGCCGGTTTCGTCTGATTTGGAAGAAATGACGCACGTTCAAAAACGTCAAGCACCGGAGCTTTACCGTTTGGAGATTTGGCGTGACGGCGTCCGAAAAACGGTATTGCCGATTTATCAAAACGAAATAAGCATCGGGCGCGGCTCAAATTCAAAACCCGTGGATGTCTCATTAACAGGCGACCCGGAAATAAGTCGCCGTCATTTGACTTTGATTTGCGACAATCAAGAAAGTTTTTGGGTCGTCAACGAAGGACGAAACCCAGCGATGGTTAACAATTACGAAATTCCGAGCGGACAAAAAGTTTCCGTTTCGGCTGGCGCTCCGATTGGGGTTTGTAGTTATCTTTTAAGAATTCAGCCAAAGTAATCAAATCAAAAGATTTAACGATTTCGCTCAAAAATTATTTGAGCGTATTTTCGTATGAAAATCTTACAGCCTTTCATCAGTGCAATACATTAAAATCACTTTTCCTTAATTTTATTAAATTTACAGTCTCGCAAATTAAACCATTGTAAATATACAGTTTATTTTTACGATTTTATTTTTTCAGTTGCCACTTTTTTTCCACCTACAAAAGGCACATAAGTTGCTGTAGTCAAAACGCTAATAATTTTGTAAAATAAATTTATTAATCGAACTCAATCTTTAAACAAGGATTTCAGGGAATTAACGATGAAAGACAATCTAAGTGTGTCAGGTTTTGAAAATGAGTTTATAAAAGCTACTGATTATGATTTAGTTTGTCTTTCGCATTTGCGTTGGAATTTTGTTTATCAAAGACCTCAGCATCTATTGAGTCGTTTTGCAAAAACGCGGCGCGTTTTCTTTTTCGAAGAACCCATCTATTCCGATAAGCCGACAAATTTAGAAGTTACTTCGGAGGAAAATAATTTGTTCGTTGTCGTTCCGCATATTTCCAACGCCGATAAAGAAGCGGGTAAGGGTGAAAAAATCCAATGCGAAATGCTTGATAGGCTTGTCCGCGACGAGCAGATAAAAGATTTTGTTTTATGGTTTTACACGCCGATGGCTTTTGGTTTTGCATCGCATCTTAAACCAAGAGCGGTAATCTACGATTGTATGGACGAGCTCTCTGCGTTCAAGTTTGCACCACCCGAATTGCTTTCAAACGAGAAGCGGCTTTTGCAAAAAGCTGATCTGGTTTTCACCGGCGGTCAGAGTCTTTACGAAGCTAAAAAAGATCGGCACGCAAGAGTTTATGCTTTTCCTTCAAGCATTGATACGGCACATTTTCGACAAGCAAGAAATATCAAGCAAGAACCTGATGACCAAAAATCAATTGCCTCACCGAAACTCGGTTATTGCGGCGTGATTGACGAGCGAATTGACATCTCACTTTTGGCGGAAATGGCTGATTTGCGTCCGAAATGGCAATTCGTAATGATTGGTCCGGTTGTAAAAATCAGTGATAAAGACTTACCGCGTCGCGCGAACATTCATTACCTCGGCGGAAAGGATTATAAAGAATTACCAAAATATATGTCTGGCTGGGACGTTGCTTTGATGCCGTTTGCACTAAACGAATCAACCAAATTCATCAGTCCGACGAAAACACCCGAATACCTAGCCGCTGGTAAGCCAGTTGTTTCTACACCGATTCGAGACGTTGTGCGTCCGTATGGCGAAATGAATTTGGTGTATATCGCTTCGACGGCGGAAGAATTTGTTGCGGCTTGCGAAAAAGCATTACATGGAAATTCAGAAGAAAAAACGAAGCAAGCAGACGAATTTCTAGCTCAAACTTCTTGGGATAAAACTTTTTCGGAGATGGCGAATTTAATTGATGAAGTTGTCGGAAAAAGAACAAAGGCTTCAATTGCGTGAACATAAAATATGTATGCAATATGACGGATGAAAATTGGCTTTTAACATAAATTAGATTTTATAAAACAATAAGGGGGAAGAAAATGTTTGATTATTTAATTGTGGGCGCGGGCTTTGCCGGCAGCGTTCTGGCTGAAAGACTCGCTAACGGTTCGGATAAAAAGATTTTAATTTGCGATAAACGCCCGCACATCGCGGGAAATGCTTTTGATTATTATAACGACGAAGGAATTTTAATTCACAAATACGGACCGCATATTTTTCATACCAATTCGCAGGATGTTTTCGAGTATCTTTCCAGCTTTACCGAATGGCGCGAGTATCAGCACCGCGTTTTGGCTTCGGTGGACGGAATGCTTTTGCCGATTCCGATTAATCTCGACACGATAAACAAACTTTACGGTTTGAATTTAACGGCGTTTGAAGTCGAAGAGTTTTTTGAATCCGTGGCGGAAAAATGCGACCAGGTGCGAACTTCTGAAGACGTTGTCGTTTCAAAAGTCGGGCGGGAACTATATGAAAAATTCTTTCGTAATTACACGCGCAAGCAATGGGGTTTGGATCCTTCAGAACTTGACGCATCAGTTACGGCTCGTGTTCCGACACGTACGAACCGCGACGACCGTTATTTTACCGATTCGTACCAAGCAATGCCCAAATACGGCTTTACGCGAATGTTTGAAAAAATGCTCGACAGCCCGAATATTAAAATTTTACTCAATTGCGATTATCGTGAAATCATCAATTACATTGACTATAAAGAAATGATTTACACCGGACCGGTTGATGCATTTTTCGATTATCGTTACGGAAAACTTCCATATCGCTCTTTGGAATTTAAACACGAGACGCACGATACGGAACAATTTCAATCTGCGCCGGTGGTAAATTATCCGAACGAGCAGGCATTTACGCGCATTACGGAATTCAAATATTTAACGGGTCAGGAACATAAAAAAACCAGTATAGTTTATGAATTTCCGCGTGCCGAAGGCGATCCGTATTATCCGATTCCGCGCAAGGAAAACGCCGATATTTATGCTAAATATAAAACCTTGGCTGACGCACGTCCCGACGTACATTTTGTCGGTCGACTGGCGACTTACAAGTATTACAATATGGACCAAATCGTCGCCCAAGCCTTAACAACTTACGGGAAAATCGTCGGAATGAAACGCAAGGAAGCAATCGCGAAAATCAAAACCGGCGAAAAAGTTTTTGTGAGTACTCACTCAATAAATAAACCGAACGGCACAGGCGTAAGTATTGCCACTTCTTCAAGCTAGGTATTTGAATCGGCTACTAATTAATTGCTGAAGTTTAATCTGCGATAAGTGAAATTTATTTTTTGCTTATCGCATTTTTTTTGAAAGTGATTTTGTAGAGAGATAATTAGTGATAGAATACTTGGAAAAGTTCAAAAGACAACACCTGGTATTAACAAGTAAATATAAGCAAATAAGCCTTTTATGTCTTACCAAGTAATCGCCCGCAAATGGCGACCGCAAACATTTGAAGAAGTCACGGGACAAGAAGCGATAACGCGCACTTTGCGCAACGCCGTCGAACACGACCGCCTCCATCACGCATATTTATTTAGCGGCGCGCGCGGCGTCGGCAAAACCACAACGGCGCGACTTCTCGCAAAAGCCTTGAACTGTCACAAAACCGATAAACCGAATCCGCAGCCTTGCCGGATTGATGATGCGGACGCCTGCGCTTCTTGTCTGGAAATAGCCGAAAGCCGCTCGATTGACGTTTTAGAATTTGACGCGGCATCGCACACGGGCGTTGACGACATCCGCGAGATAATTCTGGAGAGCATCAACATCAATCCGGCACGCGATCGCTTTAAAGTTTTTATTATTGACGAAGTGCATATGCTTTCCAATTCTTCATTCAATGCTCTTCTAAAAACTCTGGAAGAACCGCCGCCGCGCGTCGCTTTCGTAATGGCGACAACCGAACTGCACAAAGTTCCCGACACGATTCTCTCGCGCTGTCAGGAATTCGAGTTTCGCACAATTCCGGTACAGAAAATTTACGACCGATTAAAAATTATCGCCGATGCGGAAAAGATAAATGTCTCGAATGAAGCGTTGCGTGAAATCGCGCGTTCCGGCGCCGGTTCGATGCGCGACGCGCAAAGCAATTTTGACCAGGTAATTAGCTTTTCGGGAGATAAAATTGAAACCGAAAATGTCGCCATCGCACTCGGCATCGCAGGCGCAGAAATCTTAACCAGAACCGCAAAAGCGATTGCCGAAAACAAACCCATCGAAGTGTTGAAAGTGGTTGACGACCTTATCGGGCGCGGACAGGATTTGCGAAATTTTTGCCGTGATTTGTTGAGCTTTTTCCGTGATTTACTTGTCTTTAAAATGGCGGGCGAAGCGGAGAATTTACTTGACACAACAATTTTAAGCCGTGAAGAATTGAGAGAAAATTCCGCGCTTTTTTCTGAAGCCGATTTAATTAGATTTTTTAATTCATTGGGCGAAACTGAAAGCAAATTACGTGAAGCAACCGAGTCGCGCTACGTTCTCGAAATCGGATTAGTGAAATTGGTAGAAATGCGCCGCGTTGCGCCGATTGAAAAGATTTTAGAGCGTTTAGCAAAGTTGGAAGGTATTTTAGCAGATGAGAATTTTCACAACGAAAACATTCAAAGCGAAAATAACTGGGAAGAGCCAGCAAAACCTTTTGCTTCTGATACACAAGAAAAAAAAACTTTAACGATTGATTTTCCGCCGGAGGAAATTCCCTTTCCGGTTTTTCCCACCGTTGTTTCTGAAATTTCTCACGAAAATCTTGTCGAAACAAAAATTAATTTGGGAGAATCGGCTTCTCTTGCAGAGGTCAAAGAAATTGTTGCGGCTGAAACTATTGTAGTTTCAGCAACTCAATCTGTGTTAAATCCTATTTCTTTCAAGGAAAACGCTGCAAGAATAATCGAATCAATACCGATTAAATTGCCGCCGATAACTTCTGAAGAACTTGAACATATCGAAGACACTTGGCTCGATGCAGATTTTGAACGAAAACTTTTGCAAACAGGAGACGATTTATGTCCGATAAAAAATGCTTTAATACTTGTTGAGATTTTACTAGGCGAATACCAAACAAGCATTGCAACCACAAAATTTGAAGTGAGCGACGGTGGCGTAGGGACGGCTTTCGCACCTGCCAAAAAAACTGTTTCAGTTTTTGCACCGGTTTTCGACACCGAAGAAATTTCGGAAGAAATTCCCGTTTTGCCGGAAAATTCGACCGAAGAAGAAATGTGGCAATACGCTCAAAATCATCCGCTTGTAAAAAAGGCTCTACGAATTTTTCGCGGTGAAATTGTCGAGGTGCGGAAAATTTAATTTTTGTTTTTTTCAAAATTTTTGGAACTTACAAGATTTTTTTTCGTTTGATAAAAGTGGAGGTGATTTACAAAAATGCGTGAACCTTGGATAGCAGGAATTTTAAGTCTTTTAATACCCGGACTCGGACAAATTTATAACGGCAGAGTAATCATCGGCATAATCTGGCTGGTGTTGACAGGTTTTTCGTGGATTGGCTCGGCGGGTCTTTTGGGCTGGATTTTTCACCTTGTAGCTGCGTGGTGCGCTTACAGCTACGCCAAAGATAATCCAATCAGAAGCTAAATTTTTCTTATTTATACTCCTCCTTGTGCCCGATGCCCGAACGCATTGGGCTTTTTTTGTATTTTTCAATTACCGGAAATTAACGTAAGATAGGAAATAGAGGTTAGAGGTTAGAGGTTAGTAATAACTTATTACTAACCTCTAACCTCTAATAACTTTTTCCTATGGTTAAAGAAGGTTTTCCATTTGTTATTGTTCCGATTGCAATTGCCATAATTTTCGCATTTTTCCAGATTTGGATTGGAGTTATTGTTTTTGTTGCGCTCGCGCTTTTTATGGCGTTTTTCTTCCGCGACCCGCAACGCTCGATTCCAAGTGAAGCCAACATTATAGTTTCGGCTGCCGACGGCAAAGTTACACGAATCGAAGATAGAGAAGACGGTAAATTTGTGAGTGTTTTCTTATCGCCTGTTGACGTGCATATTAATCGCGCTCCGATTGCCGGAAAAGTCGTCAAGGTTGAACAATTTCAAGGTAAAAAAGCTCCCGCTACAAGTAATCAGGCAAGTCAGACAAATGAAAGAAATTCTATTACGATTGAAGGCGAAAAAATGATCATCGTCTGTACGCAGATTGTCGGAATCTTAGCGCGAAGAATTGTTTGCTGGAGCAAAGAAGGCGATCAGTTGGAAATCGGCGAGAAATTCGGACTTATCAAATTCGGCTCCAGAACTGATTTACTGATGCCTGAGAATGTTGAAATAGCGGTAAAAATAGGCGATAAAGTGGTGGGCGGCGAAACCATTATCGGAAGACTCATCGAATACAATTTGGCTCCAAATTATCTTGACAATTCGTTAGCAGCGGAATTGCCTGTTGTTAATTAAATTTTTAATCGGAACAATTCTTTGAATAATTTGAGCGACAAATTATGGATCCGGAAGAAAAAAAACCTGTTCACCGAGGCTTAAAAAAAGGTCTTTACGTGATTCCGACGGTATTCACGGCGGCAAATATCGCTATGGGATTTCTGGCGGTTTTATCTTCAGTTCGCGGTTTTCAGCTTTTATCGCTTAACCCCGAACAAGCCGCCGTTTATTTTGAATACGCCGCTAAAGGTATTGCTTTAGCAATCGTTTTCGACACCCTCGACGGACGCGTTGCGCGAATGACCAGAACGGCAACCGAAATCGGCGTTCAGCTTGATTCGCTGGCAGACGTTTTAACCTTTGGAATTGCTCCGATAGTTCTAATTTACAGTTGGGCTATCGGCGCGACTTTTAACGAAGCGAATGGGCTGCACAATTTCGGAGTTTTTGTTCTTTTTATGTATTTGATGTGCGGCACTTTCCGTCTGGCAAGATTTAATCTGCAAGCAACCCGTCCGCGCGTTTTGATTGAAGGCACGCCGAAAATTGATAAGAAAAATTTTGTCGGTTTACCGATTCCTCCTGCCGCCGGACTTCTCGCCTCAATTGTTTATCTTCATCCTCGTCCACTCAATGTTTTTACCGAAGATTTGGCAAGTATCTACACGATTTCGGTAATTGTTTTAATGGGATTTTTGGGGCTTCTAATGGTTAGCACGCTTCGTTACACGAGCTTTAAAAGAACCGGTTCGGGTAGGCAAAGCGGTTACTTGATTCTGGTTATTGCCGCACTCGGAATGCTTATCTGGCTTTACTCACGTTATATGCTTTTTGCCATTGCCTCAGTTTATGTCCTGCACGGTATTATTTGGTATTTTTTGAGCTTTTTCCGCACCAAAAAACAGAAAGAGATAATTGCCAGAAATGAAGCCTAAATTTCCGTAATCTTTAAATTTATT
>MWVV01000868.1_pt1 | contig 10943 bp, 8 predicted proteins | sample 1047281 | NCBI WGS metagenome assembly MWVV01 (sample SAMN06349986, study PRJNA376086) | soil metagenome | isolation source: PT-2 sample Antarctic (ecotone) soil | place: Antarctica | collected 2015-01-13 | reverse complement strand
AATGGCATTCGTACCAACTGTACACTTATTTTTTCTGCAGGCCAGGCCATTCTTGCTGCTAAGGCAGGTGCAGCCTACGTATCTCCTTTTATAGGCAGAATAGATGATAGCGGCTGGGATGGAATGACATTGATTGAGCAGATTGCAAACATTTTTGAAGTACAGGGATATAAGACGGAAATTCTTGCAGCCTCTATACGTAGTCCAAATCATATCATTCGCGCTGCGGAGTTAGGTGCTCATGTAATTACCAGTCCGCTTGAGTCAATCCTTGCTCTTCTCAAACACCCGCTAACAGATCTTGGTCTTGCTAAGTTTTTGGAAGACTCCAAAAAGATGAGCCTGGTGGTGGAAGATGTTAAATAGTTTAATGCTTAAAACACAGCAATGTTATTATTGGGAATAGATGTAGGAACCTCTTCAATCAAAGTTTCAGTTGTAGATGGTGCAACACAACAAACGGTGGCCTCAGCGCAGTATCCTGAAACAGAAGCAGAGATTATTTCACTTCAGCCGGGTTGGGCCGAACAGTCGCCCGAAAAATGGTGGGAAGATGTAAAGCATGCCATTAAAAAAGTAAACAGCTTAGGTTATTATAATCATGGCGACATTGGGGCAATTGGTATCTCTTATCAAATGCATGGATTAGTAATGTTGGATAAGGATAACGGCGTTTTGCGCAACAGTATTATCTGGTGCGATAGCCGTGCAGTTCCTTATGGCGAAGCAGCTTTTAAAAACATCGGCGAAGAAAAATGTTTAAGCTGCCTGTTAAATTCACCGGGAAATTTTACTGCGGCAAAACTTGCGTGGGTAAAAGAAAATGAGCCTCCGCTTTTTGATCGTATTGATAAGATAATGTTACCCGGCGATTTTATTGCACAACGATTAACAGGTAATATTACCACAACGCCTTCTGCATTATCGGAAGGTATCTTTTGGGATTTTAAGAAAGGCGATATTTCTGAAGATGTACTGGATCAATTTGGATTTGATAAAAGCATTGTTCCAAATGTAAAAGATGTTTTTGCTGAACATGGAAGACTTTCACGCAAAGTAGCTGAAGAGTTATCGCTAAAAGAAGGCATTCCCGTTACCTACAAAGCGGGCGACCAACCCAACAATGCTTTGTCTCTAAATGTGCTTCAGCCAGGCGAAGTTGCTGCAACTGCAGGAACTTCCGGTGTTATTTATGGAGTAAGCGACCAGTTAACTTACGACCCTCAATCAAGGATAAACAGCTTTGCACATGTAACACATAATAACACAAATACAAGAGTTGGTGTTCTGTTGTGCATCAATGGAACGGGCATTTTAAATAAGTGGACAAGGAACATTACAGGAAGCGTATTATCTTATCCTCAAATGAATGAGCAGGCAGAAACTGTACATGCAGGAAGTGATGGTTTATTAATGCTGCCTTTCGGTAACGGAGCAGAACGAATTTTAAACAATAGAATGATTGGCGCTCATATTTATAATATTGATTTCAATAAGCATACTTCTGCACATATTTTCCGTGCAGCGCAGGAGGGAATTGCATTTGCATTCAGATACGGTTTAGACATAATGAGGCAGAACGGAATGACACCGCAGGTAATTCGTGCAGGTAAAGCGAATATGTTTTTAAGTAACGTGTTTGCAAATGCTTTTGTAAATGCAACCGCAGTTCCGGTTGAGTTATACGAAACAGACGGAAGCGTAGGAGCAGCATTAGGCGCAGGTATCGGCGTTGGTTATTTTAGTGAACCTTCACAGGCATTCAATAATCGCGAGGTACTAAGTGTTATTAAACCTGCACAAACCATTTTATATAATGAACTTTATGAGAAATGGAAGGAGGCTCTTGAGAAGCAATTGGCTATCAATAACTTTGTTTAAAACCGCCCTACAGTTTATACAAATTTTTTTTAGTCCACTGTAATAAAAAAACATCCCTTTGAAAGGATGTTTTTTATTTTAAAGCGAAGAGCTCACCTTCAAGGCAGGTATAACTTACTTACCAAAGCTTGCAAAGCACTCCGGTTGAAAAGCAGTAATTGTTTGAATAGTTCCATCAGGATTGTACTTATAATCAGCATTGCCAAAGCTGTTTTTCTTATATTTATGACCAAAAGAAACAGAAGAATAAACACTAATGAAAGCACTCCATATAAAACAAATGCTTGGTTGGGTACTACTCTTGGTAACCTCTATAACTACTGCTCAATCAACGTCTTCGTTAAGCCAGGTAACTGTTGCCGGAAATAAATTTATGGTTGATGGTAAAGCCATTGTATTCAGGGGTCTTGATGCCAGTGATCCTGATAAGCTTGCAAAAGAAGGACACTGGAACAGGCAATATTTTGAAGCGATTAAAAGCTGGGGAGCAAATATTGTAAGGTTTCCAGTTCACCCTGCAGCATGGCGAAGCCGTGGTAAGACTGATTATATAAAGTTATTAGATGAAGGTGTTCAATGGGCAACGGAACTTGGACTCTATGTAAATATTGATTGGCACAGTATCGGAAACCTTCGTACAGAAATGTACCAGAGCCTGATGTATGAAACAACACGGAAAGAGACTTATGAGTTTTGGCGTACTATGTCTGCACATTATAAAGGCAATACTACTGTAGCTTTTTTCGAGCTGTTTAATGAACCAACCGTAATGAATGGCCAGTTAGGCATTTGCACGTGGCAAGACTGGAAACAGATGAATGAAGAGATGATAGTGATCATAAGAGCCAATGGTTCAAAAGCTATTCCTTTGGTTGCCGGCTTTAATTGGGCCTACGATCTTACTCCTGTAGCTGCCGATCCTGTAAATGCTGAAGGCATAGCTTATGTAAGCCATCCTTACCCGATGAAACGTCCAAAGCCCTGGGAGCCAAAGTGGACGCAAGACTGGGGCTTTGCAGCAAAAAAATACCCGGTCATGCTAACGGAGATAGGCTTTTGTGGCGCCGATGAAAGAGGCGCACATGTTCCCGTTATAAGTGATGAATCTTATGGAGATGCCATTACAAAGTATTGCAGCGACAATGGCATATCTTATAGCGTTTGGGTGTTCGATCCTCAATGGGCGCCCATGCTTTTTAGCGACTGGAATTTTACTCCCACCCGCCAGGGACGTTATTTTATGCAGGCTTTGCAGAAAGGGGGGAAGTAGGTGATGTAGCCGCAATAATTTGCTTAGCATCAACTAAGGGTAAGTACTTAAACAATAACTTTACCTATCAAAGTAGTGTTATTAAGAACTATGCCTTTTTATAATTGCAACAAACAATTCCTTTTCTTCAACATTGTTTAATTCAATATCAGGATAAACAGAGTAAGCTCTGGGTATTCCACTTCCTATACCTATATAGGGCACAAAATACCTTGCATTAGAGAATAATATAGGATTTCTTACTCTGGAAGTACCTGATTTTATCTTTTCTATTGTTAGTGTATTAGGCAATTTACCTGGACTAATAATTTCAATTCTATTATCGAAAATAAAAACCTTAATGGAGGATTTTATATAATAATCACGATGAATAAGAGCATTAACGATTAACTCTTCTAATGCTTCGCGTGGAATTTCAAGTTCACCTAAACTATTGAAAGATTCTGCTTTTTGAACTTTTTTTAGATTACGTAAAACAAAGGCTATTGTTTTTTCATAAAGCATATTTAAGTTCCCTTCAAATGGTAGCTCACTATCTCTAAAATTTCTTCCTGCTATATCATTGCCCACATAAGCTATACATTGAACTGTAAAAACGGGTCTTACTCTTTGGGGATTTCTGCTTAATAGTAGCAGACCGGCAAGAGTAAGATTATTCTCTACTGCAAAGCCCATATTGTTTAATATTTGAGGAAGAGACTGGTTAACTTCTTCAAGGCTTTTTCCGGTTTTCTTCTTTACAAACTCCTTAAAAAAATCTATATCTATATCATTAATCGTTGTATTTGCTATAACTTCTTCGTCAGCTAAAATGTTTCCACTACTCTGTAGCAAACGCAGCAATTCTTCATTTGATGTTACTTTTCGCTTATCTGGTCCATTTTTAACCCAAACAATTCCCTTATTATCTCTATAGGGTTTATCGGTACCTTCCCTTATAGTGACAACAATAAGATTTTGAGAATTGACTACAACGGTTTCAGTAAAAATTGTAACAGGGCTTTTTACATTGTCAGTTGCTGCATTTACCAATAATTGATTTGTAGCCTGTATCTCTTCAAACGTCAAACCATTTAATGACCCCGTTTTATCGTTTACGCCAATTATAATCAAGCCACCTTCCGAATTACTGAAAGCAACCATTTCTGTAGCAATATCGTAAGCATCACTTTGCTTTCCTTTTATTACCCGCTCTTTAAATTGAACTTTGCTGCTTTCGCCTTTTTGTATAGTTTCAAGTAATTCTAATGCTTCCATAGTTCATAAATAAGTTTGCGTTGATTGAATGCATCATCTCCTCCTTCCATAATATCAACAATCCCTTGCTGAATTACCGGATCGTCTATGCTCCCAACCTTAGTTCAATTTTTTCTTGTAAAGCTGCCCTTATAAATTCACAAGCTATTTGTTCACTGTCTCCTAAACCGGAATGTTAGGATTATGAGTAGCAAAAATGAACTGTGTTTTATTTTTCAGCTTTTTCAATTCCTTAATTACATCAGCATATATAGTTTGATTATCTAAATCATCTTCAGGCTGATCGATAATTACTTTTTTCGGTTTGGCTTCAGTGGTCTGTTATTGCAATTTGGAATAGAGGCAAATATAACTTAAAGCAATCTGCAAAGAAAGGCTAGGGATAACAAAAGAATTAGGTTAAGATTCGTTCCTCTCTTCCATATCTGATTACAACGTTTATCCTTTCTCTTGTTGATTTACGTGCTTTAAGGATTACTTAAATCAACATTGATAGCAGGACTGCGTCCGGTAATAGAAGCAGTAACTTGCATCTATGATTTAAGTGATCAGTTGTGACAATCAAACCAGTTGTTGTACCTGGCATAATACAAACAGGAATCTGGTGCCCTCTTCTGAAATAGTTTAGCCATCCCTGAAGTGTATTCACAACTAAAAGCATAGTTACCTGATTGAATAAGATACAAAATGCCCGATCTAAACACAAACCTTCATTTCTTTTTAACAAGGCTATTGAATTACCTTTGCACCCTGTTGAAGATATTGACTTACATATTGTCTTTTTACGTTTTGTTTTGTACGGTTGTGCCTTGCAATCTTTTTGATAAATGTGAGGAACCCGAACAGACTGTAAATACATCTAAATCCATTCCGGTTAAAGATTGTAATAATTGTTCTCCATTTTCAACTTGTGCATCTTGTCATGGCTTCACCATTAATCAGGAAAAGGCTTTATTAATACCTGTGGTGTTTTATAATAAGACTATGTACAACAGTTATAGTTTTTCTGCAAAGTCAGAGTATTCTTTCTCTTTCTTCCAGCCGCCCCGACTGCTTAGTTAATCTATACAGATCAACTATTTTATTCTTATTTATTTTCTTAAAACAATTATGAAGCATATCCTATTATTATGTATAGTGCTGTTTGCATTTACAGGCATATACGCACAACATACTATCCGGCTATCAATAAAAAAAAGCGAAGCAAAGCAGTCCCTTGCACGTGCAACAGCAACAATCAATTCACTCAATAAAACAACTATTGCAGACAGCCTGGGTATTGCAACTTTTGCAAACCTTGCAACGGGCACATATAAGGTGACAGTGTCTTATGTAGGTTTAAAAGAGCAGGAAATATTGGTGACCGTTCCAGTTTCAAATGATGAACCTGTAGAAGTATTACTAAACGAAGGAGAGGAACACGAAGAAGAAGTAGTAGTTACAACAACAAGAACAAGCCGTTCAATTAGCGATATACCAACAAGAGTAGAAACAATATCAGGTGAAGAACTTACAGAGAAGGGAAACATGAAGCCCGGAGATATAAGAATGTTGCTTAACGAAAGCACAGGTATTCAAACGCAACAAACTTCAGCAACTTCTTATAATTCCAGTATCCGCATACAAGGCTTAGATGGCAGGTACACGCAAATACTAAGAGATGGATTTCCTTTGTATTCAGGCTTTTCAGGAGGCCTAAGTTTGATGCAGGTAGCGCCACTTGACTTAAAACAAATTGAAGTAATTAAAGGCTCTTCTTCTACCCTATACGGTGGAGGTGCAATAGCAGGTTTGGTAAACCTTGTTTCCAAAACACCAACAGCAAAAAGGGAATTAAGTTTTTTAGCTAATGGCACTTCAGCAGGTGGTCTGGATTTTAGTGGTTTTTATAGCCAAAAGTTCAATAAGGCAGGAGTAACAATTTTCGGTTCAGCAAACACCGGAAAGGCTTATGATCCTGCTAATATAGGACTAACTGCCATCCCTAAGTTTAGCCGTTATACAATTAATCCAAGACTATTTATTTACGGCGAAAAAACAACAGCTAATATCGGTTTCAGCTATATAACAGAAGACCGCATAGGCGGCAGCATGGATTACATCAGGAAAGGAACAGCAGGTTATTTTGAAAAGAACAACACAGACCGCTTTACCACACAGGCGCAGTTAACGCATAAGGTCAATGACAACTCACAATTGAACTTCAGGAACAGTTACAGCAGGTTCAACAGGTTAATTCAAGTCCCATCTTATGCTTTTAAAGGTTTGCAGCAATCTACTTTTTCAGAAGCAACTTATAGCACTAATGGAGAGAAAGCAGATTGGGTTATTGGTGCAAACTTTTTGACAGATGATTTTGCAGAAGACAGGCAAAGTAATAATGCTTTGCGAAACTACTGTTATAATACATTAGGTGCATTTATTCAAAACACCTGGTCATCATCAAAACTATTCACTTTAGAAACAGGTTTAAGAGGCGACTATGTAAAACAATTCGGCTTTGAATTATTACCAAGAGTTTCAGCTATGCTTAAAGTAACTCCAAAACTTACTGCAAGATTAGGAGGAGGGTTAGGCTATAAAACACCTACGGTATTTAATGAGGAGGCAGAGAAAACACAGTTTCAGAGTATACTGCCAATTAATCAAAATATTACAGACAATGAACGTTCAGCAGGTGGTAATTTTGATATTAACTACCGTATAAGAATTGGTGGAGTAGGATTAGCCATTAACCAATTATTCTTTTATACGAGGCTCAATAAACCGTTAGTATTAATTACTACAGCAAACAACAATTATGAGTTTGTAAACGAAGCAGGTCATATAGATACAAGAGGAATGGAAACAAACCTTCGGTTTACTTACAAAGACTTTAAACTATTTGCAGGTTATACTTATGCAGACGTAAACAATCATTTCAATAACATTAAAAGTTGGTTTCCATTAACCGCAAGACACAGGCTTAACAATGTACTGATGTATGAGAAAGAAGGCAAGTTAAAGATAGGTGCAGAAGCCTACTTTTTCAGTCCCCAAAAGTTAAGTGATGGGAGTATTGGTAAATCCTATTGGACGTTTGGTTTAATGGGTGAAAAGACCTGGAAACATTTTTCAATCTTTGTCAACTTTGAAAACTTTACAGATACAAGACAAACGAAGTTTGACAGCATTTATACAGGCTCAATAAATAACCCAAAATTTAGAGACATCTATGCCCCGATTGATGGTTCTGTAGTGAACGGTGGCATTAAATTAAGACTATAAGTAATATTGCTGTAGTTGGCATTAATAACGAATATTGCTTAAAACATGATCTGCTAAAACCTGTGATATTTATCACTAATCTTAAAGGAGATGTTAATCATGACTTGCCCTTCATTTTGTAATTCAAACAATTAGTAATAAATTTTATTAATGAACTTTTTACAAAAACTAAAACAAAAGGCAAAGCATTTAAAAACGGAAGCACAGGTTTTAATGATTGCATACAAAGACAGCCGAACACCATTAAGTGCCAAAATACTCATAAGTTTAACAATAGGTTATTTACTTAGTCCTATTGATTTAATACCAGACTTTATTCCTATACTTGGTTTGTTAGATGATTTAATAATTGTTCCTTTGTTAATCACGGCTTCCATTAAACTAATCCCTGCAATTGTTTTATTAGAAGCCAGGGAAGCAGTTAAAACTTCTTCTGAAAGATATAAAAAGAACAACTGGATTTTCGGTTGCATTATCATTGCAATATGGCTTACATTAATCTTCTTCTTGTATAGGCAGTTTAGTAATTTATGGAAGTAAAAAATATCAATCTTTGTAAAACTTATTATTATTATGGAAAGGTGGATTATTTATGCAATTATATCAATGTTATTTGCAGGATTAACTTCAGTTATTGCAAAGTTTGGTATGAAAGATTTAAGCAGCGATACAGCATTGGCAATTCGTACCGCTGTTGTATTTGCCATTGTTATTGTCAATGCTTTTCTTTTCAGGAGTGCTTACCATGAACTTCAGGCAGCCCCTTCCAAAAATCTCATCTTTCTTGCTATATCGGGTCTAACAACTTCTTTGTCGTGGATATTTTATTATCGTGCAATGAAGGAAGGTCAGGTATCTTATGTAGCCTCAATTGACAAAGCAAGTATTGTAGTTACATTACTACTTTCGTTTTTGATATTAAAAGAACCTGTAACCGCAAAAGTATTAATAGGTGCAGGGTTTATCTTAACAGGTATGGTAATACTTATTTGGAAATAAAATCTTATTTATCATTTCAACTTCTGCCATATTTTTTATGACCCGGACACTTTTAATTATTACCCGTAATGTAATAATAGCATCGGCATTACCATTAATGTTTTCATCCTGCATTACTTTACATAAAAGCTCGGGAAATTATGCCGGCACAAATTGGAGCGGCTATGCGGGTGATAACACTAAAAGCCGCTACTCAACCCTTGTCCAGATCAACAAGCAAAATGTTAGTCAAATTAAACAGGCATGGATATATCGCTCCGGTGATTTTTCTAATGAATTAAAAACAACTAATGAGTGCAATCCGACGATAGTGAATGGAGCACTTTATGCATCAACTCCCGAACTAAAACTGGTAGCACTGAATGCAGCAACAGGAAAAGAGCTTTGGCGTTTTGACCCTCTTACAAAAGAAGTTTTACAGGAATTACGTACAAAAGAAAAAATTGATATTAAACCGGGAACAGGATATTGGCTAAGTCGGGGGGTAATTTATTGGGAAAGGGGAAAAGATAAAAGAGTGTATTTCTGTGCCGGAATTTACTTGTTTGCGATTAATGCTAATACAGGAAACCTTATAGTAAGCTTTGGCGAAAATGGTAAAATTGATTTACGCCAGGGGCTCGACCGCGATGTTAAAGGCATGCATTTTAATTCAACAACTCCCGGAGTTATTTTCAAAAATAATTTAATTATTGGTTCTACGGTAGGTGAGGGGCCGGCACAGGCAGCTCCAGGTTTTGTTCGTGCTTTTGACATTCATACGGGCAAATTAAATTGGGTGTTTCATACTATTCCGCAAGCTGGCGAGTACGGCAACAACACCTGGGAAAATGATTCCTGGAAAAAAGCCGGTGGTGTAAATGCATGGGGCGGAATGAGTTTAGATGTTAGAAGGGGAATGGTCTTCATATCCACCGGCTCACCCACGTGGGATTTTTATGGAGTTGACCGACCTGGAGATAATCTGTTTGCAAATTGTGTATTAGCACTAAATGCTGCTACCGGCAAACGCATCTGGCACTACCAGGTTATTCATCACGATATATGGGATAAAGATTTGCCTTGCCCGCCAAATTTAGTAACCATCAAACAGGATGGAAAGAAGATAGATGCTGTAGCACAGGTTGGCAAAACAGGATATGTATATGTGTTGAATCGCGAAACAGGTAAACCAATATTTCCAATAGAAGAGCGGCCTGTTCCTCCATCAGAAATTCCGGGTGAGCGTGCCTCTCTTACCCAACCGATACCAACTAAACCGAAACCATTTGCACGGGTAAACTTAACAGAAAAAGATTTAACCAACATAAGCCCTGAAGCACACGCCAATGCACTGGAAATATTTAAAAATAGCAAAAGTGGTCCTCAGTTTACGCCTATTAGCAACAAGCTTACTTTAATAATACCAGGGACTTTAGGCGGAGCAAACTGGAGTGGAGCTTCATTCGACCCTGAAACAGGATTATTGTATGTTAACTCTAATGACCTCCCAAGTCACATCGGCCTGGTACCAAATCCGTCTGGTAAACCTTATGCCTTCAAAAACACTGGTTATAATCGCTTTTGGGACACTAATGAATATCCTCTTATCACACCTCCATGGGGTTCGCTAACCGCCATCAACTTAAATACAGGTGATTTTGCATGGCAGGTTCCATTAGGCGAATTTGATGAACTTACTAAAAAAGGTATTTCACCAACAGGAGCGCCAAATTTAGGAGGCAGTATGGTTACCGCTGGCGGACTTGTATTTATTGCTTCTACTAAAGATGAAAAATTCCGTGCCTTCGATAAAGAAACGGGTAAAATATTATGGGAAACAAAGTTACCTGCAGGAGGTTATGCATCCCCCGGCACTTATATGGTTAATGGCAAACAATACATTGTTATTGCTTGTGGCGGCGGTGGTAAAATGCTTACTAAATCCGGTGATCATTATATTGCATTTGCATTGCCTTAATATATACTTTGTTTGATATAGCAGGAAGATGACAGGGTATAATAATATAGGTTCATTTCAATTTCGCTTCTATTATTAAAAGTGTTCGTCATTGCGAGCCTTGCGCAGCTTGGCGAAGCAATCCCCCGCCAACTCGTCAACCTGTTATGCAAGGGGATTGCTTCGTGCCTTACAATGACGTCCTACGTAAGTGTCTGAAAATTAAGCAACGGCATTTTGTAAAACGAACCCGTACTTCATAGCTTCCTTATGAAGGAAGTTTATTCTTTTAGCTCTTTGTCTTTCAGTATTGACTTGTAATTTGTTTTT
>MWVV01000867.1_pt1 | contig 10946 bp, 19 predicted proteins | sample 1047281 | NCBI WGS metagenome assembly MWVV01 (sample SAMN06349986, study PRJNA376086) | soil metagenome | isolation source: PT-2 sample Antarctic (ecotone) soil | place: Antarctica | collected 2015-01-13 | reverse complement strand
AGTTGCGGATGCCCGAGTCCACAAGCGCGGCCTTCGCCAAATGTTTGCAGGCCATCCCCGCGATGCCCGCCTTGCACTGGCAGCGCCCGTAACGCTTGCCCTCAATCGTCTCGAATCTCACCACGTACTTGTGAAACTCGGGCGTGATGACGAGATACGTGCGCCCGCCTAAATACTTCACCGTCATCTTGATCTTCGTCGCTCTGGCGATTGCGTTCTGAATGTTCGTTGTCATGTCGTTTGGTTCCTTTTCTTTTCTCTTGCGTGCCGTGCCTTGACGGTGTTAGGATATTACACCTAACGTCTTTACGTTGTCAAGACGTTTAGAGAAAATAGTTGAGAATTTTTAGGAGTGCAGATGGCAGACTTGTTTGACCCGAAAGACTTGATCTCGCAGGCAGACGCGGCGAAGCTGCGCGGCGTGTCGCGGGCATCCATCAATGAGTTGGTGACGCGCGGGCGACTCAAGACGGTAGAGATCGGCGGCAAGCCTTACCTATTCCGAAAAGAGGTTGAAGGCTTCGAGCCGGACAAAGGCGGACGCCCGCCCAAGTCCTTACCCGCTACCCAAAAACGCGCCACAGGGGCAGCAGGCGCAAGCAATGGCGATGCTACGGTCGCGGCGAAGGCGACGAAGAAAGGCGGGAAGAAATGAACAAGGAACAAGCCGAGTTGGACAAGGCGCGGGAACTCGTCTCCGAGGTGGTCGCTCACAATAAGGAGACGGTGCCGAACACCGTCTCTGACGACACCGGCGACCTTGACCCGCGGTTCGCCCTGTGGCGCGCCTTCTGCACCGGGCATGGGGTGCCGGTAGAGACTCTGCCGGGCGACCTCAACGAGCAGCTGAGGGGGGAATGGGAGGGATTTAAGGAAGAAGAGATTCACCGCCCCGAAGAAGGCAGAACTTAAACGCAGAACGCGATGCAAACAAAACCTCCCGTACAAGCAGTAGTTGTAATCCTTAAATCCTTAGTTCCTTAAAACCTTAAATGATCATTTCCTTACTCAATCAAAAAGGTGGCGTCGGCAAGACTACGCTCGCAGTTCACCTCGCAGGCGCGTTCGCCAAGCGCGGCCTGCGCGTGATGCTCGTTGACGCCGACCCGCAGGGCAGCGCCCTTGATTGGGCGGAGTTGCGCGAGGACAAGGACGCCTTCCCCGTCGTCGGATTGCCGAAGCCGACGCTGCACAAGGAACTCCCAAAACTGGCCGCAAACTATGACTTGATCATCGTGGACGGCGCGCCCAGGGTGTACGACGTGGCGCGCTCGGCGATCATGGCGAGCGATGTGGTCTTGATTCCCGTACAGCCTTCCCCCTATGACGTGTGGGCGGCGAAAGAGATCGTTGATCTGCTGATCGAGGTCAAAGAATTTAAGGAAAACCTTAAACGCGCCTTCGTCATAAATCGGAAGATCGTCAACACGGCCATCGGGCGCGACGTGACTGAAGCCCTTACCGAATACGAGCTGCCGGTGCTCCAGTCACAGATATGCCAGCGGGTGAGCTTCGCCGAGAGCGCCGGTCAGGGAAAGACCGTCCTGGAGACGGAGCCGGGTAGCACCGCGGCGCGAGAGATCGAGGCGCTGACGAGTGAGGTTATGGAGCTGGTGAAGTAATGGCGAAGAAAGTACCCATCCACTCGAAGCCGACCAGAGCCGCCGCGCCGTCACTGACCGGAGATGAGTGGGTCGCAGGTGGCCGCACGCCTGAACCGGCCCAGGTCAAGCCGCCGAAGGAAGAGAAGATCAAGACCACGCGCTACACCATAGACATTCCGACCACGCTGCATGCGCAGATCAAGAGTAAGTGCGCCGGCAAAGGGTTGAAGATGAACGAAGAGGTTGTCAGGCTTTTAAGAAAAGAGTTTGAAGGCTGAGTTTAAGGTTTTAAGGATTCCCGTATTTAAGGATTTAAGTTATTGCAAGGCAAAGGTTTAGCTTGAAATAAGTTATTGACGGATTAATAGTTTTCGATGTAATGATCGCCCGCTGCTTTGAGATGTTGCGGCGGGCTTTTTCAACATCGGCTCGCCTTACTCGCGTTTAGCTAACGCGGGGAAACAAACCAAAGGCGCGATACAAGTAAGTTAGCAAACACAAAATTGAAGACTATGACAGACGACCCGACTGCGACCGGGGCCGTCACAGCGAAAAACGGGGGAGACTAATTATGCCGAAGTGGATACTGTTCGGGATCGTCGCCGTCGGGCAATTCGCGGTGGCCGTCGCAGTGTTTCTTTACAGTGGCCGGGTTGTGATCCCCGTCGTCCTTGCCCTCGCCGGCATGTGCATGACGATTGCCGCTGTGGGGGAGGCCGTGAAAAAGAAAACTTGAAGGCGCGCATCATCGGCAGAGGTTGGAGGGTGAAAAGAGAAGACCTTAATCTGTACGTGAAAAAGTTATGAGTCGCCGACAAGTTTGTTCGATTAGTTTAGACATGAGGTAACAAGTAGAGACGAGACTATAAAGCAAAAGCGCGAACCGCTTCTAAGTTTGGCGACTTAGCGATCCGCGCTTCTATCTCTTAACCAAACACGCAGGCTATTGCTTTGGCGTGACAGGCTATTTCTATGTTCATCATACTAAAAATAATTCCCATAGCAAAGGCGAATTATGATATAAAGAGACCACATCGCGCGCGAATGTTGCGCGGCAAGATTGAAACCAAATTAGCGAGCCTGGAGAACAGCAACCTGACTGTTACCGCCCGCCCTGACGAAGACCATTCTTCGTTGCGGCGGGCTTTCGCTTTTTCTGGACTAAAAAAAGACTGATAAAAAGTGAATCAAAACGTGATGATTTATGGTATAAAGACACAACATCAAACGCATGGTCTTTTAGATCGTGTGTGTGATTTGAAAATCTGTTCGGGCTTCAGGGCGCGGGCGACGAGCAACGTATTCGTCTCTACTCCCCTGCGGCTAACAGGGTCGCGGAGACGCCCTGCGTTATCGCTGATAGCGCAGCTAATAGGCAAGCTTATCTCGCCCTTCATTCAAGACAGCATTCGTGCGTCTTTTGTGGAGGGAACCTTGATCACCGGACTTGAAAAAGTAATAAAAGAGTCACTCCCGGATAACTCATCCGGCACTCACTCAAGCCGAAAGTCTATTGCGCCAGCGTTGCTGGTAGCAGAGACGCTTGGAGTGCGAGTGCTTTTTATTCATATAAGCAGGGCAGTAACTATGACGAGCTACGTATTCGTCATAAGCCCCCTGCGGTCAGGTGCGCGAACTGAAAACTTTGATAGCAAACTAACGAGCCTTCATCTATTCGTAGGTGCCGCCCGTCTGTGGATTCTCTTGAAAAAGAGTTTCCATCGGCGGGCTTTTCTGTTTTTGACCTTCAACCTGGAGACGTAAAGCAATGCCTGAAATGAATATCGAATACGACGTGAGAGGCGCGGCGCGCGAGTTGGGCGTGTCAGAAGTGACGTTTCGCCGGATGCTCTCCCAACGATTGATCGGCCACTACCGCAGAGGCACGGGGCGGGGCTTGATCGTCGTCAGACACAGTGACATTGACAACTATCGCAGGTCGCGCACGGTCGCGGCGGTCGCGGCGTGAATGTGCGAAGAGGGGCGCACGATCAATGCGCCCCTCTTCGTTGTCCTTAACTTTTCAGAGTTCAGAAAGGACGGCTTAGGGTGAAACAATCTTACCACAACGAAAATCAAAGCAAGAAACAAATTGACGAGCCGACGAACACGCGAAGGGAGGCCGCATAAATGGTTGCCGCGCTCTCTTCACTCCAACGCCCGCAACCTATTGCCGTTCCCGGTTGGCTCGCTCTCTCAAATGGAGAGAGCGAGCCGCTAAACCGCGACGGCTCGCTTGCCGCTTTCCTTGATGGCCTACCCGATCCGGCAACGACGCGACTCTATCCAAAATTCATCGGCGACGATGTTATCAACGATGCGATCCTGACGTGCGCCGCCTCTTTCTTTTCGCTCGCCGTGCGCGATGCTGAACGCGTCGCAGAGATTTACGAAGGATTCACGCCCGCCGATCTTCACGCGCTCGGCCTGCGCTCGGCTCCCGGTGAAGTGACGCGCGTCATGGCATCGTGCGCCGTGCGGCAGAGGTTCGGAGATCAAACCGGACATCTCGCGCCGCTCTGGAACGCGGGCGACGGCGCGCAAGTAAGCACCCCGCCCTATGGCTTGCTCTTTCCCGTCAGGCGCGGCGGTCTCACGCGCGCGTGGCTCAACTACAAAAGCCCGAAAGACCGCGCGCCCCGGTGGATTTCATCGTCGCACCTGGCGAACGGGTGCAAGGTGCAACCATCTATCCACGTCGCCCGCCCTGAGTATGCGCGGCGATCCGGTGTCGCCTTACTGGTCTCGCACCCGCTCGAAGCGGAAGAGGCCGGGCGCGGCGCTTACGCCTCGGCAGTAGCTTTGAACGGCGTCACGCCCTCGGCACTCGTCGCGCAACTATTTGACGAGTGGCCGGAGTTGCGCGCCGTCACGATCTCACTTGATGAGGTTTCCGATTTCCTGACGCGCGCCCTGCAAGCTGCCGGGCTGAAAGTGAGGTGTGCCTGATGAGCGCGCAAAGTAAGTGGGCGCACGTCGCGCATGAAGCCGCAGAACTCGCCGCAGAGGTCAGGCGCGAGCCATTAGACCAAACCGCCCGCGTCGCCAGTCTGGAAAAGCGACGACGCAAGCAAGACGAACCGGCGCGCAGGGCATACGCGAATCAATCGCTTGCGCTTCGTCTCTTCGTTCAGTTCGTCGGCTACAGCCCCGAAGTTAAAGACACCCTGAACGCGGCCATAGAAGCCGCTGCCGGGTTGGATCATGCCATCACGCGGCAAGATTGGGAGATGGGCTGTTACTTGCGCGGAGTGTCCCCTGAAGAGATGGAAAGACTTCGCGCCTTGCCCACACGCCACAAGGACAAGAACACGCTGGCGAAGGCGTGGACGCGAGCCTACGAAGACTATCAGGCGGAAGAGAAGCGCACGGGCATCGTGCTTTTGCGCCGCATCCCCGGCTCGATGGATTTCAAGACCGGGCAGAAAAGAGCCTCGCAGATACACGCCCTCTGCTCGCAAGACATCGCCGAAATTGCAGCCGCCGCGATGAAGGTACACGGCAAAAGGTTCGAGCGGTTCGCTAAAGCCGCCGCCGCGCACGTCGAGATTTTACGCGACACGCCCGCGCGACGCGCGCACACGAAAGAAGAGACGGAGCCGAAGCCGACACGCATCCGGCAAGCCGACACGCCCGCCCTTTTGATGGTGCGTGCCATCTCGAAGGTCGAGAAGTTGGCCGACGAACTCAAACGGGAGTTGCCGCCGGAGATGCGGCAAGAGGCAAGGGCGCACTTGATCGCCGCACTCGCCGCGCTGGACGACGAAGCCGAAGGCATTCAAGACGCGGCAGAGGCGACGCAAGGCGGCGCGGCTGTCCACCCTGATCTTAAGAATAGAAAGGTGGACAAAACGACGGAACCCGATCCGCCGGAAGATTGCCAAAGTGCATACACCGAAAACACGGAAGCCAATAAAAATGCGGGTGCGGAGGGGGTAGTGATGGACAAATTGTCCATCAGCAGCCCGCAAAAGTCGCCGCCGCCCGCCACTTATGAAACTTACCGGCAAGCCCTCACCTTTTTCCTTGACGAACGAATGCGCGCGGGCGCGTCGCTGGATCAAGCGGTCGCACAGTTTGATCAAGAGATCGGCGACTTTGACGAATGGCTTGACCGCGTGAATTCTTACGGGAGTCGCCCCTTTTCGCACACTTGCCCAAGCCCCGACGTTGATTCCGAACTGATAACGGAGCGCGTTTACATCATGTGCGAGGCGGGCGACGTTTCCGAGACAGAGGCGGCGCAAATAGCACGACGCGACTTGTGCGAGGTGTGCAATGAGGCGGCGAAGATCGCGCGGTCGCATGTCACGGAGTTGGAGTATGCACCGGACAAGTATATGTGAGGGCTTATGTCTCAAACCGCACAAAACCGCACACCTAAAAAAGAGAGTGACGGAAATGCGTCACCAGAAAAAAGGGAAGCCTTCGAGCCGATAGACAGCTACGAACGCTTGATCCTCTTGCGCGAGCGCGAGCCGGACACCTTCATGCTGCGAACGTCTGAGGCTACACGGCGAATGCTTTTCCACTACGAACGGCAGAGAGAAATGAGCGGGGCAAAACCTAAGAAAACCTAGATCGGTTTTCAATTGCGTGTAGGGACAGAACGAACGTCCAGTTTCCGCTGGATAAGTAAACATCGGGCTGTGGGTTAGTCCCAGATCGTACATTCGATTGAAAACCGATCTAAGATTTGAGACAGCAAAAACTTGGTAAAACTTGGTATTTGCAAGCCTCTCAAAAATAACCAGTATCGGCGAAAAATAACGACTAATAACAGTGAAACATCGGAAAGAAAAACAGGTGAAAAAATAACGACTAAACGACACAAGATAACGAGTAAGTGACGGGAGAAACGAGGGCTGAATTATGGGGCGCGCAAACATCGCGGAATGCGGCAAAAGATTCTCAAGTGAATATCAACCGGCGGGGCGCGGTCGCCCGAAAGGGTCGCTGAACCGCCAGACAATCTTTCGCGCCTACTTTGAAGCGCAGGAACCGCGCCCGCTGGAAGAGGTGATCGAAATGCTCCTGGATGAAGTGTTCGGGAAAAAGCGCAAAGGGCGGCGACGGGTGAAGACCAAACGCCGGGGCATCGTGATCGGATGAATTGACCGCAACATCTAGCGGGCGCGCATCCATATTGAAAATATGCAATCACGCATCATTTATGCTTGATCGGTGCATAGCTTTAAAGAGACTCGCGCACATGTAATTGATGATCCCGCCGATTCGCCTCACCTGTTTTCAATAACGAATCCGATAAGAGCAATTATGCTTTTCGGGTCAGTTTGAGCCCACTGTTATCAGGCGCGGACGGTCTATGTTTGGCCTACCTACGGTCTACAGAAAGCGAAGGGGAAGCGTCATCAAGCGGCGGTGCGGGCTCTGGCCTACAAGTGGATCAGGATCATCTGGAAATGTTGGCAGACGAGAACGAATTATGATGAGGCGCGATACCTGGAATGCCTGTGGAAGAAGGGGTCGGCGTTAGTCTCGACGCCGGTATGAAGGAAAGAAATCGCTTGACACGACCACCTCAGTTAGCTTGTTAGGCGCAAGGTCAGCTTCGTGAGGCGCTACATACTTTTCCTACCTTTATAACCGAGAGCCAGAAATCTAGCTTCTAATTTTGTTTCTCCGTATAGAGTGAAACGAGGATATACATTACGATTACGGCCAGCAAAACTTTCACCCACGAGCAGAATGTGCCTGATCCCTTCATTTTCTAAGAGTGGAATTTGCTCGTCTCGGTAGCTGCCGTTCGGGAAAGCATAAATCTCAAGTGGCAGTCTTAATGTCTCTTGAAAGTACGTAAAGCATTTACGAAGGTCATTCTGAAAGAAGTCATTGTCCTCAAATCCCATGGACTCATGGGAAAACGAATGCACCCCGATCTCGTGTTGTTGGGATGCCCCCCGGATATCCTCCGCGCTCATCATGCGCGTGAATTTTAGATCGTCTACTTTTTCCATTGCGGATGTGATATGGCCCCACAACTCTGCCCGCTCCCGACGCGAGCGATTTTTCAGGAAGCGGCTAATCCCGAGCCCGTATTCAACTTTGCTATTGTTGTCGTCTCCGCCTAGCCGCTGAGAGAAGCCCGGCATGTTTATTTCATTTACCAGCTTACGCGGGGCGATATTAAGGAAGTCATAAATCTGCACGTTCCAGGTAGGCAACCCGCTCTCCGCGCAGGAAGGGATGATGTTCATGTTGGCAGGCATCTCGTGCTCACGTAGGAGCGGCATCGCATACTCCACGAAATTGTAGTAACCATCATCGAAGGAGAGGATGGCAACAGGTTTGTCGTCGGGAGCATGGGCGAGATCGCGAAACACCGTAAGGTGAAAATGAAGGCGCAAAAACTTTAGTAAATCTTCGAACACTTGAGGATGTAAAGGTGGCCAGAAGTAATTCTTATGTGGAGATACTTGATGTAAGTTCAAAATCACCAGTAGCTTTTGTCGGCGAATCTTCTCCAATAACCTGACATCCGCTCGAGCCAGCTTGAGCAGCATATAGAATAGACCTTTAAGCCTGTCTTTATTAACCATCTAAACCTCCGAGATCGGGTGCAGCGTTAGCCCGGATGCCTGGACTCGCTGTCTCCCGGTATTTGCGAAGTACGACGAGTAGTGTCGTTTAAAATTGAGCCGGGCTTTGAGCATAGCCCACCCGCCCCAATTAATAGTATAAAACGTTTTGCCGGCACCAATACTGTCTTGGGGAATGGCAGGAACGGGCTCACCCTTTGCCAATTTGCAGACCGCTTTAACGTACAGAGAATGGGCGTGTTCCATGACTTTCCAATGCAATTCAGACAGTGTTTCATGCCCTGTGAGAGGAGTTTGCTCTGTCGCGAGGATATTCCCGGTGTCTATTCCTGCGTCAAGCCACATTACCGTATTGCCGATAAGATGAAAAGACATCTCGGCAAGGCACCAATTAGTACAATTAGGCCCGCCTTTAACGTAAGGAGAGATGCCTGTGTGGAGATTGACTACTCCCATTCTATTAGAAGCCATCTCAATGATTTTTCTTCCCACCAAATTAGTACCTGAGACGATGATTAGGTCAGGTGAAGTCTCTTCTATAGCATGAATAGTCGCCGCATCATTGACATTCTTCACCCGGATTATCGGCGCATCCGGGAAGCTCGGATAAAGTTCCTTGTAAGATTGTTGTAATTGCCGCCAGGCAGTAACAAACGGACTGCCGATCAGCCGCCCCGCCACTCTATTAACCAATAAACGCAACTGGCGGGATGCCGGCGGACTCTTCCTCGGCACATTTTCCGAGAGGATTATAGCCTTGATGTCACAGTGCGGTTTAAGTTTGTGACAAAGGGCAGCTTGAATGGCTTCATCCCCCGTAAGTATAATAACTTTCATAATGCCCTCCTTAAATTGCGAGGCCCTTTCAGAGGGTGTCAGATGAATTGTGTAAACGAGTTTCCATCCAGGGTCGGCACGCGTCCTTCAAAGATGATGGCAAATGCCTGCATCGCCTGACTCCAAATGTGGAATCGGCATCGTCCACTTTTTCGCGATATTGCGCAAGGCTAAATACAGCAGCTTGAAGGCGGCGTCATCGTTCGGGAACGACGCTCTGGTCTTGATGACTTTGCGCAGGCTCATATTCAAGGACTCTATCGCGTTGGTCGTATAGACCGCCCGCCGGATGTCATCAGGAAAGCCGAACATCGGAATGACTCGCGCCCAGTTCCCTCGCCAAGATTTCGCAATCGAGGGATAACGACTGTCCCACTTTTCCGCAAATGTTGCCAGGTGTTGTTCGGCTTCTTCAAAGGTCGCCCGCGCGCCGTCGAAGCCGACGATCCGCACGAAGGCTTTCAGCGAGCGGCGGGTGACGCGTTTGACAGGGCGCCGCTGTCTGTTGGTGGTGGGCATTAGCGTTTCCCTCCCTTCGTCTCCGGTTCGATGCCGACGCGATCAAGCAGGCTACTCAAGACGGTGTAGTGATAGACCGCCGACTCGTTGCGCACGCAGTTATTCATCTCCGACACCATCAAGAGAAACATGCGTTCGATGAGCGCAGGGTGTTCGTGATTGACCTCTGTGTCGTTGGCGAGTTCGTTTAAGGCGAGCAGGATCGTGTCCCGCTCGCCGTCGCGCAAGTAGCGCGTCTTGCCTTCGATGATCTGGCGCAGCTTCGTCGCCGTCACTTGATCGTTGCGGTCAATGGTGGTGACGGTGCGCCGTCCTTTGCCCTTCTCTGACGTATGCCGTACCCAGGTCTTCATCATCGCGCGCCTCCCTTCTCTGTCCGCGTCGCCGTCTGTTCGATGAAGGCGTTCAGCGTGATCAAGATGTGCGGCTCCGATTCATTGACGCGAGCGAGCGACGGCAGATCGTTCTCGAAATCAATCAGGACATCGGACAGCCCGTTGTAGAGCGAGGCCGGGATCGTCGGGCTGTAGCGGGCGATGCGGAGTGCTTCGGCCAGATGGTGCGCAAACTCTTTGAGTTCATCGGTCGCCGGGTCGTGTGTTACTTTTTTCGTGCTCATAATTTCCCTTCCCGTTAAGTTTGGAGTTGTGAGTTAGAGAGGCTTCCCAAGTTCACAGCTTAGGAAGCCTCTCGCTTGTTAGTGGCCTTGCGAGCTGCGGATGCCGGTATCAACGGCGGCGGCTTTCGCTAAGTGCTTACAGGCCATGCGAGCCGCGCCCGCTTTGCAGTTGCAGCGTCCGTAACGCTTGCCCTCAATCGTCTCGAATCTCACCACGTACTTGTGAAACTCGGGCGTGATGACGAGATACGTGCGCCCGCCTAAATACTTCACGGTCATCTTGATCTTGCTTGCTCTGGCGATTGCGTTCTGGAGGTTCGTGATCATGGTGTTTGGTTCCCTTCGCTTTAAATTCTTGTTTGCCGACAAGGACTATTATAGATAATTAAATGTTCTTGTCAAGAGAAAAGCATTTATACGGATAAAAATAATTCTATGCAGTAAAGGACTTTTCTAGTACAATCCCGCGCCATGATGGAAAAGCCAGAAAACATCACCACCAACGAAGCAGCCAGCGTACTTGGCGTCACTCGTCAGAGAGTCTTGCAGTTGATTCAAGACGGGCGTTTGAAGGCTGAGAAGTTCGGCAACGTTTACATGATTCGCCGGGGCGACTTGGCACACATTGAATCCCTGCCAATGGGACGCCCGCCCAAGTCCGCACCCGCTACTCAAAAGAGAGCCACAGGGGCAGCAGGCGCAAGCAATGGCGGCGTGACGGGCAAGAAGAAAGACGGATCGCGCAAGGCGGCTAAATAAGGGATTGCCTCATGAACGATCTAAAAGATTGGACACTCGGCATCGCCG
>MWVV01000866.1_pt1 | contig 10950 bp, 8 predicted proteins | sample 1047281 | NCBI WGS metagenome assembly MWVV01 (sample SAMN06349986, study PRJNA376086) | soil metagenome | isolation source: PT-2 sample Antarctic (ecotone) soil | place: Antarctica | collected 2015-01-13 | reverse complement strand
GAACACGCTGGACTTCGATATTTTCCTGAAAAATCGGCTGGTCAACCGTTTCGGTGCGCTCCTGCACGGTTTTATGCACTCGCACGCCGCCGGTTACGACTTTTTGTCGCGCTATTTTCAATTCTTCAGCGAGAATCGGAACGATGACTTTTTCGACGTTTGTCGAATCTGCATTTATCGAATCTGCCTGCTGGTTTGTCGTCAGCGCAGCAAAACTGGCGGGATACGAGTATCCGCCTTGTTCGTTTTGGACAAACGCACTTCCGTCTATAAAAGCGCTTCTGCCGTCGTCAAAACGCACGAGAACCAGGCGCGACTCCGAGCCTTGCGGCGGAATTACGGTTAAGTCGAGCGTGCCGCGCACGCCGTTTTGGTCAATTACCTGTAATGTTGAACCACTCATTTTTTTGTCGCTCTATTCTTCGCGCACAACCTAAAAGTTTATTTGCGAAAAAGTTAGTTGAATTTATTTTTGTGTTTCAACAATGCGATAGAAAAAACGAACCGGCAACCGTGCTTACACTTAGTATCGGTAAGTAATTTCGCGGTGTGAAAATGGAAGAAAAATAATAAAGCCGCAGAAGACAAAGGATTTACATTGTTTTTTAATCAAAATTCAAATCTTACATATTTGTTAATTTTTAAGTCGATTGTCCTCCGTAAAATTAAAGTTCGGTCTACTAACCGGTGGTAGCGCGTTCAATGATGAAACGCGCTATTTCGACGCGGTTTGACCAGTGTTTTTTTGAGAGTATGTTCGAGATGTGCATTTCGACCGTGCGGACGCTGATTTTCAGTTGCGCGGCGATTTCTTTGTTACTCATAGTTTTGCCGACCAGAAGCGCTACGCGCTCTTCCGCTTCGGTCAAATCGGAAAAAGCAGACGCATCAGACGCGGATTTTTTTGCGTTCAGTTGCTGCGCCGCCGCTTGATTGGTCGTTACCATAGCCGCGCGAGCGACGCGACGGTGTGTGCGCGAGACGCGATTCAGTATATTTTCAATCGCGGCGACAAGTTCATCCGGCTCGAACGGTTTGACCAGATATGCGTCAACACCCGCTTTAAAACCTGCAATACGGTCTCGTTTGGTATCTCTGGCAGTCAAAAAAACAATCGGAATCAAATCGGTGCGCGGATTGGCGCGTATTTGCGCGGCGAGCGAAAAACCGTCTGTGCCGGGCATCATTATATCGCTGACTACTAAATCGGGGATTGTTTCAGCAATGCGCTCGAAGGCTTCTTCGCCGCCACGCGCGGTCATAACTTCAAAACCGGCTTTGCTCAAGCAGACACGAATGGCTTGCAGAAGGCGATAATTATCTTCGACGACGAGGAGACGTTTTTTCATTGCAAAATTCCTTAATCAAAATCGTAGTCGTCAATTTCGTCTATTTTGTCGGTCTCATTGTTCCAAATCGAAAAATAAATGGTAAAACGGGTACCCCGACCGACTTCCGACTCGACTTCTATGCGTCCGCCGAGTTCGGTAATCAGACGTTTCGCCAGATACAAACCCAACCCGACGCCCGGCGTTTCAGCGCGTCCCATCGCGTCGTCCGGCGTACCGTCGGTAGTATGGTCATGCGGAACGATTTTTCTGCCACGATAAAATTTTTGAAACAGATGCGGAATGTCTTCGGCGTGTATGCCGCGTCCGGTATCGCTGATGCTGATGGCGATTTCGTCAAACGATTGGTTTTTAACAGTCGCGGTCCTCCGCGTTGCGACCGTTGCGCCGCTCGTTTTCCGAATAGTCGTGCTTGTTGTTTTATCGAGCGCGCGGTTAAAAAGTTCAGTTGAAAGATTAATCGTGCCGCCGAAAGGCGTGTATTTTATGGCATTTTCGATTATCGAGCAGAGCGCGCGCCGAATAGCTTTTTCGTCGCCGCGCGCGTGTGGCAGCGTTTCGTCGTATTCGACTTTGAAAATCTGCCCGCGCGCATTTGCCGCGTAGCGTTCTATTTTATCGCACGAGCGCAGCAGACGGTTAACGTCAACCGGCTCCGAGCGCAAATCTATCGTGCCTTCTTCAATACGAGTTACATCAAGCAAATTCAGAATCATATCAATCTGACGGTCGCATTCGGCGGCAATTGTTTCGAGGTATTCGTGGCGCTCTTCGGGCGAGTCGCCATCGTCCTGCATAATGCGCGCAAGCGTTTTTATCGTCGTCAAAGGCGTCCGAAACTCGTGCGAAATAAGCTGCAAAAATTCGTCTTTGGCGCGGTTGGCGGCTTCGGCTTCGCGGCGCGCGATTTCCGCTTCAGCGCGCGCCGTCTGCTCGTTGAAATAAAACTGCGCGATTTCCTCCTGTGCAGCTGCGCGTTCCTGTTCGGCGATTTTGCGTTTGGAAATGTCGCGCGAAACCGTGAGCAGTTGCGACGGCTTGCGGTTTTTGTCAGCCAGAATTTGCGCCATCGTTTCAACCCACACATACTCGCCCGATTTTTTTTGCATACGATAATCGACCGTTAAATCACTTTCGCCCTTCAAAAGCCGCTCGTGCGCTTCCTCGCGGACACAGACGACATCTTCTTTGTGTATAAAATCGTAGATTGATTTACCGATTAGTTCTTCAGGCTTGAAATCAAGCAGCGCAAACGACGACGGCGAAACGTAAGAATAATACCCGTCGAGTTTGTGCAGGCAGACAAGGTCGCACATATTTTCGGCAAGTAGCCGATAGCGCGATTCCGTTTCGCGCACTCGCCGCTCGGCAAGCGTCCGTTCGGTAACATCGACGATAAAACCTTCGAGCGCGATGATTTCCCCGAGCGAATTATGGATGAAACGAAAACGGTCGCGCACGTGCTTTACTGAATTAGCGCGCGTCGTAATTCGGTATGAAGTTTGCAGCGTCGGCGTTCCGAGGGCGGCATTGTCGTTCATCAAACGGCGAATCTCGGCTCGAATCCGCTCGCGGTCTTGCGTGTGAATAATTTCGCTCCACATCGCTGCGCGCTTTTGCGTCATCTCCTCAGCCGTGTATCCGGTTAATTCACGGCAGCCGTCGCTTAAAAATTCGCTCGTAAAATTCGCGTCCACACGGCAGCGATAAACCACGCCCGGCAAATTTCCGATAAGCGTCCGCAAAAACCGCTCGCGCTCGCGCAGACGATATTCGACTTCAGCCCACTCGGTTTCCTTTATTATTTGATCGCCGTATTTCATTTTTGTAAAACCTCGAATTTCGCGCTCGTCCTTGAGCGAACAATTTAACAGAATCGAGCTGACAAATAAACCTCAATCCGTCGTCTCCACTAAACTTTTGTCGGCTTTTACCTGCAAATTAGTAGATATTTTCACTTTTGCTCATAAATTTGAATTTTTTATTCGTTATTTCCGTAAATGATTATTGGTATGGGGTTCTCCCTAATCCAAACTAAAACTACTTGTATATTTTGAAGAACAATAGACTTATTTTTTAACTTAGTTAAACTTTGGAACACAACGACTTGGCATCCTGCAGGCGCACAAAAGCAAAAAAGGCAACAGTTAAAGTTGCCCTAATTTATTGAAGTTGCGAGAAACCATCGAACCTTCGATTCAATGGTTATAACTTAAATCCAGCGAGGAAATTATTCTAGTCTCCCAACAAAACTACTTCTTTGGAAGTGATTTTTTTATTGAAAAGAGATTTCTTTCCAACAAGCAGGATATGGTTTAGCTTGATCCGCTTTTTATTAACAGATTGGTCTGTTTTCTCGGAATATTCAAAGCCGAAAGAAAAGTCATAATAACTCGATGAAAGTTGTTTACAAACTGTTTCAGGTAAATGAAATACAAAAGCGTCGGCGTAATGTCCTAAACTTTCATCGACATACCCGAGCAATTCTCCCGATTGGTCGTTCATATAAACCGGAATGCTTTCGATCGGATCGCATTGCTTATAAATTTCGCCTAAAACGTAGCTGCGTTTGATTGCTAATGGGCTGTAAGTCATAATTATAGCTTAACACTGTTTTAATATTTTGTCGTTTGAATTGCCTGGAACGGCACGCTTGGGAGAACTATGAACAAAATGATGTGGAAATCTTGAAAAATACTTACTTCTCAAAAACGACCCTCTTGAGACAAAAGAAAAGGACTGGCGCTTTGCTTTGACAAAACTACGCCAGCCTTAAATATACTTCGTCAGACAAACTCTTATTAATGAGTTTTATTGTCTCGATTATCCGATGTAGTTCTGGTTTCGCGCGCGGTTTCTCGCACACCGGTTACTTCTACAGAACGTTTTTTCGGTATCAAGCCTGCTAAACCAAGTAAGCCGAGTAATCCCCAGGGAAAACCGTTTTCCTTCTCGACTACTGTTTTAACTTCCGTTCGCGGTGTAGTTGTGGTTTCAACCCGGGGCGTGCTGGTCGCCGTACTTGCGGGAAAAGGAGTACTGTTTGCCATCCGGTTAGACATACCACCGGTGGTAGTGTTTGCCATTTGGCTGGACGAACCAGCGGTACTGTTGTTTGCCATTTGGCTTGATGAACCACTAGTGGTGCTGTTTGCCATCTGACCGGACGAACTACCGGTATTACTATTTTGGGCGTTTATGGATAAAACTGACATAACAGCCAATCCTAAGATAAGCGCGCTGTTTCTTGCTATTGCGGGTAAATTTATAAATCTCATAATTCTCATTCTCCTGTTTTTATAGTTTGAAAGATAATGAATGCATAAACTGCCGCATTCAAAATGGTCAATGTTTCTCGAGGCGGAATTTCATATCAAGTTCGCCCCGAGAAACTTCGCTAATTTTTTTTCTAGCTTTTATTATCGGCACGTCGCGCCGTTGTATCGGTATTAACTTCTTCTATCTCAACATCCGTCCGTTTGACTGTATCACGAACCGTCTCCTGTCGCTCGGTAACATTTTTGCCGATGACGACCTCTTCGACCACACGCGCTTCTTTACCAACTACAGGCACTTCGGCTTGTTCCGTTATTTTTATGTCGCCTTGTTTAACATTTGCTAAATCAGCATCGGTAACTGCGCGATTTACCGCATGACGATCGACGACCACATGTTCTTCACGCAATCTGACACTTGCTTCGACCGGTTTTTCGATTATGCGGCTACGAACTCGCGCTCCGCCTCTTTCCACTTCGCGTTTGCCAACGCGCAGTTGTTCTTCGACGACTGGAATAGTTTTTTCGCCCTGAGTGTTAGCAACATTTCGCTCGGTTGTTTGATCGGTGTGCGTTGTATTTCGGGCGGTTGTCTGAGTGGTTTCAGTCACATTTCGCTGACTGTGCTGCGACGAAGCAGCATCAATATCAATAGCTCCGTTACGGTCGAGAATTTCGGCAGCTTGTCTGGCTTTTTCAGCCGAATCAGTATGAACCGTTAAAATAGCATCCGCGTCACCGGCTGCATTGTTATAATTTCTTGCTGTTGTTTCATCACCGCCAAACAGAGATTTGAAGAAATTGCCGACGCTGTCGGTAACTTCAACCTGCGCTGTCGTAGTAACGGCTTCGGTCGTTGCCGCTTTTCTGTGTGAAACATCAATGTTTCCCTCTGTAAATCCTTTTTGGGACAATTCCTGCTTTGCCGCCTGGGCTTCATTTCTATTGTTAAATAAACCTACTACTGTATGTGACATCTTTGCCTCCTTGAAATTGCAAAATTTTTATTGTTTGTAATGCCGAAACCGCTTTTTAACCTCGATGTTTGAATTATCAGGATTTTGATATCCGGCATTTCGTCTTACTTTGTATACTTACTTCAATTTAAAAGCAAAGCATTATTGCTGCAAATCGCTATTGGTTCGTGGCATTAGCAAGTCATATTCCAAAAGCAGAGAAAGTTATGGACGAATGCCTGTCGATTTCTTTAAACCGAAGTTCCTGCTTAATTTACACGCTAAAAAAAATTGGAAAGATTATTTTGCTAGCTAGCAATTAAGCAAATCTAAAAGTCGCTTGTATGACATTAAGACACTATAAAATTTTTGTTCTAATGCTTAATTTTTTTCGATCTAAAAACTATTTAGGTTTGTAATAAACAGATTATTCTTATTTCGCTCTTCAACAAATGTAGTCGCAAAAAACCTTTTTGCGACTACATTTTACATCGCTTATAATGTAGGCGTTTCAATAAATTCCTGGTTTAAGTATAAGTAAAATATCGCAGGTAAGCACTATATTTTAATCTCGCCTTCTATTTTACCAAACTGGATTTTTGTCCCGACCGCTAACATAACGCTGCGTTCCGGCTCGACATCTTTTATCACGCCGTCGGCAGATTTAATTACCCATTTGTCATTTGAAATGTTTTTAAGTCCCCAAAGATTCGGATTCGCCGGATGAGTTGAAACAGCGGCAATCGGCGCGGAAAAATCGAACATTCGCCGGTCGTCAATATGATGCGGAAATATTTCGGTATTGTAGTTGAGCATCACGACCGATTTGCCGATACGTATTCGCGGCGGAAGTTTCAACCCGGCGGCGCATGCCCAGCAAAGTCCCGGATTTCCGCCGTTTGCTTTGAGGGCAATCGAGTCGTAAAAATTTTCCATCGAACAATGAGCGCAATAAAAAATTGCGTCGCGCAGGCGAATCATCTCGCCGCGCCATTCGCTTTCGCGCACGCGCCCGTTTACCGGGTCGCGCAAGCCGGTCGTAAAAGCGCGAACGAAAATGTCGCGCAAAAATTGCGGGTAAATGCGCCAGAAAGCGAGCGCGTTATCGTGAATGCCGGGAACGGGTCGGTTTGAATCGTCGTTTGGGTCGTAGATAAAAGTGGCATCCGTTCCGTAAAGTTTCGTCATCGCGGGCAAATCAAGGGCTTTTATCGCCGCTTCTTTTTTGCCTTCGAGCGGATGCGCGACCATCAGCATATAAAAAATCAGAACTGACAACGAAAACAAATCCGTGTTCGTACTCGGCATCGCTTCGCCGCGCACGATTTCCGGCGCCATAAAACGCGGCGTTCCCAAAACGCCCAAAATCGCCGCGCCGTCAACTGAAACATTGTCGTTGTCGGCAATCAAAACGTCGCCGTTGAGCGGGTCGAAAAAAGCGTTGCCGAAAGAAATGTCGCGGTAACACAAACCTTGCGAATGAAGCAGCAAATAATTATGCGAAAGATTATGCCCGGCAGTCGCTAAAGCGCGAAAAGTCGGCTCGATTGTTCGCTTCATCAAATCAACGATATTCTTGAAACGTTTTGGACGCAGCGGCATCACGTAACCGAAACCGCGAACGCCGGAGGCTTCGGTAATTTCCATCGGATAAAGAAAATGCTCGCTCGGCGCGCCTTTCCTAATCAGCAATTCCATCGAAGCTCGCTGTTGTGCCGTCGCCATTTCAGGAAAAAACCACTTTACAGCGACATCTTCGCCGCCCAACTGCGCTTTGTAAACTTCGCCCTGCCCGCCCGCGCCGAGCAGCATTTCAATCGTACACGACATTCCCGAAGGCAGACATTGAACGGTTTGACCGGGTTTTAAGATTTCATCCATCTAATGATTCTCCTTTTTGTTTCGCTTAACCTATTCTCGATTATTTTTCCGTTCGATGACAACGCCGTGTTCGGATTCCCAAGCAGCAATTCTGTTCCCTCTTAAATCGCAGCCTTCGACGCTCGTGGCGCTATTGCCTTTAACTCTAACTGCAACCGTTCCATTTCGATGAATGTTACAACGGCGAACTTCAACGACACTTTCGTCATTAATACTCACGCCCGCGTCGGAATTATCATAAATGTTACAGCTTTCAATTGACGCGCGCGCTTCGTTATCAACAAAAATTCCCGAATCAGTACCGTTATAAATCGCGCAGCGGCGCAACGCCGAATTGCTTTTTTCAATAACCACAACTTCGGCTTTTTGATTGTCGTGAACGGCGCAATCTTCAAACTTGCCGTAACCGCCTTGGTGAACGAACACGCCGGTATCGCGCCCGCCGAAGATTTTGCAGCTCCGAAAAGTCGGATTGGCGGAGGCGCTGACGCCGACGTTTGCCAGGCGATGACCAAAAATTTCGCAATTTTCAATCTCGCCCGCCGCGCCGTTTTCCCATACGACAACGCCGCCGTTATTGCCTTCAAAAATGCGGCAATTTTTTATCAACGGATTCGCGCCGCTGGTTATTGCCACGCCGACGTTTTGGTTGCGGTAAATATCGCATTCAATGATTTGCCCGCGCGCGTTGTCGAAAAAATAAACGCCCGAATCCGCGCCATCGTGAATGCGGCAGTTTTTAACTGTCGGATTTGCATCGACGCCCTGAACCGCCACGCACGAAAGCGAATCGGAACTGATGTCGCAATCTTCCAAAACAAGCGCGCCGCGCGAAATGCCAACGGCGAAAAACGCTTTGCCGTATCTCGCGCCGCTTCCGCGCAGCGTCAAATTGCGCACAATCGCTTTGTCAGCCCGCATTTGCACACAGCTTGAATTTGCGCTTTCAATAATAATATTTTCTGCTGAACCATCGCCGATGATTTCGACATTTTTATCAACGACGACGCTTTCATTATAAATGCCGGGACGAATTATCAAGCGCGTATCGGGCGCGACATTTCCAATCGCTTCTCCGATTGAGGCAAAATCGCCGCTGCCGTTTGCGGAAACAACAACAGATTCTTGAGCAAAAGATTTATTCGCAGTTGTATTCGCGGGTTGAGACTGGTTCGTTTGAACTTTGCTCGATTGAGCTTTATTTTGTTGTGTAATTTGCGCTGCTGATGAAATAACAGTCGCCGTTGTTTGCGCTTGCCGAATATTTTGCTGCTCGATAACATTTATTTCATCGTCGGAAATTATTCCGAGCGCTAAAGCCCAGGAATGAACCGACCAATGCGCTGCTTGTTCCGACAATGCCAGATTATCGCAAAGCCGCTGCGTCAGGCGTCCGAATAAAACCTGGCGCGGCGTTGTTTTCGCAGCGAGTAAATCAAGCGGAACACGCTCTTCAAGCGCCATCGTCAGCACGGAAATCTCGCGTCTGAATCCGCCGCAGTAGTCGCGCAAAAGTCCTTCGCAGCGTCGCGGATTTTCGACAATGGAAATGCCGTATTTCGCAACAATTTCACCGAGTTTTTGGCGCGGCAAATCGTTCATTTGCTTTCTTTGTCATTTGTTTTATCCACGGCGGTTTTTGGCAACGGTTCAGACTGTTTTGGCGAAGCGGATGACGAAGCGGAAATTTTATTTTTATCTTTTTTAATCGTTATCGTTACTGTTACGTCCTGCATATTTTCGGGCGCGACGGATTGCGAATCGGTCAGCGCGGCAATTGCTTGAGAAGTTTCCGGCGAAGGCGGCGTTTCGGTTGTAGTTGTTATTTCCGGGGTTTCCGATCTTTCTGTTTTCTCAAATTTTTCTGGTTTTTTCAGCGCATCGGGGCGATAAATTATGCCGACCGTGCAATCATCGCCGCTGCCCATTCTGGTTGCTTCTTCGAGCCAGCCTTTTAAGTTTTCGCTCACCAACTCAAAACCTTTTTCCGAGCCGAGCATATTTAAAATATCCGTTCCGGCTTGGAAAAATCCGGCTTCGTCGGAAAAGGAATTAAGATAACCATCCGTCGAAAGCAAAATTAGTGCGGGAATTTGCACGTCGGAAATTTTCTGCACAAAAAATCTGAAATCATTTTCCGCCTTGGGTAAACACATCGAAGTCGTTTCATTAGCGAGAAGGCGCGCGTCTTCCGGCAAAGGTTTCGTCACCTCGCCTGTGTCCGAAACATTTAAAATATCACCGTCGCCGAGTTGTAAATAAAGAACGAAATCTTCTTCCATTGCAACGGTTAAAGAAGTCGTGCCGTAAGCCAGAAGCGGATTTTCCTCAATTAATTTTCGCGCGCCCGCGCCGGATTTTTCTTCGAGCTTTTTGAATTCGTCTTCGGTAAACGGATTATTTTTCAGATGATATTCAACCGTTTTTCTCCATTTTTTGACAAACTCTTTCGGCAAATAATCCTTGCCTTTGCTTTCGACTTCCGCCAAATCAAAATTTCCGCGCCGCTCGTCAAGGAATTCACCGACGATTTGCGCGCTTTTTTTAACGGCAAACTGCGAGCCGTAGTCGCTGCGAAAGCATTTCGGGCTTCCGTGACCGTCGGCAATCGAAAGAACGAGCGGCAAACTTCTGCCGGATTCGCGCATTTGCAGAATCGAATCTTGATTCGGAATTTCGGCGCGAATGTGCGACGCGCCGGGAACTGTTTCGCCGATGATTCGCCATTCAATTTGGTTCTGATTCGAGTTTGTCATTTTTTATCTAAAGTTTTCGATTAAAAAATTGGAATGGAATACAGACGGAAAAGTGAAAAGTAAATAACCGAAAGCATTCAATTTTTCACTTTTCACTTTTCACTTTTAGTTTTTCACTAAGTTTACCAAACGTCGTCAATGGTATTTTGGTCATTCGGATCGCCTTGCGTTCCGGCGGGCGTCGCGGTAGCTGCTCCGGTATTTTGCGTTCCGCTTTGCGCGGCTGTTCCGGCTGCGGGCGAGGCGGTCGGAATCGGAACGTTTGCCGTATCCGTTCCTGCCGGAACTTCCGCAGCAGCGGCGGGCGACGAAGCCGATTTCAAAACTGCGGTCGAAGCCCATTTAATATGTTTGACCAAGGCTTCGGGGCTATTGGCGGTAAGCGGTTTAAGTTCAGAATTACCAATAAATTTTTGTAAAACATCCGCGTCGGAATCCTGTCCGATTGAGATTGCGATTCGCACGGCTTTTTTGCCCCAAGGTTGTTCCATCAGCGCTTTCAAACCGCCGTCGAAATCATCGGTCGGCTGTCCGTCGGAAACAAGCACGAGAACCGGCGGCAAAGCGCGGTCGCTCATCGGCGGCATTTTCAGTTGTTCGGCGACGAGTTCAAGCGCTTTTCCCATATCGGTTTCGCCGTCGGCGGTTAAATCAGCCCACGCGAAGTCGGCAACCGGCGTCGGCTGCGAAATATGCCATTGCGCGCCGTTTGAAAATTTGACGGCGCGAACAA
>MWVV01000865.1_pt1 | contig 10956 bp, 14 predicted proteins | sample 1047281 | NCBI WGS metagenome assembly MWVV01 (sample SAMN06349986, study PRJNA376086) | soil metagenome | isolation source: PT-2 sample Antarctic (ecotone) soil | place: Antarctica | collected 2015-01-13 | reverse complement strand
GCTCACTTGGATATGGTGGGCGGCGGCGTACCCGACAAAGTGATCGGCGGCGTGATGCCCTGCCCGTGCGGGTCGGGGCGCAAGGTGCGGCAGAATAAGTTGGCCGAGTTAAAGACGCCGACGGGGAGCTTGCGGCCAGCGCAAAAAGATTTTCACCACTGGTGGAAAGGCGAGATCGTTGTTGTCAGGTCAATTGACGATGCGCTGCGCATGGTCGGCGTGTTGAAGTGAGGGCTTATGTCTCGAACGATGTCACAAAATGTCTCAGAAAATAAGGCTGCGCCCTTCCAGCAGCTTGACCATTACGAACGCTTGATCGTCCTGCGCAAGCGCGACCCGGACACCTTCATGCTGCGAACGTCTGAGGCTACACGGCGCGCACTTCATTATTACGAAGAGGCGAAAGCCAAGATGATCGGAGGAACTAATGAGCGAGAAAAAAGAAGAAAATTTATACGACCGCATCCGTCGCGAGACTAAAGAGCGCGAGGCCAAAGAGCAGGAGCGGCAGGCCGAGGCACGCCGCTTCATGCAGAAGGAATCAACGCCAGAGATGAGCGAACTGAAACGGAGGTTCAACCGATGAAGAGTTCCAAAGTAATCGAGCGCGAAATAGCCGATCTGCAAAAGCGCCGTGAGGTGATTGCAGGTGAGCAAGCCCAAGCCTCTAAATCGCTCTCAGAGGCACGCACGCTACTCGTCAAAGGGCAAGGTAGTACCGAGTCAGTCAGCGCGGCACAAGGGACGTTCACCGGCTTGGACGGCGCGCTCGCTGACGCCGATGACATGCTCTCGGACTTGCGGATCAAGTTGCAGGCCGCACGCCAGATCGAAGGGCGCGAAGAGAGCATATCGCGCCTGGTTGAAATTGCCGCCGCAGGTAATCAGAACTTCGCCGATTTCGAGCGGGTGCGTGTTGAGATCAACGACACGCTCTTGCGCCTGTGCCCGAAATTGATCGCTGCCTACACGGGGATGCGCGCGAGCCGGAATAGTTTTCTGGGTGAAGCGCAACAACTCGTGCCGATCATCACGCGCGGCGACTATGCCGGGCCGGGCACGCCCGAACAGGAAGCGCAACTGAGTCAGTTGGTCGCGGAACTCGAACGCCGCGGGGTGGACTTGAAAACCGTCTCGGCTGAATGGCTCGGCGGCAGATCGCGCATAGATACGTGGCCGAACACGCCGCGCGTGGAGCCGTTCAACGACGTGCTCGATAGCGCGCTCCAGGTTATGAGCGCGTTTCAGGCGCATCAAGAGCGTGTACGGGAAGAGAGTGCAGGCATAGTGAGAAGCCCGGCAACACCTATCGGCAACGCCCTGCCCGGACTCAAGGTGAGAGCATGAATTTGAAGGTTAATTATGGCGTCTGAAAAGCAGAGGAAAAACAAAGGTGATCGCGACGAGCGCGGGCGCTTCACGAAGGACACGCCGACGGCCTTTAAGCCGGGTCAATCCGGCAATCCGGCGGGGCGTCCGAAGTCCATCACGCTCTCCGAGGCTTTACGTCTGGAGTTGGCAAAGGCCAGTCCAGAAGGCGACGGCGAGCAGACGTATGCGGAGGCGATAGCGGCCATTCTGTGCCAAACGGCAGCGACGGGGAACATTCTCGCCGCGAAAGAGATCGCCGACCGGACAGAGGGCAAACCGAAGCAAGCGGTTGACATGAACATGAACGTGACGGACTGGCGAGAGCTCGCCCGCCAGAATGGTGTGAGCGAAACGGATGTCATACGTGAGGCAAAGCGAATTGTCCAGGAATCCGGTCTTGATAGCGGCAACGCGAGCGGTCATTGAGCGTCGCCAGTTAGAGGCCGAAAACGAAGCCGAATCCGATCCCGTGTTGCTCGCCAGGGCGGCAGGGCTGGAGCCTGACCCGTGGCAATGCGACGTGCTGCGCTCGGAGTCCCGGCAGATCATCCTGAACGTCACCAGGCAGGGCGGCAAATCAACCGTCTCGTCTATCAGGGGGCTTCACACGGCGCTCTATAACCCCGGCGCACTTGTGTTGCTACTTGCGCCTTCGTACCGGCAGAGCAAGGAACTGTTTCGCAAAGTTAGAGAGGCGCACGCGGCGCTGCCCTTCGCCCGCCGCTTTACGAGCGAGTCGGCGTTAGAAGTCGAACTATCCAACCGCTCGCGCATCGTCGCCTTGCCCGGTAAAGAGGGAACGATCAGGGGCTTCTCAGGCGTGGACGAGTTGATCGTGGATGAGGCATCGAGAGTTCCCGATCAGATGTACCAGGCGATTCGCCCGATGCTCGCCGTCTCAGGCGGCCAGATCACGCTGTTGTCAACGCCCTTCGGCCAGCGCGGCTTTTTCTTTCAGGAGTATGAAGAGGGCGACGGGTGGCATAGGACGAAGATCACGGCCTACCAGTGCCCGCGCATCCCGTCCGATTGGTTGGAGCAGGAGCGGCGCTCGATGCCGGAGTGGTGGTTTAGACAAGAGTACCTGTGCGAATTCGTGGAAACCGTCGATCAAGTCTTTCGCTATGACGACATCATGCGCGCGCTCGATGCGGAGATTGAACCTTTATTCGGGAGCCTGACTCAATGACAACATTTGCACCCGCGCCCATCTACACGCTCGGCCTCGACCTCGGCCAGGTGAAAGACTATACGGCGCTCGTGATCGTCGAGCGGCACGGTGAAGCCGAGCACGCCGTCTACCAGGCGCGGCATTTACAGCGGTTCGCGCTCGGGACGCCCTACCCTGAGATCGTCGCATCCGTCGCCCGGATGCTTGAACTGCCGCCGCTCAAAGACGCGATGCCGAGACTCGCGGTAGATGAAACGGGTGTCGGCGTGCCCGTCGTTGATCTCTTCAGGCAAGCGCGGCTGCGCGCCACGCTCCACCCGATCCACATCACCGGCGGTTCAACCGTCAACTATGACCGGGGCGTCGAGTATGTGCCGAAGCGCAATCTCGTCTCAATTGTTCAGGTGGCCTTGCAGACGGAGAAACTAAAGATCGCGAGTGTCTTACCTGACGCACAGACCTTAGTGCGGGAATTACAAGATTTTCAGATGAAGATCACGGAAGCGGCCAACGACACTTACGGCGCGTGGCGCGAAGGCACGCACGATGATCTCGTGCTGGCTACCGCGCTGGCTCTGTACGTCGGAAAGAAGCCCGGCCAGGCGATCCTGCCCGCGCTGCCGGGGAGTTCCGGCTATCGTGAGTTTCGTTGGTAGCAATCAAGTCAATAAACGGTAGAGAGGAAAATTAAAGATGAGTAGCACACCAATAGAAACGACTGAGGCGCACGCACCGTCGCCAGCGCCACCGATCATGCCGCCGGTAGTCGGGGCCGAAGAGGAAACAACGGAGGGCGCGGCGACGCTTGATCAAGTGGAACCGCAGATCGAAACAACAAGCGCCGGTGAAGAGTCGCCGCCCGCGCCCGCCCGCGTCCTCTTCGACGCCGACGCACGCCAGATCGTGCCGACGCTTTTATCCGATGAAGACGGCGATCCGTGCGAGGTGCTTTTACAGTCCGCGCCGCTCTCCGACGAACTCATCAGGAACTATGTCGCCGCGCGCACCAGGCAGAACACGACGGCGGAAGACGGCGCAACGGTTGGCGAAGGCAACGTCACTGTGGCCTTCAAACACTTCACACAATTCATCACCGGCGTCTCGGATGTCGAAGGCGACTTACCCGCGAATTGGGCGGATGAGTTCGGCGCGACAGACCGACTCAGCATCATCTCTTCGCTTCTGGCGTGCGTGCCTTTCGAGCCGTTGACGACGAAGCCGCCGAAGAAAAGAAAGACGTGGAGCGAGCGCATCAACACGGCCTCGCGCGTGAGACTTCGAGCCTTCTACGACGGCGATTTAATCGAGGTCGATCACTACTTCCGAAAAGTCCCGGCGAACCTCTACGGCGACTTCCTGCGCATCGTTGCCGATGATGGGGATGAATTGAAAGCCCTCGACAAGATGATCGACATCTGGGATGCGCTGCATGTCCGGCATGAAGGGTACAAAGGGCATGTGCCCGTCCACCACAAATCAATTGCGGTGCGCGCGCATCTGGAAAAGGCCGTCACGGTGACGAGAAAAAACTAAACGCGCTCGCGTGGGCTGTCCGGTTCGAGGCGGATCGGGCATTCACGACGAGCGCTACCGATTGCCTCGGCACAGACAAATGCGAGGATTTCAAGCAAGCGCCCAAGCAAGCGCCCAAGCAAGCGAAAAAAACGACGTGCGACAAATGCCTGCGCAAAGGCCACCCGGCGACCGCAGAGGCCATAGAAGGCGAGGGCGAAGCCGTTGCCGTCGTAGAGCGTTTGGTTATGGAGAAGAGAGGCGGCGCACGTCCGCCGGAACTCTCCGAACTCGCGCCGCTCGAATGGGAACTCCTGATGCTCTGGGAAATGCGCGCGAAAGATAACGAGCGCGTCTGTCTCGGCAAGCTGATAGATGTCGAAAGCATGATCGGAAGTTATTTCAAGGCGCTCGCTGCGCAAAAGTAAGAAGTGGGGTTATGAATAAAAAATACGCGGTCTGGATCGAAGTCGGCTCTAAGTTCGACTTGCAATCCGTCAAGCGCGGCATTCAGGAAGAGGAAAAGCTACTCTCTAACTTCGTGCGCTCGCAACTCACGGCGGGGCGCAAACTTCACGCCGATCAATTAAAAGAAGTCGCACGCTACAACCGCGATCAAGTTCGCGTGCTTGGTACTGGCGCGCGTGACGTGGCGAAACAATATGAGCAGCAGCTAGGCCGGGGCTTCTTCTCCAAACTCGCGCGCGAGGCTTCGAGCGCCTTCAAGAGCAGCTTTTCTATTGGCGGCGGCGGTGGTGGCGGCATCGGCGGCATCATCGGCGGTGCGCTCTCCGTTGCGGGCGGCGGCTTGATCACGTCGGTAGTCTCCGGCATTTCAAGCCAGATCACGGGCGCAATTAAAACCGGCTTCGATTTCAACAAGATCAAAGAGCAGACGTTGCTCGGATTCGAGATCAAGTTAAAGGGTAGAAAAGAGGCGGAAGACTTCTTTGCGCAGATCGCGAAAAAAGCGACGGAGTTAGAACAGGAACTACCGCAGACCTTAGACACGGTGCAGCGGTTAATGTCGGCCTTCAGCGCGCCGCAGGCGTTGCGCGCGATGGTGGCTATCAATGACGCCGTAGCTTCGACGGGCAAGACCGGCGGCGAAGCGAAAGAGCAGATCGATGGCGTCGGTCTTGCCCTCCAACAGATGATCTTCAAAAACAAGATCAGCGGCGACGAGATTACGCAGTTGAACGAACGCCAGATCAATGCGTGGAAGTATCTCGGCGAAGAGATAGCGAAGACCGATCAAGCCTTCGCCGCCCTCACAGACGAAGAGAAGACCGGGCGCGTTCAGGAGATGGCGCAGCGCGGGCTGCTGAACGCCAAAACTGCCGTCGCCATCATCATCCGGGGGCTGGAAAAAGAATTCGGCGGAACGTCGGCGCGTATCGCTAGAGAGACACTCGCCGGTATTGAATCGAACACCTCAGACCGCGTGGCGCAACTCTCAGGCAAGGCGAGCGAGACGGCGTTTGAGCAGTATAAAGACTTTCGCAAAAGGGTGCTCGACCTGCTCAACAGCCCCGTCGGAGATAAGGCGGCGGGCGGCATTGACGGCGTGGTCAGTCAGTTCACCAAAGGGATGGACGCGACTATCGGCGCGATGCGTGCGGGCGACATGAGCGCGCTCGGTTTCAGCGCCGTCGGCAGCGTTGCGACGGGCGCGGCGGAGGCCGGGAAGTCACTCTTCAAAGCGGGCGTTGATGCGGCGGGGCAACTCGTCGGCGGCATCGAAGACCGTCTTGAGATGCGCTCTCCGAGTCAGGTGATGATCGGGCTTGGGGCGAACGCCGGGATGAGTTTCCAGCAGGGCTTTGCGCGGGCGATGCGGCGCGGCGGATTCTCCGAAGAGATCGAAAAGCTGATCGAAGAGAATGCACGGCGCACCGGGCTTGATCCGAACTTGCTCCGTTCGATGATCAAGCAGGAGTCAGGTGGGCGCACGAACGCCAGATCGCCCGTTGGCGCTCTTGGCATTGCACAGTTCATGCCGGGCACGGCCCGCGCTTATGGATTGCGGGTTAACAATCAAGTTGACGACCGTCTTGATCCGACGCAAGCCATTCGCGCGATGGCCGATCATGTTCGTGATCTGGTGAACACGAACGGCAACATAGCGAAGGCTTTGGCTGCTTACAATGCCGGGCAGGGCGCGGTCAACAAGTACGGTGGGATTCCGCCTTACAAGGAAACTCGAAACTACGTCGCCAGCATCATGGGCGACTATGAACGGCGCGGCATGGCGACCGGCGCGAGCGGCGGAAGTTTTCGCGGCGCGTTCGGCGCACAGGGGCGCGCGATGCCGATACCGACGGGTCGCCCGTTCACCGAAGGGCGCGGCCTCGCAATGCCGATGCCCGTTTATGTGGTCAACGCCGACGAACTCAAAGGCTTAAAAGGCCGCAACGCGCAGGAGCATGACGGATTGATCGAGCAGACGAAAGTTCCCGTCTATGAGCGCGGGCGACTCGCCGGTTACGACACTTACGATCCAAGCGATTTCAGCGGCGCACAGTTGCGAGGCTTACAGGGGCGCGACGCGGCGGAACATAACAAGCCGCTCGATCTGACGAGACGTAGCGGCATCGCCGACGTATTCGGCTCGGTGGGCGCGGTCGCACAGGCCAACGCCGAATATGAGCGATTCGAGAAGCATCTGGTAGAGACACCGAAGGCTCTACAGGCGATTGATAAGGCGGCGGCAGATGCTTGGGGCAATCTCCCGCCACTCATCAATACGGCGGGTGCCGAAGCGAAGGAAGCTGCAAAAGATTTTAAGGCGATGGCTCAGGACATCGCGGGCGCGTTCGGCGGCGGCTTTGAACTCCTGTTACGCGGGAAGCCGCGCGAAGCGATACGTGCGCTTCGTCAAGACTGGGCTTCAATGCTTCTCGGCATGGCGCGCGACTGGCTGCAAAGTTCAATCTTCAATCTGTTGAACGGCAAAGGAACCGGCGCGGGCGGGGGGCTGCTCGGCTCGCTCGGCAAGTTGTTCGGCGGCGGCAGCAGATCAAGCAGTTCGGGTTCAACCACCACATCCGGCGGAGCGCTGCCCGTCAACCCCTCGCGCTGGAATCTGGCAAACGATCTGCTTTCAGGGCAAACGGGTGTCGCCAGTCCGACATCCGCGTCCGGCTCGGTCGTCAGATCGGCTACAGGCTCGGCTACGGGCACAGCAACGACAGCGGCGAACGTGGCCGGGAAGGGTAGTAGCTTCTCCCGCTTCGTGAACTCTCCGGCCTTTCAGGGCGCAACTCTCGGCGCAACTCTCGGCATCGGCCTCGGCGGTCAGTCTCGCGGGGGGCAAGTGCTCGGCGGCATTGGTGGTGCGCTCGCCGGGGCAGCGGCTGGTGGCATCGCCAGCGGCATCTCTAATTTCGGCGTCGGCATTACTTTGGCGACAACGAGCGCGCTTACCTTCGCCACGCTCGGCATCGGCGCGGCTTTGATGATCGGGGCGGTCGTCGCAGGAAGGAATGCCGCCCGCAGGCGTGACGAGAGATCGCGCAATCAACTGGCGACGGATGCGCGCTCGCAAGTCTATCAACTTATCTCGGCTGTGAAATCGGATTCAATGGACGGAGCCGAAGCCCTCAAAGAGTATGATCGAATCGTCGCGGAGTATAAAAATTCTGCGTCACAATTGAAAGACTCGAAGGCCAAGCGAAACGCGCTCTTGTGGGTCAATGATTTGAACTCCCAAGTGCTTCCGCAATTGAAGCGCGAAGTTGAAAGCCAGAAGTCGCGCAAGGTCATCGGCGCGCAACTGCACGGCACTTACGATGTCTCGCCCGGCTCGTTCGGTTTGAGCGGCATCACGCAGGCGAGCGCGCCGGGCGGCGGTCCGGCATCGGCGAGCCTTCCCGGTGGTGGTGGCGGCAGCACGGCGTTCGCGTCGCTCGGTGGGGGGCAGAGTTTCCCGCCAATCGGCGGCGGTGGCGGAGTCGCGGTGCCGAATCTCGGCAGTGCGAGCGGCGCGGTTGACGCAGCGACGATAGCGATGACGGCCAACGGCACCGTTTCGCTGCCGGCGCACGGCGACGGTAATCAAGCGAATCGGCAACCGATCACGATCACGTTTGATCGGTTGGTCGTAGAGGTCTCCAAGTCCGATGTTTCGAGCGTCGTGTTCGAGGGCATGAAATCTTCTACGGGTCAGGAGATCATGATCTCTCGCCTGCGTGAGAATATCAGCAGCAACCCATCCGGCATTCCCTTGGACATCCGCGCGGCGAATGAAAAGGCGGGGAGGGCGTAAGAATGATGCTATTTGCGATCTCCTACATGGCCTTCCGCCTGATCGGACATCCGAGCGAAGAGATAGAGGTTTATCACGGCGCGGCGATAATGGTCTGCGACACGGCGGAAGAGGCGCACGGGCACTACATGGACGTTGCCTTAAAACGCTGGCCGCAGGGTGAAGGGTGGCGCGGCCATTCCGTCGTCATGGGAGAGTTCGATACGAAGTGGACGGTCGGCGTCGGGGGGCTACAGGTCACACACGAATTGAAGGGCAAAGCGGTGATCGGCCTACAGGAAATTGATGAGATTGAAGAGTCTCAATTTTCAATGTGACGCCCCGCAACATCTTGCGCCCGCACATCCATTTTGAAAATATGCAATCACGCATCCTTTATGCTTGATCCGTGCATAGTCTCAACGCGAGTGGCGCACAAGTAATTGATGATCACGCCGATTCGCCTCACCTGTTTTCAACAACACATCCGATAAGCGTTTTTATGTCCGGCGCACCTCATCAGGCGAACGAAATAGCGACAATGATTCACACCCTAAAACGCTCGTGATCGGACGCGCGAAAGATTGCATATCAGCCCCTGTAACGCGCCGGAGAGTTTGGGCAAGCATCGCCTTGTCCGTGCGCTTGCGGCTCGTCAGGCGTGAGATGTGCAAAGGTGGCGGGGTCTGTAGAGGGTGGTTTTCACTCTCACCATGCAGGGATGCGCGCGTTCAGTTCTAGTTTCGTTCTAGTTTCGTCAAAGTGGTTTCACTCTCACCATGCTTGATCTCGGAAAAGGTGACTTTGGTGCTTTTATTCAAATTTGAAATATCGCACCATTCTTTAACTACGCGCTTAATAGAAGTGACGTAGAAGTGACATAGAAAAGAGGGACAAGGATTTGATTCCCTGCCCCTCTCACTTTTTACCGCCGACGGGGAAATCTAACCCGCTGCCCTGCTTTTAGACTGTGCCGCCTCGCTCATCCAGTTGGCCCACCGGCGGACAACTCCGAAGATTTCAAAGTCCGTATCCTCGGTGATATAGATCGCCGCATAGTCGGGGTTCTCGGGTTGCAGAATGATCGCTCTGCCCTCGGCTATCTTGAGTCGCTTGACGAGCGGCGTGTTGCCGACGCGCGAGATGATGATGTCGCCCTCGGCTACGTCACAGGTTCGCTCGATTTCAAGCAACGCGCCGTTCCTGATTCCGGCTCCGGTCATGCAATCGCCGGAAGCCTGCGCCGTGAAGTAATCGCCCCACGGCGCGATCCGCAGGAAAGCCGGATGCGTGCCCGGTAGGTGCTCGACCTTTGTTTGACTGACCATTTCCAGAAGGTGCGGATAGCGTTCTTTGATGACGTTGCGCAAGTAGTAGTCGCTGAAGATGTCGAGCAGCCGCGTCGCCTTCCAGACGTTCCCGCTCGCGGCGGTGAGAGCTTCGCGCACTCGCTTTTCGGTGATGCGTTTCTTTGCCATTAGCGTGTGCCTCCCTTCTCCGTCCGCTCGCGCGTCTGTTCGATGAAGGCGTTAAGGGTCAAGAGGATGTGCGGCTCCGACTCGCTCATGCGTGTGAGGCTCGGCAGATCGTTCTCGAAATCGTTCAAGGCATCGGCCAGCCCGTTGTAGAGCGAGGCCGGGATCATCGGACTGTGGTGCGCGATGCGGAGTGCTTCAGCTAAGTGGTGCGCGAAGTCTTTCAGTTCATCGGTCGGCTTCGGTTGTGTTACTTTTTTGGTGCTCATAATTTCCCTTCCCGTAAAGTTTGGAGTTGTGGGTGATTGCGCGGCGTGTAGCTTTGAACGGAGACACGCCGCGCGCTTCTATTTGCGGTCTGTGAGAGGGCGAAGCGTGATCGGGAGATCGGCGTATTGACCATTGCGCAAGACGCCTACTACGCGCCCCATAACTCTGGCCGTGCCAGGTTTGAAGGTGTCGGTATTCCCGTCACGCTCAAGGCGCACGTAGCCGCCCGGCGCGTGGCGCAAGAGGCCGACGAGATTCACGCCCGCGTCGTCTGCGAGCCAGACAAGATCGCCGTTCTGCGCCTCGCCCGTGTGAAGGCAGATCGCCCGGTCGCCTGCGTAGATTCCGAGACGGTGAAGCACATCGTTGCCGAGAATCACGGCCGTCAACTCATCGCCGGGGCGGTGGCCTGCCGGGCGCTTGATCGATGTGCGCGCCGCTTCGACTTGTGGAACGACTAGCGAAAGTCTTGATCGTGTCTTACGCTTTACTCTGCTCATGGTCTGCATCTCCAAAGTTGTGATCGTGGGTTAAGAGGGGCTTAGGGAAGCTGTGAACTTTCCTAAGCCCTTCGCTTTAGTGGCTCGTCTCTTCGTTGTAGCGCGAGACGATGCGAGCGGCGGCGCGATGCCAACAAGGTTGGCCGTTCGCGTATGCCCTGCACTGGCACGCACCGTTCGCCCGGTAGATTTCGTTCGAGTCGGAGAGAATCAAAAGCGCCTCACCGTCGAAGTGCAGGAACGGATTCGATTCAAGCTGCTGCTTCGCTTTGGCGATGGCCGTCTGCCAGCGACGCGAATGCTTTCCGCCCTGTGCGGTCACGGCATCGAAAGCGGCCTGTATGACTGTCTCAAGTCTGGTGGTGTTCAAGTCCATCGGTTCCCCTTCCCTTCCAAGTTAAGCTGCTAGTA
>MWVV01000864.1_pt1 | contig 10961 bp, 12 predicted proteins | sample 1047281 | NCBI WGS metagenome assembly MWVV01 (sample SAMN06349986, study PRJNA376086) | soil metagenome | isolation source: PT-2 sample Antarctic (ecotone) soil | place: Antarctica | collected 2015-01-13 | reverse complement strand
GCGACCATTTAGATTGTGGCTCGGTCGCTTCGCCAAACCGCGAAACCGAAGCGATGAAGGACGGCTCGGATGCAATCGCCGATTGGGTTTACCTAAACGCAATGATCAACGCCGTCGGCGGCGCAACTTGGGTTTCACTGCATCACGGCGGAGGAGTCGGCATCGGCTATTCGCTCCACGCCGGACAAGTCATCGTCGCCGACGGTACGCCCGAAGCCGCGAAACGCATCGAAAGAGTTTTGACAACCGATCCCGGAATGGGTGTGATTCGCCACGTTGATGCAGGTTATACTGAAGCAATTGAATTCGCCGAAAAGAGTAGTGTTAAAATTCCGATGATGAAGTAGCTGTTTTAAAACGCTCAAAAATTGTTTTACTTAAATTGAAAAAATAGCGTTTGATTAATGACAATTGGTTTGAGAGGCTAAGTTATGAAAGCACAAGAAAACTCACAACAGGCGACATATACACTTTTGTTTCCTTTTGAATTGAAGTCAGGAGAGGCTTTAACTGACCTGCTTGTTGATAGGAAACTCGGTAATTTATCTTTAACACTTGAACGGCAAAGTCATAAGTATGTTTTGAGAGTAGAAGGCTTCAAATCTGAACAGGAAGCACGCGATTATGTTAATCACTTGTGGGCGGCATTTGCTTGGTTACTTGTAAATGCTAATGATGGTATGCCATTCAATGCCAGTCTAGAATTTGGTCACGCTTATTATCCTCCTGATCCTAAAATTGCGGCTGAAAATGTCGCATGGGCTTATGGCGGAACGGTTAAGGAAGGCGAGGTAATAGATGTATCGATGGATGGAGACCTTCCATCTGTTTACCGAACTGATCAAAAAATTAAGAGGACATTCGGAGGAAAGGTTAGATTCAAAAGAACGAGAAATGTCGAAAATTTTGTTTCTACTTTAGAACAACTTTCGACTACAGATATTTCAAGCATTGTAAAACAACCTAAACTTAAACTTGCGCTGGAACTTTATAACGCTTTTTTTTACGAAAAGTCCGACAATGCAAAATTCATCACTTTGATTATGGTGCTAGAGGCACTAACGACGGAACCTGAAAAGCATAAAGTCGCACTTGAATTGATTGATAAGTGGAGAGAGGAATTGAATACAGAAAGAGGTAAGTACGATTCGAATACGACTCAACATGAATCTTTAACGGCTCTTGAGAGAGAATTATTATTTAGAAGAAAAGCCTCCTTAACAAGTCAAATAAGAGTTGTTGTAATTGACGCTTTAGATGCAGAAGACAGCGGAAAAGCATTAGATTATGCAAAGCAATCAGTCAAATCATATAACTTAAGAAGCACACTCGTGCATGAAGGTTCTCTTTCGCCGAACTTGCTTAGTTCTACCATTGAAAAGACAAAGATTGTTGTTCAAGAAGTTTTGAAAGCTAAACTGCTTGAAGTGATAAAATAAACGGTGTTGTTGGAGGTTCGGCGGAAGTTTATGCGCTAAGAGATATGTTAAAATCGCAAACGAGGTGAAATTATGACGGTTGAAGAAGTTTTGATGGAAAAAGTTAAAGTTTTGTCACCGAATCAGAAGCAGGAAGTTTTGGATTTTGTCGAATATCTTGAAGGCAAGAAATCGAATGATAAAGAAACGGATATTGATTCGGCGATTGACGAAGTTTTTGTGACGAGGAGAGAACTTCTGTCGCGGTTGGCGGAAGGCGCTAAATGATTTTTCTCAATGTTGCGGATGTTTTGAAGATTCATCGCCTGACGATTGACGAACAGGGTGGCGGCGAAGGTATCAGGGACGAAAATCTTTTGCAATCGGCTTTGGTGGCAGCGGAAAACAGATTTTTTTATGAAGACGCCGACCTTGCCGCGTGCGCCGCGACGTACGCATTTCATCTTTCCAAAGCTCACGCCTTTGTTGACGGCAACAAACGAGTTGCCGCCGTAGCTGCGGAAGTTTTTCTGTTGATAAATCGCGCGATTTTGAATGCCGGCGACGACGTTCTGGAAAAACTTTATCTGAACATTGCCGACGGAACTTTGACCCGCGATGAAGTTGAAGAATTTTTTCGGACGCATCTCTATGTTTTGTAGCCTATTTTGACAATCAGGCGCGAGTTTATTGGCAGAGAGATATTAAAATCGCAAACGAGATGAAATTATGACATCGGAAGAAGATTTACCGGCAAAAATTTAAATTTTTGCCGGTAAATCGAAAAGAAAAAACCGTGAAATGTTAACACTTCACGGTTTTTACAATTAAACATTTTGAAACAAATTAATATCTTTTGACTCTGACATATTTTTTCTGTTTCTTCTTAAGTTTATACGTGTAAAGAGCAGAGCCGCCCGCGCCTGCGGCACCGCCAATTAAAGCACCTCTTTTGCCGCCGAGAAGACCACCGAGGATTGCGCCACCAACTGTTCCGGCGCCCACATTGACTCTATTGCGGTGACGACGGTAAAAACTCGGTTTCCTGGTTCTAACATAACTTACGCGCCCGTTTCTATTGACAACGCGTCTGGCATATACTTTTTGTTGGGCTTCAGCCGTTATGGGCATCATAAGCGGCATTAATCCGACAACTACTGCCATCATAATAAATGTAACTAAATATTTTTTCATTTTCTTACTTTTCCCTATTGTGAATTTTTTATTGCAAAATAAACTTTTGCTTAATAATTACAATGTAAATCTACCTGCAATTGCAATGCCAGTACAGGGGCTTAAATATGATAGGTTTTATTTTCTTTCTAAAATCAATTTTTAACTATTTCGTGTAGAAAGCGTGCTATTTGGTGCGGATTTTTAATAACCTATCCCGAATGGGTATTTATCACTAATTTAACCCAACTTACGTGAAAGCGATTGAATTTGCGAAAGAAAATGTTGTAAAAATGCTGCTTTTTTGACAGTTAATTTGTAGTAAGTAGTCGTGCAAAATTAATTTAACATTTTGATTTTACTTCGCTAAGATTGAACTTATGCGATTTATCAAACTTTCCGATGCTGATTTTGCGGCACTGCACGATGGTCATCGAGACGGCAAGCAGTTTTTGTTTCGCAATCGTTGCCAGTGCTTGATGCTTTCTCATCAAGGACACACGATTCGGCAATTAACAAAGTTATTTAAGACTCACCGCGTCACGATTTATGCATGGTTCGACTTGTGGGAATCCGGCGGCATCAAAGCCCTCCACAAAAAGCCGGGTCAAGGTCGCCGCTCCAAACTTTCGCCCGCCAATCCAAACCACGTCGAGCGTGTGCGAGCGTTGGTTGAAACTGACCGGCAGAATTTGAAATCGGTCGTTGCCAAGTTGTCGGCTGAACTAGAAATCCAGATGCACCCGGATACGCTCAAACGCTTTTTAAAAAACTTGGCTACACTTTCCGCCGATTCCGCAAATGCCTCAAAGCACGTCAGGACACGCAGCTTTACGATGAAGGCGAAATATGTTTGCGCCGATTGAGACAGTTGTCCACCCGCGGTCATCTTGATTTGTATTACGCCGACGAATCAACCTTCTCATTGAATCCGTCTCTGCCATGTGGTTGGCAAGCACAATGCGAAACGGTCGGCATTATGCCGTAAGGCAATCAAAAGACCAATGTCTTCGGCATCTTCAGTTCAAATAACGATTGCATTACCAGTTCTTCGGCACACAACATCAACTCTAAATTTGTGGTCGAGGCAATCGAACGATTTTGCCAACGGTTAACAGCAGCGGAGAAACCGACCGTTCTTGTGCTGGATAATGCATCAATGCATCACAGCCGATTGTTTCAATCGAAAACGGCGGCGTGGCAGGAAAAAGGTTTGTATTTATTCTACCTACCGAAATACGCGCCGCATCTGAATCTCGCCGAGACATTCTGGCGAAAAGCGAAATATGAATGGCTCAAGCCGGCAGATTACGTTTCCTTGACCGATTCAAGCAGAAAATTACAGACATTTTCACGAATATTGGAACAAAATACACAATCAATTTCAAAGAGCGAAAATGTTAAGCCAATTTTGCACGACTACTTACTACATGTAATTTTACTTAAATGTTATTTATGAGATGGCTTCTAAAACTGTTACCGCAAAATTATTTATAACTTCCTTTTTTCAATAATTGCGGCTTTTAATTCGTAATGCTCCTTTTTCAACTTATAGGAAATCTGCACCTGCCCGTTCATCTTTTTCTGTTTATACTCAAAGCGAAAATTTGATAAATTCTGACTGACTGTACTTGTAATTTTCAATCGGCTCTGACTTAAACTGTTTTCTATGTCCTTTTTTAGTGTAGAAATAAGCTCTAGTTCATCGAATTTACTGGTACCTTCAAATTTAACCGGACACAATAATGATTCATGTTTATTATAAGTGGTGTAATCCATCCCAACACTACTTACCATTGGACTGTTGTTTCGGACACAAGTAACAGTAGAATAAAATTTATTTTTTTTAACCAGGTCATTCAAAGAAAATTCATTTAAAAATTTACTCGCTCCATTTTGCATTTCAGAAAAAAATCCGGCTTTTTTCTCCTTTGAATTTATCTCATCTGCATTAACTATAGAACCAGAATTACCTGGATTCTTCAAGATATCATTTAGTAGACTAAGTTTATTGTTCTTCATAATGTCATCAGTAGTTAAAGCATAAAGAATATCGCTCGCTTCGATTACATGCCGACCTTGCGAGCGGGCTCTATCCATTGAAAATTTAAACAGTTCAGTTGTTTCAAATGCAATACGAAAATGTTGCCCCGTTTGCCGTAGATCGTTTTCCAAACGGTTTTCGACAGCTGACCGAATAGAGTCTGGATCAATTGAAAGGCTACTCATTGCTAAATTAAAAAGTTCAGTCTCTTCTTTCATCAAAGCATAGAAAACATGTTCAGGTACAATAAAACTCTGATTGCGTTGGCGCATTTCATTAAAAGCATTTTCTAAAATACGTTGACTGCTCTCGCTAAATTTACCTCGATAAACATCTAGATTTTCCATAATACCCTCCTTCAACCTCGTGCACTCCAAAGCAGATACCATTAATGAAAACGAATAAAAATCTACTGTGACCGAAAATTACCGGTGTCCGCATCTTTTGTTATATCCAGCAAATCAACTCAGTTTGTTGTTGCTTAAATACTCGGAAAATTATCTTTCATTTTTATCAATTATGTCACGACAGACTGTTTTTTGAGTTAATTAAATTGGAAGACAAATTTTCACGATGAATAATTTGGGAAACCAAATTATTTTTACCTATATAAATTTCGTTACGGAGGAAATATGAAAAAAGTTATAAGCATAATGATGATAGTTATGTTAATGGTTACTTTAATCGTTGCTGGAAATTCTCTCTGGAAGAAAAATGCGAAAACTATGAGTAATCTGAAAGCAGAAAACAATTTGCAAAAAAAAGGAGTATTACTAATAACTCCAAGTGATGCTAATTTTGAAGCGGAATTAGCCACTTATCTGAAAGGAAACCAGGAAATCGTTAAGCCTTTCATCGATGCAGCAAAACCATTCGTCGTTTTCGTTAAAAATACGTCAGGTAAAGATATTGTGGGCGTTAGTTTGCGATGGGAAATCACTAAGTCTGACGGCAGCATTCAAGTTAGTCCACAAGATGAATCAACACCTTATTTATTAATGGGAGGTAAAACGCACGCTCCTGCTGAACAGGGAGGATTCAATTTCAGTCTTTTACCTTCTAATTCAGCGATATTCTTCAGTTTAAACCCATTGGCTCAGTCGACTGTGCGAACCGAAAGCAAACGAGCGGCAAATAATCGACCATCATTTCTAACTAATGAAATACGCAATCAGTTGGAAGAAAAACTTGCAAAAGGACAAATTAATTCCCAAAGGCTCTCTAACGAATCTCAAAATATCGCTGTTTCAATTGATGGAATTTTCTTCAATGATGGAACTTTTGTTGGTGAGGATAAAAATAACTTTTATGCTACAACGGAGGCTTTAATAAGAGCACAAAGGGATTTAACTAAAGAAATACGGGCGGCAGGCAAAGCTAAAAAGAGTACAAGTGAAGTTTTTAAGCGTCTTGAATCGCTAGCGTCAAAGAAACCTGAATATCCAGATAAGTTTGATAGCAAAGCGGAAGAGGCTGAATATTTTTATAAAATTCAGTTATTTAATTTTGCTAGTCAAACCTTAAGAAGAAGTCTAAAGCTAAGCAAAGAAGATCTTATTGGGGAAATAACGTCAAATGATCTTGGTAAATGGAGTTCATTGCGTAAGGAGGACTTATGAGCTTAAAAACAAAACGAATGTTGGATTTTGAAAGATTTCTAAAACAAAAAATTGTAAGTAAAATCTTCTTTCTCGCCATATTAATTACTTCCCTTATTATTGGAGGGAAAGTGTGGGCACAGGATCCTTGGCTAACAATCACGTCTCTTGTAAATATACCAAGTAGTGATGAAAAATTATCAAGTCCGGCATTTACAGCTGGAATTGCGTACTGTTCAGATGGTACATCCATAGAAATAGCTGATAGTACATATGAAGAGTGTGGTAACGGTGCACCAGTCTTTAACAGTATAGAATTAAGAGGGGAACCATGGGTTAATAATGTTCAATCTTTGTACGAAGTAGAAGTTCAAAGTACTCACAGAAAATATATGACAACTACTATACCGACTAAATCTTATTGTGATCCATTAATAGTCTTTGGACGAATTATAAGGGATGAATCTGCTTGCTATGATTTGGGCGGTGGCGGTGGAGGTGGAGGCGGAGGTGGAGGCGGAGGCGGTGACGACGGCGGAGGTTACTGCATTCAAACCTGCACAAAAACCTGTAACAGAGTTTGCGATGATGGTTACCCGTACAATTGTGGTGACTGGGTATGTGATAATGAATGTCAAATAGATTGTTACGGACAATAATTCTTTTCGGTCAACTTCTTAGAGAAGGAAGGAGGTAAAATATGAAGAAGCAGATATTTTTTGCATTAGCACTTTTTGCGGCTTTAATAACAGCGGTAGTAATCTACGCTCAAGAAACAAAGCAGGTTGCTGTTCAAAATGATGTAATTACATCGTCTCTGCGTTCAGCGCGCGGGCTCGCCAAATTAAAAGGTCATCACTTAATTGATGCCAGCCAGGTGGGTGTGCCAAATTACAATAATATCCGATCACTTGCTAAAGATAGTGCCTTGATTGTGATCGGTACGCCCCAATCATCGGCGACCAAACTTGTTCCGCCGAAAGAAACTCAGATAATTACAAAATACCAAGTTAGTGTATCGGATGTTTTAAAGGGAGAATTAACAGGCAAAAGTGCAGTTACCGTAAATGTTCCGGGCGGACTTGTTAAATTTGATGACGGAACAAGCGCTGAAATGAAAATGCCGGAAGGGTGGAGGGCGCCGGAAATTGGAAAAAGTTATGTTTTCTTTTTAATGAAGAGAGGAAGCAGTTATGCTGTGATCGGCGGACCGCAGGGACTTTTTGAAATACCTGCGACAAATACAATTGAGCCGCAAGTTCAACCTGACAGCCAATTAGTGCAAAAATACAAGGGCAAAACTGTCGAGTCTTTTATTAGTGAAATTAAGAAAGCAGATAAAGATAGACAGACCGTTAATTTAGATCAGGAGGTGCACTAAGATGCAGCACAAATTTGTCGTTTCGCTAATAGTTTTGCTAGCAATTGTAATTACAACGGTGCTTTCCGTTACCGTCTCAAATTCTCAGGTTAATGATAACGAAGATGTATTTATTGAGGCTGCGCGAAGAGGTGACACAAATACTGTAAAAAATCTTTTAGATGCTGGTATGAGTCCTAATACTAGAGAATCAAAGGATAAAGATAATTCATCAGTTTTGATGGTTGCCGCCATGCAGGGACACACAGAGACGGTAAATCTGCTTATTGATCGGGGAGCCGATGTAAATGCAAAATCAGTCAAGGGTCGAACTGCCTTGATGTGGGCTTCGTGGAAAGGACAAACGGAGACGGTAAAAACTTTGATTAACCGTGGCGCCGACGTAAATCTCGGAGACATCGGGGGAGCCACCGCCGTGCAGTTTGCAATGTCGAATCACCATATTGATACTGTTAAAACACTATTAGTTAAGGGTTTTGATATTAACGCGCGGAATCTTGACGATTATAATCCGCTAACTTTTGCCATCAGACTCAATGATGAGAATTTGGTGCGCCTGCTCTTAGCCAATAAAGCCGACGCTAATTCAAAGGATACTCTGGAGCAGACTCCTTTAATGCTAGCAGCCGAAAGAGGAAATATGAATGTAGTCCAAGCTCTATTGTCTAGTGGTGCGGATGTTAAATCTCGCAATTATAAAGGCGAAACCGCTCTTATAATAGCTAAGTCAAAAGGCAACGAGGATATTTCAAAACTTTTACTCAAAAAAAGAGCAAAATAAACTTAAAGCATCAATTTATTTTAATAAGTAATAGGACTGAATTATTTTACAAATCTTTTTGAGTCCGCTCAAAAGTTGTCGCATCGCTATAAATAGTTATAAGCGAACATCTATAAAATAAAACAGTTCTCCTACTTACTAAATTTAATTTAGGAATGTCCAACGATAAGTTGATGTCTGATTGAAAGCTGAATTTGAAATTCTGGCATTATTGAGAAGTTCAAAAACAAAAAATCACGAAATTTTTGTTTTTGAACTTCTCGCGTCATAGAAAATCATTGGTCAATCATTTAATTGGTAAAGAAATTTTACATTTTTGAATTAACTAGAATAAGAGTAATCGAGCAATCTCTTAGTGCTAAAATTTTTGTTTTACTGGGCTTATTGATTTGGGGGGCGTGGCGTGATGCTTCTCTATTGGCAAAATCGTCGCTCGCACTCGGAATTGATGGCTATTACTATGTGCTTCAAGTAACCGGTCTTTTTACAAATGGTGGGTTATATTTTCATTCATATACCCCTCTAACTATTTATTTTCTCGCAGGCATTAATTATTTAATAGGAAATTCCGTTTTGGCAATCAAAATAGGAAGTATAGTGCTGCATTTATCTCTTTGCTGCGGTATTTTTTCGCTCGTAACAATCCTGACTAAATCCGCGTGGTTCGGTATTCTTGGAAGTATAATAGCTATCGCCTCTGGGCTGCACTATTTCCTAGTTGTAGAATTTATCAGCTACCTCGGCGCCATGACTTCACTCGTCTGGTGCATTTTTTTTTCAATTAAGGCAGTAGAGAGTAAACGTTTGCGATGGATATTAGCCAGCGGAATATTTTTGACTATGGCATTATTTAGCCATCGTGCGGCGTATCCTGCCTGTTTAGCTTTTGCTTGCCTGATTTTGATTGTGTGGATGACGCCCGACAAAATTACCGCCTCAAAAGTTCTAATACTACTTGCCGTCTCGGGGTTATGTTTAATTGTGGCAGCCTTGAAATTCTTCTTGACTGATTCTTCTAATTTCGGTGTGATGGGTTTTAATAACATTATCAAAAAAAATTTTAGCCATTTAGGGGAAGTAATTTTATTGATTCTTGCCAGTTTAACAATTCTGTTGCTACTGCCGACCGATTCAAAATTAAATTTATCAAAATCAACTCGGATTGTAATTATTTCACTTGTCTTGTGGAACTTCCTAATAATATTAAATCCGTTTTTTGCGTTTGAGAATGGCTTGCAAACTATCATCGGACGGTTAAAGGTAATTGCGTATATCCAAGCGGCAACGTCGGTTCCTATTGCCATCTGGTTAATTCTGCATTACCGAAAAGAGCTAATAATTTACGCGGGCGCTCTGACGATACCCCTAATTCTTATGACTGCCTTCTCACCTCTTCCATATGGCGCAGGAACTGAATACTTGGCGAGCCGGCAACGGCTGCTCCAGAGTCTTTCCAGCCATCGCCAAGAGTTGCAAAACATACCGCTAATTATCGCTCCTCATGGAGAGCAGTTTCTAGTGACGTATGTGTTGAATGTTCCATCACAGCAGCGTTTGCCGGAAAAAGATTCTTATGCTTCTGTATACTGGCTAGTGCACAATGTAGGGAAGAGCAATATAAACGGGATTTTTATCGGGTTAGAAGGCGAGCCTAATGAAAACGACACGCTCATAATAGAAGAGAAAGTTCTTTTTAATTATTTGCAATCAGTCGATTCCGCTACATACCGACGGCTAGTTAGCTCAAACGAACATCTCCGCAGGCTTCTGAATGATTCTTTTCCAAAAGACCATGAAAGGTAAGAAACTTAGTAAGAATTCGTCAAAAATTAAATGGACGTTACTGGCTGTAATTCTATCTCTAATTGGGTTAGGGACTTTGTATTCAGTATTTATCTTAAACACAATAGTGCCGAAAGGAATTGTCCTTCATCACTCGGCTGTGCCTTTTATGCAGAATGCCTCACCGGTTGACATGAAAAGGATTGACGCGATTCACCAGAGCCGGGGTTTTAGTATTTTGTGCGGCGGAAGATTCTATTATATCGGGTATCATTACGTTATTTTGCCGGATGGAACTCTGCAGCAAGGTCGTCCGGAACGATGTAGAGGAGCGCATACGGTGGATTATAATGATTATATAGGAATTTGTTTAATCGGAGATTTTAGCGCACCTGATAATGTAAACAGTGAAATGGGTCCCCGGCAACCAACCCCTCAACAATTAGAAACTTTAAGCGATCTTATTCGCCGTCTACGTTCTGAGTATAATTTGCCGGTGACCAGTATTTACACTCATCATGAATTAAACCCGGAAACGGAATGCCCGGGTGAAAAGTTTTCCAAGAATGAGATTTTGGAGCAAGTTAAAGATTGAACAAAAGACATTGCAATCATTGGCACGCCTTTTCATAAGCCTTTAGTTATCCTAAACTGCTAAGAAGCTGTTTGAAAAATCATTTAGGGCATAATCGGCGAAGCATCAAACGCATCATTGCTATCTGAATCAATGCTTCGCTGGTTGTTGTTTCTCGTTCATAGTCTTTCGACAAACGACGATGATTGT
>MWVV01000863.1_pt1 | contig 10971 bp, 9 predicted proteins | sample 1047281 | NCBI WGS metagenome assembly MWVV01 (sample SAMN06349986, study PRJNA376086) | soil metagenome | isolation source: PT-2 sample Antarctic (ecotone) soil | place: Antarctica | collected 2015-01-13 | reverse complement strand
ACGTAATAGAGCGTAAATAAAATTATATTCATATTTTATTCGGTAATGAAACTCTGAATTCCGGCGAAAAACTCGAGAATTCATTTAATATATTCTGTTCGCGTTCGGCTTCATTTGCTCGCGCAGCAGTTTTTCGAGCAGTCTCATTTGCTGCTGCTGCGTCTCGACGAGTTCCGCCCATTTTCCGTCGCGCAGCTCGTCGAATTTTTCGTGCAGATTGCGGATTTCCAACTCGGATTTGAGATTGACTTCGTAGTCGTGCGCCGCGTCAATCCGGTCGCGCGCCGCCTGCCGATTTTGCGACATCATAATGACGGGCGCTTGAATCGCTGCCAGCATCGAGAGGAAAAGGTTCAGCAGAATATACGGATACGGGTCGAACGTTTCGTTTCGATTTGCCAGAACGTAGGAATTCAAAATCACCCAGAAACACAAAATTCCGGCGAAGCAAAACATAAACGTCCACGAGCCGCCGAATTTCGCTATTTTGTCGGCGACGCGCTCGCCGAACGTGCGCTCGTCTTCGACATCGCGGTTGGTATTTCGCGCGACGCTCGAACGGGTTTCAATTGACTCAAGCACTTTTCGTTCGCGTTCGCCGAGCTTTTCCCAATCGCGGTGCAGCAGTTTTTCCGCCAGTTTTTCCAATTTCGCAGCCATCGTTTTACCGCCTGATTTATTTTTCCGTCGCGCTTCTTAAAAGCAACGATTGTGCCGCAACAAAAATTCGCGCTGACAGCTTTGTTTTATTAAAACGCCGCCGAAATTTGTTTTTTGACCGGTGATTAAAGGTGTGGCGATATTGTTTTCCGCCGCCGCCGCGCCACATCTCCAAGTCGGCGAAAATCTATTCTCTTCAATCGGTTTTTCATTGATGGGCTTGTATTTACTCGAGCTTACGAATAATTTATGCTGGTATAATCATTGCAATTAAAAACCGTAAGTTTGTCGGCAAACCGACGGAAATCGTTTGAAGTTTTTCAGGACGCGCCGGATGTTTGAGCGGTAATCCGGCTCATTCGATTCGTTTGAATTTTATTATGTATCACTTGGTTTTAGCTTCTGAATTGATGTTTTGTGCGAGCGCGGTTTTAACGGCTTTGTATTTTCGTCGGAGAAATGCCGCGCCGCCGAATTTCGAACAGTTTGTCCCAAATCATCGCGCGGAACATCTTCTGCGGCTGCAAAAACTCTACGGCTACAACGCACATTCGCTCGTCGGCATTTCAGAGAGCGCAAAGAAATGGTTCGATTTTAAAACGCAGAGCGGTTTGACTTTCACCGAACACGGAAAAATCCGGCTCGTCGCCGGCGAAATGCTCGGCTCGGAGGAAAATCTTCATCTCGCCGTTTCCCGATTTATCGAACAAGCGCGGGCGGACAACAAACTCGTCGCTTTTCTGCCGACCACCGAAAAGTTCGCCCGCGCCGTCGCGCCGCTCGGATTTGAAGCGGTCAAAATCGGCGCGTCGCCGTATTTCGATTTGCGGACGTGGAATCCGCGCGGCAATAAAGCGAAAAAAATGCGGGCGGGCGTCAATCAGGCGAAGCGGGCGGGCGTTTCCGTCGAGCAGATTTTTCAGCGGAATTTAGCTTTTTGTCAGGAAGTTTTTGATTTGTGCGAAAGCTGGTCAAACACCCGGCGGGCGACGATTAAATTCGGCTGGCTGTTCGAGTTAGAACCGTTTCAGCACGCCGAATACAAAAAGTTTTTCGCGGCTCGTAATTCCGAAGGAAAACTCGTCGGTTTGCTTGCCGCCAGTCCGATTCCCGCGCGGAACGGCTGGTATCTCGAAGACGTTCTGCGCTACTCCGATTCGCCGAACGGCACGACCGATTTGCTCGTTTATGAAGCGTTGAAAATACTGGCGGGCGAAGGCGCGAAACTCGCCACGCTCGGCACATCGCCGCTGGCGCGCGACGGTGCGGACTCGCTCCTCGACGGCAAACACGCTTTGAGCAAAAAGATTCTCAATTTTTCCGGTGAAAATTTCGAGTCAATTTATAACTTCAAAGGCTTGCGGCATTTCAAAGGCAAATTCGTCCCCGATTGGTGGGAAAGCGAATACGCTTTGGTGCCGAAGGGTTTTTTCGTCGCGCCGCGCGTGGCGAACGCTTTGGCTCACGCAGTTTTGCCCGACGGTTTATTACGACTTTTCTTGCGTCAAGTGATTTGGCGTCGGTTTCTCGCGGCTTATCAGTCCGACAAATTTAAACGATGTTGTGAAACCGCAGATTCGCACGGATAATTTTCGATAAAAACAAGTCAGGTTTTTTCATCTTTTCTTATCAGCGTGTATCCGCGTAAATCTGCGGTTTTATATTCCTGTAAAATAAATTTGCGTGCCTGCCTGATTTCGCAGAAACATTTCGTTTCGCCTTCCGCAAATTCCTGCGGTATGATTCAAAACCTGTTATGAAAAAAATTCTGGTAGTTGACGACGATAAGGCTTCGTGCGAACTTTTGAGCGAGATTCTGGCGACGCAGGCTTGGGAGGTTTTGACGGCGAACTCGCCGGAAAAGGCTTTGGTTTTGTCGAATCAACACAAATTCGACCTCGTTATCAGCGACATCAATCTCGAAGCCGGTTTGTCGGGTCTGGATTTGTTGAAACGTCTGCGCGAAAAATCGCCGGTGATTCTGGTAACGGGTTTCGGCTCGCTCGAATCGGCTGTCGAAGCGACGCGCGAAGGCGCTTGGGATTTCGTCTCAAAGCCGTTCAAGATTGACGAAATTCTGGCGACGGCAAAACGCGCGCTCGAACAAACTTCGGGAAAGGAAGAAATCGCCCGCGCGCAAATTTCTTCGGGCGCGATGGTCGGCAGCTCGCCGCAGATGATTGAGCTTTACAAGGAAATCGCCCGCGCCGCGCCGACTCGCTCGACCGTGCTGATTTTGGGCGAATCGGGAACGGGCAAAGAACTCGTCGCCCGCGCCGTTCATCAAAATTCGCCGCGCAAAGATAAAAACTTCGTCGCCGTCAACTGCGGCGCGTTAGCCGAATCTCTGCTCGAAGCCGAGCTTTTCGGACACGCGAAAGGCTCGTTCACCGGCGCGAACGCCGACCGGCGCGGACTGTGGGAAGAAGCCGACGGCGGAACTTTATTTCTCGATGAAATCGGCGAAACTTCGCCCGCGATGCAGGTCAAACTGCTTCGCGCGCTTCAGGAAGGCGAAATCCGGCGCGTCGGCGCGACGCAAACGCGCTCCGTTGATACGAGAATCGTCGCCGCCACAAATCGCAATCTCGAAGAAGAAGTGAAGGCGGGAAATTTTAGAGAAGATTTGTTTTATCGCCTGAGCGTCGTAACTTTGCGCGTTCCGCCGCTTCGGACGCGCGCCGCCGACATTGCGCCGCTCGCCGACCGATTTTTGCAGAAAGCGCGGCAGAATACGGGCAAAGAAAATTTGCATCTCTCCGCCGAAGCGTTAAAAATATTGCAGGTTTACGATTGGAAAGGCAACGTCCGCGAACTCGAAGCCGCCGTCGAATACGCCGCGCTGCGGGCGCGCGGCAGTGAAATTTTAGCCGAAGATTTGCCGGTCAAACTGCTTTCCGACGAATTCAAACACGCCGCCGGGCGCGTTTCGCTTGTCAATCTTTACGGCGATTTGCCGAGCTTGGGCGAACTCGAAAAGCGTTACCTGCTTCACGTTTTGGAAAAAACCGGCGGCAACCGCACGCGCACGGCAGAGATTCTGGAGATTGACCGCCGAACGCTCTATCGAATGGCGGAGCGATTCGGAATCGCTCTGGATTAACGCCCATTTCCGTTCGATTGAAATTTTACATCGCGCATCGGCTGGTCGTTTGAATCGAACTTCGCGGGGCGCGTCGTGATAGTTTCAACCGTCGGGCTGGACGCGAAAAAAGACAAACCGTAAATCAAAAACGACAGAAATCCGGCGACAAGGAACACTCGCCAAAAAATGTCGTTCGGGTTATATCTTTTCGATTTCGATTCGACCGCGTTCATTTATTTTGTCAAAAAAGGCATAACTTCTGCCCGAAAGTTACGCCTTTTTCTTTGGAGAAGAGAATTTACATTCTCGCCTTTGCCCCTTCCCCGCTTGAAAACTTCCCTTGTTCGTTCGACTCGTTCGTCCTAAATTTACCGCTTATTTCTTCGTCGAAGTCGCAGTCTTTTTCGAGGATTTCATCATTTTGGCGTGTTTTGCTTTGTGATGTTTTCTCGATTTGGTTTTTTTGCCGCTCATTTTTGCCGTGCTTTGCATTTTCGACGAAGACGCCGAAGCCGATGTACCGTTATCCTGAGTTTGCGTTCCCGCAAAAGCTGAACCCGCGACCGCCAAACTCAATACCAGTGCTGAAATAATTCCTGTTTTGTTTTTCATTTTTTCTCCCTATCCGTTTACTTTTATGTGACGAAAAGAATTTTTGATTTCCAATTTTTGAATTTTCTCTCGTTCACGTTTTTATAGAATTGCAAGCGATATGCCATATCGGTCTGCGCGAATAAACACATATTTTACAATGACTTATCCGCCTGAATCGTTATTTAAAAAGACAAGGCTACTGTGTCGGAAAGGTTTTCGCCAACAAAACCGCCACGATTTTCAGATTATTTCAACTCTGCGCCGGATTTTTAATTTTGCAAAAGCGCGTAAACAGTGGGAGTAACAGTGAGCGATAGTGAATAATTCGTCCTAAAAACGACCCGCCCTGCAAGTTAAACAATTGACCGAAAATGAACATTCATTTCACGTCCTAAGCCTTGAAGAACAAAAACGCTATCTGATGGCTGCTCCGCCGCCGCTTCAGGATGTGGCAACCATAATGCTTGAAACAGGGATGCGCTGCAATGAAGTTTATCAGCTTCGCAGACAGGACGTTAATCTCTCGCAAGGCTTTTTAAAAGTCATCAAAGGAAAAACAAAAACATCAGTTCGGCGCGTTCACTTGTCGAATCGGGCGAGACAAGTTTTAAGTTACCGGATGAAAAAGTTTGACGGCGAATATCTTTTTCCGCAGAATGATATTGACGGGCAATTTGCTACCAAAACATTAAATCATTCGCACTTGAAAGTTGCCAGATTCTTGGGTTATGACTTCCGGCTGTATGATTGCCGTCATACGTTTGCTACCAGAGCGTTAGAGAGCGGAGTTGATTTACTAACGCTTGCTTCAATACTCGGACACGCAAATCTGAAAATGGTTTCTCGATATGCGCATCCATCCGAAAAGCATAAAGCTGATGCGATTCGCCGGATGGAACAATCAAGAGTAAAAATAAAAGCAAAAGCAGTCTAAAAACAGCGAATCCGCGTCGAATGGTTACATTATCAGATACAGCAGCCCTTAACTTTATAAATTATCGACTGTAAACAGTATAGATAAACGACTTATCGAATTAGGTTGAAAGAAGTTTATGAAAGTTACACTAATTACGGGAGCTTCCGGCGGAATTGGCGAAGTTTTCGCGCGTCGTCTGGCGGCGGAAAAACACAATCTGGTTTTAGTCGCCCGCTCTGAAGACAAACTCGCCGCATTGTGCGATGAATTAATGAGCAAACACGAAATTACGGCGCATTATGTGGCGATTGATTTGATAGATTTTGAAGCGGATTCGCGCCTGTTTGATGAAACTGAAAAGCAGGGACTTGAAGTTGAATGGTTAATCAATAACGCCGGGTTTGGTTCAATGGGCGATTTTGCGCGGCTCGAACTTGAAAATGAACTGGAAATGATCAGCCTTAACATTTCGGCGCTGGTCGCTTTGACGCATCGCTATTTACAAAAAATGCGGGCGCGACGAAGCGGAACGATTATCAATGTCGCTTCGACGGCGAGCTTTCAGCCCGTTCCGTTTATGGCGACTTACGCGGCGACCAAAGCCTTTGTCAAATCGTTTAGTGAAGCGATTGCCGAGGAAAACCGTCTGTTTAACATCACCATCACCGCGCTCTGTCCGGGTCCGACGGAGACAAATTTTTTCGACGCGGCAAATATCGGAAAGGACGCGAAAGACGCTTTTTTGAAACGCGGAATGCAAACGCCCGAAGCCGTCGTCGAAGCGGCTCTGCGAGCGGTCAAAGACAAAAAATCATCGATCATTTCGGGCTGGTCAAATTATTTAACGGCAAGACTGGGGAATTTTGTGCCAAACTCAGTTATCACTCGCGCCGTCGGCAGCTTTTTGCGCCCGAAGTTTGAAGAAACAAAACAAATTGGCGCTAAACAATCAGAAAAGAATGAAACCACAGATTGACACGGATAAACACAGATTAATTTAAAGAAATTTGAAATAATAAAAGTGATTTTTAACTCCTGTTTATCTCCTCATTCCTGTTAATTTTGTTTATCATAAAAAAATGAAGTTTACGGTTCTGGGCAGCGGCTCGACGGGTAATTCCGTTTTAATCCGCACCGAGAAAACAAAGGTTTTAGTTGACGTCGGGTTGAGCGCGAAGGAAACTCTGCGCCGTCTCGCGCTCGTCGGCGTGAACTTTTCAGAACTTGACGCGATTCTCATCACCCACGAACACTCAGATCACGCGGGCGGTTTGCGCGTTTTGCTTAATACCGTCACGTGTCCGGTTTTTGTGTCGGGCGAAACGCTGGAAGCTTACCTAAGAGAGAAATTAAACAAAAGCAGCGACGAACCGCAGAAGCGATTTGAAGCGCTAAAAAATCGCCGCGTTGAGATCGAGTCGAGCCGCGATTTCCGCATTGGCGATATTGATTTTGAGCCTTTTTCGGTTCCGCACGACGCGGCTGATAATTTTGGATTTGTCGCCAAAAACGCGGGCGTTAAAATCGCCACGATTCTCGACTTCGGCTGTTTTACAACTCTGATTCGGGAAAAACTGCGGGGCTGTGACGGCATCGTGATCGAATCGAATCACTGCCGCGATATGCTGAAAACCTGCGCGGTTTACAGTTGGGATTTGAAGCAAAGAATAATGTCGCGCACCGGTCACATCTCAAACGAAGATTTGTCCGAATGGCTGCAAAATGAATTTGACGGCGCGGCGCGACACATCGTTTTAGCGCATCTTTCCCAACGCGCCAACGAACCACATCTGGCGCGTCTGACGGCGCAAACCGCTCTGCAGATGCGCGCGCCGCTCTTTAAAGCTGAAACGCAGGTTACAATTTCGTCGCATCGTGAACCGACTGTCTGGATTGAGTTTTAAATCAGTCTGTCGCATCGAGTTCGTCTTCCAGAAGTTGTCTTTCATACAGCGCCGCGTATTCGCCGCCGATTTTAATTAATTCTTCGTGCGTGCCGCGTTCGATAATTTCGCCTCGGTGGAGAACGCAGATCAAATCGGCTTTGCGGACGGTGGAAATGCGGTGCGAGATGATCAGAGTTGTTTTATTCTGGCGAACTTCGCGTAAGCCGCGCAGGATTTTTTCTTCCGTGAAAGTGTCAACCGCAGATAAACTGTCGTCGAGAATCAGGATGCGCGGGTTGCGGATGACGGCGCGGGCAATTGCCGCGCGCTGTTTCTGTCCGCCGCTCAGAGTGATTCCGCGTTCGCCGACGCGCTGTTCGTATTTGTATGGAAAACCGTCGATGTCGTCAGCAAGGTCGGCAATTTCCGCTGCTTTCTCGACTGAAATCTGAAAGCCGTTAGTTGAAATTTGGGCACCGGGAGCGGAGATTTGGAATTCACGCGGGTCGATAATTTTTTCATCCGGCTTTGTATTTGCATTCCCGAAACCGTTTCCGTTTTCACTTCCTTCTTTCGAGTCGCGGCTGTCCACTCCGAAAGCGATGTTTTCCGCCAGAGTATTGCTGAACAAAAATGTTTCCTGCGGCACAACGCCGATCGCTTTTCGCAATTGTTCGAGCGGAAATTCGCGCACCGGAACGTCGTCAATCAAAACCGTATTTTCAGGCGCGTCGAGCAGGCGCGGGATCAGGCTGACGAGCGTTGATTTGCCGCTGCCGGTTTTGCCGACGAGCGCGACGGTTTGTCCCGGTTCAATCGTCAAATTGATGTTTTTGAGAACAGCTGTTTCGCCGTAAGCGAAATTGAGGTTGCGAAATTTGATTTTCCCCCTTATCGGCGATTGCGCGCGGGCTTCGGGTGTATTTTTGATCGTCGGTTCGGTTTCCAGAATCTGGTTAAAACGCTTTAAGCTCGCCGTGCCGCGCTGGTAGAGATTGACGACGTAGCCGAGCGCGATCAGATACCAGATCATCCGCTGCAAATAGAGAATAAACGACGTAAAATTGCCCGCCGTAATTTCGCCGCGCACCGCCATCGGCACGCCGACCGCGACGATGATGACAAAACCTAAACCGATAAAAAAGAAAAGCAGAGGACGCATTGCCGCGCCAAATTTGACAAGCGCGACGTTTCTTTTCGCGTATTCGCGGTTCAGCTCCTGAAATTTTTCAATCTCGGCGTCTTCCTGCGCGTAGGCGCGCACCACCCGCACACCGGTTAAATTTTCCTGCGCCCGCGCCGTAATGTCCGAGAAAAATTCCTGAATCTTTTCAAACCGGACGTGAATCTGCTGCCCTAAAATCTTGACCGTCAGGGAAACAAGCGGCATTGGAATCAAAAGCAGCAGAGTCAGTTTGACGCTGACGCTGAGCATTATCGGCAAAACAATCGCAAACGCGAAAATCGCCTGGAACGAGTAAAGAATCATCGGTCCGACAATCTGCCGCACGGCTGCCAGATCATTGGTCGCGCGCGCCATCAGGTCGCCGACGCGGTTGTTTTGAAAATATTCGAGCGGCTGGTTAACGAGCGCGGCGTAGAAATCGCGGCGCATATCATATTCAATATTGCGCGAAGTGTTAATTAAAAGCCGTCGCTGCCAAAAAAGAAAAACACCGCTGCATAAACTGACAAGCAAAATTACCGCCGGATAATAAATTATTTTATTCCAGGTCACATCTTTGCCCAAATCATCAATCGCTCGCCCGACTAGATACGGAATTAGAAGCCCGAACGACATCGAACACAAAATAAAGGCAATTCCGAGAACGACTCGCCATTTATATGGCTTGAAATAGCGAGTAAATTTAATAAGTTCTTCCATGATTTTTAAGTCTAAACTTTCGAATAGGTTGAAAGCGCGGTCGCGATTAATTTTTCTTCATCGCTGACGACTTCCGCCGAAACGGTTAAAAGCCGTTTTCCCGCTTTGACGATTTTCGCCGTGCAGGTAACTGATCCTTTGACCACAGGGCGCAGATAATGCACCGTCAAATCAACCGTCGAAGCTTTTTCGTCTTTCGCCAGACAAGTGACAACCGCAAACGCCATCGCCGTATCAATTAACGAAGCGGTCGCGCCGCCGTGCAGAAGTCCGTGCGGCTGGCGCAATTCTTCACGCATTTCCAGCTTGAAAATCGCTTCGCCGTTGCTCAATTCAACCATTTCCATTCCGAGCAAATTCACAAAAGGAATTGTTTTCACCGCTTCAAAGGCTTTCTGTTTTTGTGATCCGGTAATTTCGTTATGCTTCATTATTTTTTGTCAGGGCTTTCCTTTTTCAGCATCGTTCTGAATTCTTCAAGCGAAATTTTTCGGTATCCTTCAGGAACTTGAAAAATTCTATCTTCAGCCTCCAGCTTGATATTTTTCATCTCAACGGAAAATTTTAAGATTTTTTGTTCACCTTCAATCCCATAAAATTCACTTCTGACCGGAAAGCCAAAATTTTCATCAACCGAGATTATTATTTCGCCGCCCGCCGCCGGTTCGTCTGAAATAATCCGGTATTGCGTCAAATTATTTTCCGTATTAATTTTTTCAAATTTCACGCTCTTTTTCTGATTAAGCAAATCAGCCGTTAAAAAATCGTTCCAGCTTTCCAGAGGCGGCGCAAGTGTCTGTTCGGACAGCTTCTCTTCGGCATAAATTTTTTTGTGAGGATTAATAAATTGCCTGCCGCCGCCGTCCTGAAAGAGTAAAATCAGTAAATTGCCTGAGAATGTAAAATCATTCCGCCGGAAATTTCCTTTTCGCGCCGCAAACATTTTTTCTTCTAAATTGTCGCCTTTCACCAAAATTTCCATCTGGTAAGCGTCCGGTTCTCGGGTCGAAAAAGGAATTTCACTTTCTGGTTTCGCGACAGAAATTGGCGGCGCAATCGAGGTGTTTTTATTTCCGGCGCTCTGCCAAAAACCGCACGCATTGCCAAGCAGGGCGAAAAGGATTACAACATTACTTTTATATCCGTTTGACGAAAACATTTGCGAAATGAAATTTTAGCACGAACAAGCGAGAGTGCTGAAAAGCATCGAACATAAAATCCCGAAGTCATCTAATGAACAACAAAAAAATGCAGATCCAATACGTTCTCGGCGGAATTCTTTTACTTCCGGCGATTCCTTTTTTGTTTTTGCAGGGCAGATACGTCCGCCGCAAAGTTGGAAGACTGCCCGACGCATCAGGCGAAACTGTCGGAAACATTGGCGCTCAAACAGAAGTTATCAATCTGCTCGCCATCGGCGAATCAACCGTCGCTGGTGTCGGGGCAGAAACTCACGCTGACGCGCTGACCGGACAATTCGCTAAACATCTGAGCGCGAAAACAGGGAAAACCATTTCGTATGTCGCGCTCGGCGAAAGCGGGATTACCGCCCGAGGAACGCTCCAAAGGCTTGTCCCAAAGCTTCCGCAAATTAATGCGGATATTATTCTTGTCGCGCTCGGCGGAAACGATGTTTTTACTTTGAGCAGCCCACGAAAATGGCGGCGAAATTTATCCGAACTGCTCGCCATCCTGCGTAAAAAACATCCAAGTTCAAAGATTCTGGTGGCGAATGTTCCGATGGTCCGGGATTTTATCGCGCTGCCGAATCCGCTCCGCTTTGTGCTTTCAAAACTCGCCAAACTTCATCATTTCAATGCTCTCGACCTGATTAAAGATATGAAGGACGTCTTTTATTTTAATGAAGTTCGGCGAGTTGACACAGATTTTTTCAGCGACGGCATTCATCCATCGCAGAAAGGTTATGACCAATGGGTAGTTTCAA
>MWVV01000862.1_pt1 | contig 10974 bp, 11 predicted proteins | sample 1047281 | NCBI WGS metagenome assembly MWVV01 (sample SAMN06349986, study PRJNA376086) | soil metagenome | isolation source: PT-2 sample Antarctic (ecotone) soil | place: Antarctica | collected 2015-01-13 | reverse complement strand
GCCGTCAGTGAACGAAGGAAGATGCGGTCCATGCTCTTCGAGCATGCCGCCGGGAAGTATGACCACGGTTTTTTGTTTGTCGAGAGCGCGTATCTGCTCGACATTCATCTGCGCCACGCAATGGATTTGGGCACTCACTGTGCCGCACGACAGCGCGGCGATTACAGCAATCATTAATATTTGTTTCATCATCTTGTTCCTCATCTGGTTGTAAACAAAACCGTCGAATGCATATTCAAGTTTATATTTCGATAAAGTTTGTTGCTTAGCTATGCAGCTAAGCAACAAACTACTGCTTTAACGCTTCCGACACGGATTATGGTAGTGGTTCTGACTGAATGCGCGTCGCCGCTGCCGTTCCGCCGCCGGAGAAAACAAGTGTTCCGTCTGGGGCGAAAATCTCCACTTTGAATGGACCCTGCCAGCTGTCGCCTGACGGGCTCAGGATGACTGCCTGCCGGATTTTTGCCGAACCCGTCGGGTTTGCGTTCGCGTCGTAAAAAAGTTGGCGAAATGTCACGGCGAATTGTTGTCGAGAGATTCTTCCGCCGCTGACTCGTTCCCAGACACCATACTGTGGGCTGCCGACGCTATTATCTCCGTCGCCGCTTCCCGTAAAGCCGCCGTCAGCGGTGAAGTTCATCAGAACTCTGAACGGCGGCGGTCCGCCCTGCGTATTAGTTACGACACCCATCCAACTGCCGGTCGGATTGTCGGCATTATTAATATTGATTCTAACGGATGCCTCATCTGCTTTAGTCTGATTTTCATTGGATTGGGCAAAAGTTGCCATTGTTGTCATCACGGCTATAATTAACGCCAAGAACATTTTTTTCATAAACATGATATTTTCTCCTTTGTTTGTTTGAAGCAGAAAACAACCGACATTGTTTATAAGTCGGGTCGTCTTTTGCAGGGTTGATGGTTTGTAGATGTTGATGCCGATTTTCGGCAAGTTGATTTTTTGCATTGTCTTTTATCTCCTCTTCGGATTTATCCGTGTAATGTGTTATATTCGCGCTCGAAAGCGAAATCTTGAACGCCCTCTGTTGGCTTCAGTTTCGACAATACTCTCCGGGCATTTAAAAAGTCCTCTGAAAAATCTCGATTATTTCTAGGAAAATTCTCGGCGAGTTCTCGCAAGGCTTTATGAGCGAAAATCCAAAGTATTTTTTTGAGTTTGGCGAATTTTGCCTCGATCCGGTCGAGCGGCAATTGCTGCGCGACGGACAAGTCATACCGCTGACTCCGAAGGCTTTCGAGACGCTTTGCTTGCTCGTCGAAAACGGCGGGCATCTACTGGAGAAAAATCGCCTGATGGAAATGCTCTGGGCGGATGCTTTTGTCGAGGAAGGCAACTTAGCCGATAACATTTCCAAAATCAGACAGGCTTTGGGCGACAGCCGGAAAGAGCCGAAGTTTATCGAAACCGTTTCGGGGCGCGGTTATCGTTTTATCGCTAAAGTCGAAAAAATTGAAGCGAAAGCGTTTCAAGATTTAACGCCTGAATCGGAAAAAACACCAGCGAATTTTTTTGATGAAACGAGCGCGAACCGGCAGTTGCAAACCGCGCCGACCGAGACTGCAAACGACGAAAAGGAATTACCGAAAACACAGGTAGAAGGAAAGGTAACTTTTTTTCAAGCGTCCGTTGCCGACTATTTTTCACCGCGAGAGATACAGGCGGAAAAGGCGGTAAGCAAGCCGTTGGCAAAATTCGATTCGACGCGCAAGCGTCCTGCGACAAGCATTTCGACGGTTAAGACAGGTCTTTGGAAACAGCGAAGCCGAATTTTAGTCGGAGCAGCCGCTTTCATCTTAACCGGAAGCCTACTTTTCTATTTTTGGAATGCGAACCAGCCGCAACAGTCACTGATCAGTCCGACGGCAAAATCAATCGCTGTGCTTCCGTTTAAGCCGTTGGCGGCAAGCAACCGGGACGAATCCCTCGAACTGGGAATGAGCGATTCGTTGATTACCAGACTCGGCAGTATCGGGCAAATCACGGTGCGTCCAATCAGTGCCGTGCGTCGCTATGCCGATTTGGAGCAGGACGCGGCGGCGGCTGGTCGGGAACTGCAAGTGGAATCGGTGTTGGACGGAACTATTCAACGAGCGGGCGAGCGAATAAGAATAACGGCGCGGCTGGTTAGAGTCGAAGACGGCAAGACGGTGTGGACGGAAACCTTTGATGAAAGATTCACGGATATTTTCGCCGTTCAGGATTCAATTTCTCAAAAAATAATCGGGTCATTGGCTTTGCAATTGAGTGGCGACGAGCGTAATCAGCTAACCAAAAAATACACCGCAAATACAGAGGCTTATCAGCTTTATCTCAAAGGTCGCTATTTTTGGAATAAGGTAACGCCGGAAGGTTTTGAGAAAAGTCTGGAGTTTTACCGGCAGGCGATTGACATTGACCCGAATTACGCGCTCGCCTACGCCGGAGTTGCCGATTCCTACAATCTGCTGGGAAGCTACGGCGTTCTGCCATTAAAAGAATCACATCCGAAAGCGCGGGCGGCGGCGGAGAAGGCTCTGGAGATAGACGGCGAACTTGCCGAAGCGCACACTGCGCTGGCGGCGGTCATCGCCGATTATTATTGGGACTGGGCGGCAGCCGAAAAACATTTCAAACAAGCTATCGCCTTGAATCCGAATTATCCGGTGGCGCGTAATTGGTATTCGCAGCATTTGGCGCGAATGGGACAGCTCGACGAATCAATCGAAGAAGCAAAACGAGCGCAGACGCTCGACCCTATTTCGCCCAGCGCCAACGCACACGTCGGATTAGCTCTCTACCGTGCTCGACGTTACGACGAAGCAATCGCGCAGTTGCAAAAAGCGTTGGAAATTAACGCCGACGCGCTTGACGCGCACATCTTTCTCGGCTTTGTTTATGTTCAGCAGGAAAGAAGCGAAGAGGCAATCACCGAATTTCAAACAGTGGTTAAACTCTCGGAACGAAATCCGAGTATGCTGGCACTTCTCGGCTACGCCTACGCGACGGCGGGAAAGCCGGAGGAAGCGCGGGCGATTCTCAAAGAATTAAACTTTCAATCAAAAAACCAGCCGGTTTCTCCGTTTGAAACGGCAATGATTTACATCGGACTCGGCGAACACGACAAAGCATTCGCCTGGCTGGAAAAGGCATACGACGAGCGGGCTTGGCAATTGGGGTTTCTCAAAATAGAGCCAATCTTCGACCCGCTTCGCTCGGATTCGCGCTTCACCGACCTGATGCGGCGCGTTAATCTCATACCTCACTAACCGTAAATTTGGCAATAATTGAATATGATACAAACGCGAAAATGCGAATCAAACCGCTTCGCCGGCATCAGTATGAGTTTTCGGGGTATTGCGATAGGTAGAGCGGATTTGGAATCAATCTACGGAAAAAAATCACTGTCAGAAACGGTTGCAGCACCAGACGGTTTATCATTTGTTAATCAATCGACAGTTATTGCAGAGGGTATATCTTCAAGTTCAACCGCCCGCTACCGCAATTTGGTTTTCGTACATCCAATCTAAAACCGTTCTAGTTTGAGGATGTCTAATCCTAAATAAGCATCTGACTACTTATTAACCGCATAAAAGCGCAGAGTTTTTTGCAAAGCTCACAATTAAAATCCGATGTGCTCTAATTTATCACCAATCTTTTCTTTCACGCAATTTCGTGATGTGCGTCGTATGATGCCGACCGTGCCATTCGTAAAGTCCGAGCATTTTTTCCAACGTCCATTTTCCCGAATCCGGATGATTTAATTCTTTTTGAAAATCTGCGTCTGACATTGATTCTAAAAGCGCCGTCCAACGCGCGTGAACGCCTTCGATAATTTTCAACGAAACTTCAACCGGCATTTTGCTGTCGGCGAGTTCCGCCCAGCGGTCTTCGGCGTAGGGACGAATGGTCGGCACATCTTCCGTTAAAGCGAGTTTGAAACGAATGTAAGAATTTAAATGGCTGTCGGCAACATGATGAACGGTTTGGCGAACCGTCCATCCTTCCGGGCGGTAAGCGGTTTCTAATTGTTCATCGCTTAAACCTGAAATTGCCTTTTTCAAACTTTCTGGTAATTGTGAAATTGTCTGGACAAATTCTTTTCGCAACTCAGGCGTAATTTCGATATTTTTTTCGAATTTTCCAAGCGGAAAACGCAAATCTTCGCTCATTTTTTACTCTCCAAAATAATTCTCAAATCTCGTAAACTCTTTCAAAAATGCAAGTTTGATCGTTCCGGTCGGACCGTTGCGCTGTTTGGAAATCAAAATCTCGGCAATACCGGCATTTTCTTCCGACGGCTTATAATATTCATCACGATAAATAAAGGCTACAACGTCTGCATCTTGCTCTATTGATCCGCTTTCGCGTAAATCCGACATCAAAGGTTTCGGCGGATTCCGTGCTTCGGGTGCACGCGACAATTGCGAAAGAGCAACAACCGGAACGCTTAATTCTTTGGCTAAACCTTTGAGTTCGCGCGAGATTTGTGAAACTTCCTGCTGACGCGATTCGGTTCGGCGCGAACCCGACATCAATTGCAAATAATCCACGACAATTAAATCGAGTTTCTTTTGTTCCGCCGCAAGGCGTCTCGCTTTCGCACGCATTTCCAGAATCGAAATTCCGGGCGTATCATCAATAAAAATTTTTGCATCCGAAAGTGTTCCGATGGCTTGAGCGAGTCTTCCCCATTCATCGCGCGTTAAATATCCGGTGCGAAAGCGATGCGCGTCAACACGTGCTTCCGAACTAAGCATACGCATTACGAGTTGTTCCTTTGACATTTCCAGAGAGAAAATCGCGACAACAGCTTTTTCTAAAATCGCCGCGTTTTGCGCTAAGGTTAAGCACAAAGCCGTTTTGCCCATTGACGGTCTCGCAGCAACAATTATCAAATCGGTCTGCTGCAAACCCGAAGTCATCTGGTCAAGATCGCGAAAACCCGTCGCAAGTCCCGTTAAAGCGTGCGTTTCGCGTTTCGCATATTCCTGAATTTTTGCCAGAACCGTTTCGGCAATCGGTTGAACGTGCGCAAAACCTTGTCTGGTTTTTTCATCTGCCAAAGCGAAAATCATTTGTTCGGCGTGGTCGAGAATTTCTTCGGCATCTTCTTCTTCGGCAAGAGCTTCGCTGGTAATTTGATTGCAGACTTTAATTAAATTTCGAGTGATTGATTTATTTTTGACTACTTTTGCGTAATCAAAGATGTCGGAAAAATGAGGTAGTCCGTAAGTTAAATTTGTGATGCCCGCAATGCCGCCGATTGAATCAACCGAGCCGTCTTTTTTTAGTTCTTCGCCGATTAAAATTGGGTCAATGCGTTCGCCATGTTCAAAAAGCGAAATCATCGCTTTAAAAATTCGCCGATGATTCGGTGAATAAAAATCTTCAATCGCTAATTGCTCGATAGCTTGTGTGATAATTTCATTATCCAGCAAAATCGCGCCCAGAATTACGCGCTCGCTTTCGACATTTGACGGAAGCGGTTTGTTAAGAAATTGTTCGCGTTCAAATTCTGGAGTTGGTGTCGCCATTATCAGTAGTCGGTAAATCGACCGTAACTTTTGAAAACTAATTTTAAGTTTTTGATTTGATAGAAAAAGACTGCAAGTTTAACGTTAAACTTGCAGTCTTAAATCCTACTACAAACTGGGCGAACAAACAAAATTTTCTTGCCGTTTGTATTATTTATTATTTTAGCCTTCGGCTTCGGTTGCGGTTTCTTCGTTTATGCCGGCATTTTCCCCTACATTATCAACAACTTCGGTTATATCAGCTTTGGTTTTTGCAGATTTTCTCGGTTGTGTTTCTTCTGTTACTCCGCCTTCAGCCGTCACGGTTACGGGAATTTCAAGCGTTACTTCGCGGTGGAGTTTGACGTTGACCGTAAAATCGCCTGTTTCTTTGATTGCGTCTTTGAGCGCAATTTTCCGGCGGTCAATTTCATAGCCTTTCGTCTGCAATGCCTCGGCAATATCCATCGAAGTTACCGAACCGAAAAGCGTTCCGGTTTCCCCTGCCTTACGTTCAAAAGAAAGCGTAATATCTTTCATTTGTTCGGCTTGCGCTTCAGCAGTTGATTTATCCTGCGCGGATTTTTTCAAAAGCGCCGCCCGTTCCTGTTCAATTTGTTGGAGATTGCCTTTGGTTGCTAAACTAGCAATTTTTCTCGGAAGCAGATAGTTTCGCGCGTAACCCGATTTAACTTTAACTATTTCGCCGCGTCCGCCAAGAGTATCAACGTCTTCGCGTAAAAGTACGGTTGTCGTTGCCATAATTTAAAATTCCTCCTTTTTAATCTGATACGAAAGGTATTAACGCCATTGAACGGGCGCGCTTGATTGCACGGGCAATGCGGCGTTGATCTTTCGCGGAAATCTGCGAAATGCGGCGCGGCAAAATTTTACCGCGTTCGGGAATGAATCGCCTTAAATAATCAATATCCTTCCAATCCACATAATCCGGAACAAATTGACCTTGCCGGCGACGTTGAAAACGCCTCGGCATTCTGTCAACCTTTTGTTCGTTGCCCAAATCAATATTTGTAACTTCATCAACCGTATCAATATTTTTCGTCTTTTTTTCCATTTCTAATACTCCTGTTTATTGATTAATTTGAGCTTCATCAGCCATTGCGGGTTCGGATTCATTGGTGCGGCGCAAAGTTCTTTGTCTCTTTTGACGTTCTTCGCGTTTATTCCGATGTTTTTCCGCCGTCTTGCGCTCTTCGTCAACTCTGACGGTTATATAACGCATAATTGTGTCGTTGACGCGCATTCGACGTTCTAGTTCGGCAATTTCTTGTCCCGAACCTTCAACTTCAAATAAAACGTAATAACCTTCTGTTTTCTTCCTGATCGGATAAGCTAACGGTCGCCGCCCCATATTATCGGTTCTGACAACTGTGCCGCCTTCATTTGCAATCAACTTTTCGATTGCTTCGTTCAGTTGCGTAATATCGTCATCAACCGCGTCGGGCGTGCCGATATACATTACTTCATATATCCTTTTTTCTGCCAATGTTTTGTCCTCCTTTTGGCTCGTCTAGCCTCGTTACTTGATAACGAAGCAAGAAGGTAATGTTTTAAGGGATGAGGGATGAGACTTGAAACTCAAAAATTAAAATGGGATTCGATTACCTTCTTAATTTTCAATTTTCATCCCTCACATTTCATCCCTTAGTTAAAATTCGCCATTGCCTTTTCTACTCCGTCTCTTAAAACGGCGCGAACTGCTCGGGCGCTTTGTTGTAAAACTTCATCAACCTTTTCAAAATCCGCTTTGGAAAAAATTTCCAATACGAAACTTTTCGCGTCGTTAATCGGATGTTCGGGCTGGATGCCGATTCTCAAGCGAATAAATTCTTCTGTTTTCAAACACGCGATTATTGATTTTAAACCATTGTGTCCGCCTGCCGAACCTTTCGCGCGAAGCCTGATTTTGCCAAACGGTAGAGCTAAATCGTCGGTTACGACAATCAGCTTTTCCGCGCTCCGATTTTCCTTTTTTAACAAACAGTTGATTGCTTCGCCGCTTAAATTCACAAAAGTTTGCGGCTTCACGAGTTCAACTGTTTCGTTTTCAATTTCGGCGCGTCCGATTAAAGCGCGGCATTCTTCACGCTTAACCTGCAAATTTTCTTCACGCGCGAGATAATCAACCAGCAAAAATCCAAGATTGTGGCGCGTTTTTTCATACTTCGCGCCCGGATTTCCCAGACCGACGACGAGCCAGTTTTTTTCAGACGGCGAATTCATATTTTAAAGTAAAATTTTTCTGAATCGCAATCTAAAAAACAAATGATTATTTTTCGTCGGTTTCGCCTTCTTCCGAATCCTCGCCCTTCTGGTCAACCAGTTCCGGCTCAGCGGCTTCCAGCGCCGGTTCGAGTTCTTCCTCTTTAACCAAAACGACCGATGCCACAACCGTCTCGGGCAATTCGTGAATTTCGATGCCTTCTCCGACTTTAAGATCAGAAACGTGAATTGATTCGTTCAATTGCAGATTTGTTACATCAACCTCGATAAACTCGGGAATTTTGCTCGTTTCGCACAAAACTTTTATCTCGCGCGTTTGCTGATTTAACACTCCGCCTTCGTTTTCTTCGACCCCGATGGCTTCACCAACCAGATGAATCGGCACGGTAACTTCGATTTTTTCACCCTTTGCAATACGGCGCAAATCGGCATGAACCAAACGACCTCTGAGCGGGTCAATTTGCCGGTCTTGGAAAATCACGTCGCCCGTGCCTTCTCCAACCATGTCGAGCGAAAAAATAGTATTTACTCCGGTGTCAGAGCGTAAAACCGTAGCTAAATCGCTTAGTTCAGCTACTGCCGCCACCGCCTCGCCGCCGCCGCCGTAAACAACGACGGGAACTTTTCCTGCTACTCGAATCCGCCGCGCATCATTTTTTCCGCGCCCTTCTCTTTTTTCTGCTTTAACAATAACTTTGTCTGCCATATATTTTCATAAAGGTTTTAGGTTTCAGGTTCTAGGGTTTAGTTCTTCCCTAATGCCTAACACCTAATTCCTACTCCCTTACTTTTCAAATAAACAATGACGAAACACTCGTTTCATCGTGAATTGATTTAATTCCCGATGAGAGAAGTTTCGCTACGCTTAAAACTACAATTCTACCTTCTTCCTTTAACTTGAAACCTTTTTCGCAAAGCGGAATCGTATTGGTTACAATAATTTTCTTTAAGTGCGAATCGCTTAAATTCTCAATCGCCCTGCCTGATAAAACAGCGTGCGTAAAACAGGCGTAAATATTATTCGCGCCATTTGCATAAAGCGCGTCGGCAACTTTGCAAATCGTTCCGCCCGTATCGCACAAGTCGTCAATTATCAAACAATTTTTGCCCTCTACATCGCCGACGACGTTCATTACTTCGGCAACATTCGCTTTTTCGCGCCGTTTATCGCAAAGCGCAAGTCCCGTATTTAATCGTTTGGCGTAAGCGCGTGCGCGTTCCGCGCCGCCCGTATCGGGCGCGACGACAATCAAATTGTCAATTGGATTGTCTTGAAAATAATTGACAATCACCGGCGCAGCATAAAGATGGTCAACCGGAATATCAAAGAAACCTTGAATCTGCGAAGCGTGCAAATCTAAAGTCAAAACTCGCTGCGCGCCTGCCGTCGCAATCAAATTTGCCATCAGCTTGGCGGCAATAGGAACGCGCGGACGGTCTTTTTTATCCGAACGCGCGTAGCCGAAATACGGAATCACCGCCGTTAATCTCTCCGCCGAAGCGCGCCGAAATGCGTCGAGCATCACGAGCAATTCCATCAAATGCTTATCAGTCGGCGGACAAGTCGGCTGAATAATAAAAACATCTGCGCCGCGTGCATTTTCTTCAATTTGAAAATTAAACTCGCCGTCAGAAAATCTGCCCGTGCTTGATTTTCCCAAATCACAAGTCAAGTGGTGACAAATTTCTTCGGCTAATTCCAGGTGCGCGTTGCCCGAAAACACTTTGATATTGCCCGTTACGCTCATTTGCTTTGCAAATTATAAATAAATAACGAGCAACTTTTTCTTCTCAAGTTGCCCGTCTCTTTAGTTGGCTGGGGCGAGAGGATTCGAACCTATGAATGCCGGATCCAAAACCCGGTGCCTTACCACTTGGCGACGCCCCAATAAAATTTAGAAAACTTTCTAAAGCAAATCTTTGCTGATTTTTAATGATTTTCTGTAAAACGAGCGCGAAATAGTTCTTACGGAAAACACACGCCATTTTGTTTCGCTTTTGACTTGCTCAAATGCAAAATGCATTAATTTTTCACTGTCAAAGATACCGAAAACGCTTGCTCCGCTTCCCGATAACAAAGCGCCTTGACTACCGAAATTTAAAAGTTTTTTCTTAACAAATTCGATTTCAGGCTCTAAATTGAATATAGTCGCTTCAAAATCGTTTATCAATTTTGATTGCCGTAAATTCAACGAATTTGTAAAATCGCGGCAAATTGGAAGAATACTTTTTGAGCTTTTATTTGTCAAGTAAGGCGCATTTAAAGCGGTAAAGGCTTCAGCGGTTGAAACATTAACGTTCGGTGTAACGATTAAGATGTATTTTTCTTCCAAATCTTCGAGTGGATAAATTTCAGTTCCGCGCCCGACTCCGAGTGCCGTTCCGCCATAAAAGAAAAACGGAACGTCCGAGCCCAGATTTTTTCCGATTTCTAAAAGTTCCGCAAAACCAATTTCGATTCTCCAAAGTTTCGTTAAACCATACAGAGCAACCGCCGCGTTTGAAGAGCCGCCGCCGAGTCCGCCAGGCGCGGGAATGTTTTTTTCAAGGTATATTTTTGCGCCTTTTTTGATATTGAATTTTTCCTGCAAAACTCCTGCGGCTTTAACAACTAAATTCGCTTCATCAGTAGGAATTTTTTTATCGTTGCAAATTAAAACAATTTTGTCTTGTTCGGAAAAGGTTAAATAATCGGCAAGCGAAACAGTCTGAAAAACGGTGCAAAGCTCGTGAAAATTGTCTTCGCGCTTTCCCAAAACGCGCAAAAACCAATTGATTTTCGCAAAAGAAGGAATTGTAAAAGGTTTCTCCATTATTTTTTTATTCTAAAAAAGGCGAGAGAAACGCAAATCCGGCTATTTTCAAAATTTTGCTTGTATTATAAACCGCTTGGATGAGATTTTTGCCATTCGGCGCGAAGCAGAAAACTTCCCTCGGTTAAAACGCTGTCTCCGACAAACAAACCTTCAAGAACGGGGGTAAAATCCATCACTTTCCACACCGATTTTTATAGGTCGAAAAATGAAAACGTTGGGATTATAGCGCAAATCGCTTGCAATGCTTCTTTTTATTTTCCGGTTTCGCGGTAAAAGGAAATCAGTTTTTTATCGGCAAATAAATCGTTTTTGCCCAGCAACAAGCGAGCGCGTTCAATAACGGCTTTGGCGTCATTCAGACAATTTCTTTTTTTATAATCTACTATCCTTGTATCAA